>ULVQ01017508.1_pt1 | contig 175430 bp, 150 predicted proteins | sample 1959591 | NCBI WGS metagenome assembly ULVQ01 (sample SAMEA4835790, study PRJEB28245) | human gut metagenome | biome: gut microbiome; material: fecal sample | place: Denmark | collected 2008
CGTGAGATGGAGATGATACGGCAGGATGAACGGGCCGAAGGGGAGCAAGCGGGGCTGGAACGCGGAAGAGAAGAAGGAAGAGAGGAAGGAAGAGCAGAAGGAGAGCAACTTGGACGCGAACAGGCAGTGCTTTCACTTTGCCGTAAATTTGGATGCAGCCGTGAGGAATCGATACAGCGCCTGATGGAAGAATGCAGCCTGACACGTGAAGAAGCAGAGAAGCGGATGGAAGGATACCGGAGCGAGGACTAGAAACTAACGCTATCAATAGTTTAAAGCTATTATAAATGCCTAAATTAATGTATTTTAATTAATCATTCCTATGTGATAGACTGCACTCATAAGAAAACACAGGAGGATTTTTTATGAGTACATTAAAGACACCGTTTAAATATGATTTCGTCGGAAGCTTTTTGAGACCACAGGAATTGAAGGATGCAAAGGCAAAGTTTGCCGGCGGAGAAATTTCCAAGGCAGATTATGACAAGGTCGTGAATGATGAGATAACGAAGCTGGTTGCGAAGCAGAAAGAACTCGGATTCCATGCAATCACTGATGGCGAGTTCAGAAGGACATTCTGGCATCTTGATTTTATGTGGGGATTAGATGGCGTGGAGCACCAAAATACCGGCAACGGCGTTCAGTTTGATGCTGAACTTGCTATATTAGATGACACATATCTTGTTGGACCGATTAGGGCAAAAGCGCATCCTTTTGTTGAGTATTTTAAGTTCCTTAAGCAGTTCGAGGATGAAAATACAGTGGCTAAGTACACAATACCGGCGCCGGCACAGACTTTTCAGCAGTTTATCGTTCCCAACAATATTGAAGGAACCAGAAAAATCTATCCGGATAATGAAGCCCTGATTCAGGACATCGCAGCAGCCTACCGTGATATAATCAGGCAGTTCTATGATGCAGGATGCCGCAATCTCCAGCTTGATGACTGCACATGGGGTGCGGTAGTCGGTGATGCGGCGAAGCACAGGTATAAATCACTCGGCATAGATATAGAGGATGTCAAAGCAGATCTTCTCAAAATAAATAATCTTGCTCTCGAGGGTAAACCGGATGACATGGTAATAACATCGCATATCTGCAGGGGCAATTATCATTCAACATTTTTCACCAGCGGTCCATATGATTCCGTTGCGGATTATGTTTTTGCCAGGGAGAACGTTGACGCCCTCCTTCTTGAATATGATGATGCACGTTCCGGCGGTTTTGCTCCTCTTGCGAAGGTGTCGGATGATAAGACTGTGGTACTTGGCCTGATTACGACGAAGTCTCCACAACTCGAGGATAAAGACGCGGTCATTAAGAGAATCCGTGAAGCAGCTAAGTACATCCCGCTTGACCGACTCTGCCTCAGCCCGCAGTGCGGCTTCGCCTCATGCGAAATCGGCAACAAACTTACCGAAGAAGAGCAGTGGGCGAAATTAAGACTTGTCAAGGAAATCGCCGAGGAAGTCTGGGGATAAAATCGCTCCTAATAATATAATAAATACCAAAACTCCCATATGCCGGTTGGCTGCGGGAGTTTTTGGATTTCTGATAGAAGGATCAAACTCATAATTTATCCTGCTATTTATATTTGTAACTGACCATTTTTAACTGGTCCAATAAATCGTTTGCAAAATTAATAATTGTTTCATCATCCATTGAGTCTATATTATAACCGCCATATGCAGCAAGGGTTGGGAGCTTTAATATAAAGGCCATTGCGTCCTGAGGATTGTCAAAATCATTTGGAAGTGATGGCTCACAATCATTGTTAGAAAGATTACCGTTCATTAATTCAGAAGGCGATACATCTAAAATAGTGCACAATTTGTTGAAGATTCCTACAGGGATTTTCTCTATGGATGAATCCTCATATCTGTAAACAGTGGACACAGAAACTCCGAGCTCTTTGGCAATTGATTCAGCGGATAATCCCCGCGCTTTACGAATCTGTTTAATTCGTTCTCCTAAATTCATGTTAAACTCCTTGTTTTTAATTATTTCATTATAACATTTTATTGCAGAAATGCAAGAAAAAAAGCAAAAATGCAAAATAATATTGAAATCATATTGCAAAAATGCTAAAATACAAAAAGAAATCGCAAAAATGCAAGAAAGGTTGTGAGATAATGATAGAATTAAATACGAATAAACAGGGAAAGGGACCGGCTATCAAAGTTATAGGTGTTGGAGGCGGAGGAAATAATGCGATAAACCGTATTCTTGAGAATGGCAAACCACATGAGAATGTCCAATACGTTGCGGTAAATACAGATGAGCAGGTGCTGACTGACTCAAAAGCGCAGGAAATAGTGCAGATAGGTACCAAATTAACAGGTGGATATGGTGCCGGCGCCGATCCTGAGACAGGGGAAGCTGCGGCAAGAGAATCAGAAGATGAAATCACCGACACCGTAACCGGCTGCGATATGGTAATCCTGACTGCTGGAATGGGAGGAGGAACCGGAACAGGTGCGCTGCCTGTAATCGCGGAAATATGCCGGAATAAAGGCATTTTGACAGTGGCGGTTGTGACAATGCCATTTAGTTTTGAGGGAGAGTCCCATACCCTGGTAGCCGAAAATGGGATGGAGAGTCTTAAGAAAAATGTGGATACATTGCTTATAATCCCAAATGATAAGCTTCTGGACATAACCGATAAACCTTTTTATCTGGAAGATGCATTTCAGATGGCCGATCAGGTGCTTAGAGATACCATCAATGGAATAACAGGTATAATTTTTAACACCGGAATGATAAATCTGGATTTCAATGACATCAGGACCACGATGCTTAATAAAGGTATCGGACATCTGGGTATCGGGCGTGTAGAAGCAGGCGGCTCCGTTATAGATGCGGTTAATGCTGCCATAAAATCGCCACTTCTGGACGCAGATATTACAGGCGCTTCCAATATAATGATTAATTCATCCGGACGGATCAACCTGAATGAATTAAACGAAGCGGTTACATATATCAAGGAAATTGCCGGAGCGAATGTTAAGTTGATTTGGGGAACGGTAAAAGATTCTTCGGATGATGATAGCATAGTCGTAACTGTTATAGCGACCGGTATGCCGGGTAAAGATGCACCTATGATTGATCATAAACTGAATCAGAAGCATACTAAGTCTGCAGATGGGTTTCAGATTGAGATTCCGCCATTTCTCAAAATTTATTAAATATAAGGAGAAAATGCAAATGAAGCAGATGGAGAAATTTACATATAACGGGCTGTTATTAATAACTAATAGTATTTTCCTGGCGATTATTTATTGGGTATGCCACGGCCGTGTATATATATACAGCACCGGGAAAACAGGAGGGTACATCAGCGGAATGGCGCTGATCGCATTTGAGGTCATGGTCATGATTACATTGTACATAATCCACGATTACCTGAGAATCGAGAGAACGGTTAAGAATCTGATAAAGCATTGTGGAATTTCAGCAAGCGCGATCGGATTTGTGTCGCTTATCGGAATGCCGTTTGGCAACAGAGCAATAACCATAATCAGAGCGGTAATGTTTGTAACAGCAGCTTTTATTGTATTTATTATTGCACGCCACCTTCATAAGCTAAAAAAAGAAGGACACATTATTCCTGCCAGAAAAGCTCTTTTAAAATATTACACTCTGGTAATGCCTGTGATCGCAACGGTTGGCTTTATTTTTGCGGGAATCCAGATACATAACGTAGTCCGGGCGCAACGGGAATACGACCGGTATGTTCAGGCATCCGAAAATAAAAATTCAACAACTGACGGAGTAGTTGACGCGGAAAACATTATCGGAATCGCTTCAAAACTGACGTCGGATACATATGCCGAACTAAGCACAAGCGAGAAACAGAGTACATATAAGCAGCTGGCTGACATCATTACCGGGATGTACGGCACAAAAGAAATCTATCAGGTTGTGTTCATCGAAATGGACGAAAAAATAGATGGCAGCTATTCGCATAACGAAAACATTATCAAATTATCAATCAACATAGCAAACGACCAGACGAAATGCATAATAACCTTGATGCATGAGCTGTATCACTCGATAGAGTGGTCGTACGCCGACCATTACAAAGACATAGAAGATAAACTTACGGACGACCAGCTTAAACTCTATATATTTACCAAAATCAGAACCTACAGAGATGAATTTGAAAATTATCCTAACATGGATGAACCGGGCGGGTACACTGAATACAGGAATCTTGAATGCGAGGAGGACGCAGATAAATTTGCACTGAAGTATGCAAATGCAGTGCTGCGCATGGTTGCAGCGATGGTGGAAACGGAGGGGGAATAACAGGAGGGTTATACCTTACTCACTAGATAGATTATTATAGTCAGTAATGTTAGTGAGTTTATCATTATCAAATTCTAATTTGAGTAATGTTTTGTAAGAAGTCTTAAAATTGCTGTCATAAATACAATTGCAGTCTGAAATATGGTCTTTTCCAATTAAAATGTACCCGGAGTAATGCAAAGACAAATTCAGATTGCAGTATTTATGATGCCCCATATAATTAGGCACATTTTCGTTAAACCAACCAATGCCAATTTTGTATACCCTGTTTAGGGTATACTCTTGCGGAGAAACATGGACTCCGTTAATGTCGGGATATCGCCCGGATTTATCGTTGATATACAAATCAGATAAAATCAGAAAATTTCTTTTTACTTCGTAACCACACCAATAGCCAGTCTGACATGCAGTGCATAACATCGTTGGATATAAACCATAGTTCTTTGGGTTAGATTCAACAGTATCAGACATTGCAATGATGGTGTAGTCTTCATCATTAAATTTGCAACAATCTTGAATTTGAGCAGTCATATAATGTTACCTCCGAAGTGTGTCTAAAAAGATTATAGCACATATATCGGAGGAAATATAGATATGGGTATGTTATCTAGGTAAAAATATCGAAGTAGCGTCTAATTATTTTATATTTCATAAAATACTAGAAACTCAGGTAAATCTTGTAATCTATAAGTAAAATATTCGTTATATGTTCTAGATGCATTGTAACATCCCTTATCCATCGATATTTTTAAAAGTTCAAGTAAAAAATTAACAATATCTTTGGTTAGTTTATTTGTGTTATTTGTCCAATCATATAGTTTATGAGCTAATGAATATAACATATCCGCTACATGTTCAAAATGATAGTTTTTAAATACAATAGATTCTATCCAATGTTGCTTTTCTATTATTTGGTCTGCAGTTAATGTCATGCAGTGGTCCAGTGCCCATTCGTACCTTAGATTGTCGTTGTCTATGTTATTAAGGCACATTGAAAGAATTCGACTATCAGTACACTCTAGTGTGTAATGTCTTAATAAAAATTGTGAAAAGCTATTATTGTTAAAAAATACAATTGCTTCAGATACATCATCAAAATTTTGAAACGAAAAGGTCTGGTATTTCATTGATGTAGTTATGGATTTTTCAATGGAATCGCTATATACTATTCCTTCGATCATACTCATACCATTCGAATAATATAGAATATTACGGTTATAATGGAGCGATGCTTCTTTAATAGCACAAATAGTATCGTATTTGAATTCGCCAATAAATTTACAATCTACAAAATTTATATTTTTAATGGAAGTATTATAACCTAATTTCCATGTGTGTAATGTTTTATCATTAATATCTATTACCAGTACATTAAGGCTATAACCATAAAATTCTATAAAAATTCTCCCGTCGCAACCGTTGAAAGTCTGCATTTTAAGGGGATAGGGATATGATAATTTCCATTTGGTAAATTCAGACGTAGAAATATCAATGACCTCAATTATGTTATTAATCTGATTGTAAAGAATTAAGCAATGCTCATATGCTTTGATACAATTAATATTTTCCCGATGAATATTATATGAATCAATTAAATTAAATGTAGGAGCATATGAATATTTGTTTACATATATAACACAAGTATCTTTCTCAATGATATATACATATTTGTCGATTGGAATAATAAATATATCATTTTTATCAACTGTTATAGTTTTAACTTTAAGAGCCGTTACTTTGGAATCGCAATTCATTATTTCAATATAACTTTTTGCATCTATGTAAATCACTAGTAAAACAATATAATGAATTCCGTTAATGTTGAAAGAAGAAATAATGTGTACGGTTTGGTAGTTTATTAAATTGGGGAAAGTTGTTGTAGTACCATTGTGTCTTAATGAAAGCGTTCCATCTTTTATGTACAGGTATGAACTCTCAAATTGACTTATTATATTATTAGGTTTATTATTAAATGATTCGACAGTACCAATAGATGTTATCATTGGACTAAATATAGGTTTAGAATAATCCGGCCTATTTTGTTTATTATTATAATAACCACATATGGTGTTTTTTTTTGCCAAAACAGGTTTTATTATTCTTGTTTTCGTTACTATAGGTTGTATATTCTTGCCACAACACGTAAGTTTTTCATCAGACCGAAAATCATAAACTCGGTTAGTTGGATAATTAAAAATATCATCAAATTGACAATTGTCAAATTGGATAAATTTATTTTGCGTGGATAAAATTTTTGATATTCCACAAATGACCTGTATAGTTTTTTCGGATGTAATTGTTTCGGTGCAAAAGTTTAAAGTTGTGCGAGTTATGTCTTTATTAAACAAAAGAATGGCTCCTAATAGTAGTTTTGTTAATCCTTTACTTGATTCATACAAGGATTGTATATTAATTTTTTCCTCAAATATGTATTTATTTAGAAGTTCAAAAATTGCGGGTGTTGTTACATTATCATAATCAATAGATATCTCATTTAGTTTGCATAAATTATGAGCATCTTCTAATACTCTAAAAATATGGTTTGCCTTTATATATATTTCAACAAGATTATTTTTGTAGGAAAGTATTTTACCGTTGTTTCTAGTAATCAGTCCCGTTGCACAGATTGCATCTTCAACGATCTTTGATTCATTGTTTATGAAATAAAGATTTGAGCCAAACTGGGCAATGTCTAACTGAAAAATATCTTCCATAATTCTGGCAATAAAACAATCATATTTTCTATCGCTACTTCTGACTAAATTTTTTACATAGATATCTATTGCATCAGCAATACAATTAACCGTTTCATTTTGTAAAAATATATTTGCAATAGGAGGAAATAAGATAAATGGACTAGAGACATATCTTTCTTTAAGTATGCTTTGTAAATATATTTTATCTAATAAAAGCAGTTTATAGTCATAATCATAAGGAAAATGGTCATCTACATATGATGAAAATTCTTGATTTATGCCAATAATAGTAATATAGTGAGCACTTGCACTTGAATTATCATTGTAGGTATTAAAAGCATAATCATTTTCTTCGCCATTGGATTTATCCTGCTGAGGGGATAGAGCCATCTCATTAATATATAATAAAATGTAATCGGCTGGGATTATATTTATATCCGGTAAATTACATTCTGGCATCCACCCGATTATTGGAATAATTTTATGAACGCATATTTCGTCAATTAATCTTATTGATATGTCCTCAAATAGACTTTTTTTACCAGAGGCATTGTAACCAACAATAGTGGCGTGTTCCTCTTTAATAATTAAAGGGAAAAAATCATTATACCCAATAGTATTGAAAGTCTTATTTTGCTCTATTCGGACCCATTCCCGGAAATAGGTGTCCTTTTTACAGCTTTTTCTTAAATCAGTTAGATAATTATTTAGTTTCCACAAAGGAGATGATTCGCAATACTCAGCATTTATATAATCTTTTATTAATTGATTTATATTTAAGTTATTGTTGTGAACGTTATAAAAGTAATTATAAATATTAATAAATAGCGACTTTGAAAGTGACCTGACTTTGAGATTATCAAGCTTTTCATTTATACTGTAAGAATTATGCCAAGTTTTAGAAAGATTAGGGTACTCTCTAAATTTTAAGAAATACAAAATAGAAAAAATAGCATAATAGTCTACATCTTCGGTTAATCTGTTGTATTTCCTCAAGAAAGAATCAATATATGTTTCGGATGTGCTTAACAAATTTAATCTTCTAAAGAAAGAATCAATAATAGATTTCCTGTGTGGGTCGACTATTATATTGGAATACGATAGAAAAGTATAGTTATTTAAATGTGTTTTGTCTACTTTTCCTTTGTAAAAAGAAGTACCAAAATCTAGGAGTTTTACACTGAAATCCGTTTCTATGTATATGTTTGAAAGTTTTATATCCCCATGAATAATCCCATTGGTATGTAATGTTTCTATTGCATAAATTAAATGTAATAACAGTTCGCCTAATTGCGATGAATTACTGAAATCATTAAGTACATTATTAAGAGTGCTTCCGTTTTCTGTTTTTATTATATACATTATCTCATTTGAACTGGAATCATTTGTAAAAACAAAATCCTCAACATCATAAACAAAGGGATTATTATTCTCTTCGCTTCTCCGTGCATCATTGGTCATTTCGAGTTCATATTTTTTTTGTATTTTGCATAAATTAATTAGTTCATTTTTTATTGATGTATCAAATTGTAAAAATCCATTTCTGTCCCGATATATTTTATTGCAACAAAATATAGGATAAAATTCCTTTAATGCAGCAAACTCTTGTGTTTGTATATTTTGTATCTTATAAACAAGGCCAATGCCGCCACGTCCAATTTCAGATATAATGCGCCATGCCTCCTTGTCGTTAAAAATTATCTTATCAGTAGTTAAAGCTGTTCGTTCATCATTCATATGGAAATTCTCCTCGTACAATATTTTTAGAAACATAAATGTATATTGATGCTTGACTTATATTTTTGATGTGAGTGGCAACATACTATTTTTGCATTCAAACACAAGGGGAATTAATGATTCACCCGTATCTTCTTTATATTGGTTAATCAAGTCACAATAAAAGCACATAAAATCTGCGTTATTCATATTTAGTGAAATTTCTATTAGTGCATCAAATACATTTTCAATAGAATCTAATTGTTCAAAACCGGATCTATCTAATATATGATTCACTCTTGCAACAGTTAATGTATCATTGGAAATAGGATTAGATGCTGTTATTTGTTTAATCAACATCAATAAATAAAGCATGGTAGATCTTGATATATCATTAGTTCCATTTATTGTTTTTTCAAAAAAACGTCTGATAGAAGATATATCCGTATCCTCAGCTACAGAAAACAAAAGTGCTGCAACTCGCTCAAAATTTATTTTATAGTCCTCAAAATTATTAATAGATAAATCTTGAACTTGTTTGATGATTTCTTTTGTTTTATCTATTTGATTGGTATTTTGATTAGAAAAAAAGTTGCCAATTTTACTAAAGTCACTCAATGAAATACACGTATGCGTTTTATATTGGCTGCTATGCTTTATAAATAATGGCGAAACATTCTGTTCATTTAAAGGTTTACCAAAGATGCATAAATAATTTGTAATAGCATTCAGAAGGCTGTATCTGAGTAGTTGAACTCGATTAGATGATTTTTCGTAATCATTTTTTATTTCATCAATTAGTACAAGCCATTCATTTGAATGTTTCGCCAGCGAGTTTTTAATACCCCAAAGATTATCATTGTATACAGATGTAGTGTTTAATAATGCTTCAATATATTGGATTAATTGGAAGTTGTTTAGTCCCACAATTTCTTTTAAGACATCAATAAATTCAGTTATGTTATACTCAATAAGGATAACTAAATATTTAACGATATAGTATCTGGCTTTATCATTTAACATAACATATTCAATGTTATTTGCAGAAATTAACTCACATAATTTATTTATTACCTCATCAAGACTGCCAGAAAAAAAGTTATCAATCGAAGTACCAATATACGTTGTGATGGTGTTAGTGTAACTTCCTCCGTTGGAATCTTTAATTGTATGATCGTTTAGGAATTTTTTGAGTGATCGTAATGTTACTGTGTTATCAATTTCCTCATTAAAATAAGAAATACCATGGCTTGTCCTATAGGAATCACATCTTTTTTTGATAAGTTTATATTCTGTCACTCCAACGTTGTAACCGTTATCTATTGCTTTTAAGCAAAAATAAATAATCAACTCGTTATAATTTCTACAATAGGCTCTCCTTAAATCGTGCTCTTGAAGCTTAGAGTTCACCCACTTGAGTCCTTTCATATTACTAATGCCATAGCTGAATATTTTAATTCTCTTATCACGAGGACAAGAAACCTTTGAAAGCTCTTGATCCAAATCAGATTCAAATGTGATATGATACCAATCCATATTATCTATAATATCAGAATCTGTTATCTCGAATAACTCGCGACATTCGATTATGTTATTTAATATGTAATCGAGTTTTTCTTTAATAATTTGCAAAAGTAGTTCCCTCCTATAAAAATTAAAACATCAATCATTTATATTTATTATATCATATTATAAAAAAAGTTACAACATCAATCTGCCTTATAATTATAGCTGTTAGCAGGGTATGACTTATTTATATCTTTGATAAAAAAATAAGTAAAATTTTTCGAGAAGTGGAAGAGTTAAACTATGAAACAAAGAAAAAAGGAGGTCAAGATGAAAGTGTATACAGTGATAAAAGATAATTCGTGTGTATGGAATATAATACCAAACACAATAATTGATTTTGGAGGTGATTTATCATGAGAAAACTTTTTAGCAAATTAATCCATTTTCGCGTGGAACCACACTCCATGTCATGTCCGAGATGCAATGTTGGAATGACTTGGAGCGCATATCAGGGACCTTCGGGCGGATGGAAATGTCCTAAATGTGGACTACAAATTGATTATAAATAGTTTTATACACAGATTCAAAACCATTTATTGGATTTTAACAGAACAAAAAATTATTTAATTATCTATTTAGCATGATTGGAGTTCTTTGTTTTTGATATTGTTGAACCACAAAATAAGAAGAAAGGAGGCAAGCCTACTCAGACTGCACCGACCATCCTCCAGATAGGTCATTAAGAAGTTCTCACGGTTTTTAATATAGGTGATCGCTTTCTGGAGTTTGCCGTTACTTCCGGGATTTACCTGTTTTATCCACGCCAAGAAGCCCTCAATGACCGGTTCCTGATCTTTGAGGTGACGGTTATGGATCTGTTTGAAATTAAGTCATTTTTATTTGTAAGTACATTCGTATTCAAACAGTTTGGTACAGTAGAGAACTCCCCGCACTGCAGGATTGCTGTAATCCTTTTCCTGCCACTTTGGGATTGCTTCCAAAAGGTATCTGCGGATATGTGCCAAGCAACAGCACCGTTTGGTTTCTTTTACCTTGTTGTAACCCTGATAGCCATCAGCCATGAGGTAGAAAACGGGTTCTACTTCATCCAGAAAATTTTTGACATTTTCACCCGCTCTAGTGGAAATGTAATTGTAGAGAATGATAGGATTTAATCCATCTTCTCCGGTTTGTATCAGCCAAAATAAGATTTCGACTGGGATCTGCAATCTGCGATCTGCGCCATTCCTCTTTTAAAATCTGAATGGGCGTCTCATCCATTATGAGAAATCGTCGTTTCAGAAGTTCCCAATGGAAGTAATCATACATAGGCTGCATGTATTCTAAAATTAGGTGCTTATCTAATATTAAAGAGGAAACTACGGTGATGAAGAATTATGAAATGAATTTCTATGATAAAACAATTAGTAATTGGTTTATTCCTATTGAAATTGTAGAAAAATATTTTGAAGAGTAATTGCAACAAAATACAGGGAGAATGTAAAATCTAGTTAATATATTACCAAAAGTTACATTTTGGATACCAAAAGTTACATTTTGCTCTAAATCACCATTTGATATGATAGAATAAATATGAAGCTAGACTTAAGAAGATAATTATAAATGCTAAAATTATAAATTTTATTATCTTTGCGATATATGGCATGCAGAAATGGATTTAATATCCGGAGGTATCAAAGTACATGTAGAGGTTTGTGCACCTACAAAAATTAGAAGAAACTGATTTAATGAAAAAGGCCAATTTAAACAGTAAAATGGAGGAATTAATATGTGATTAAAGATACAAAGAATGAAATGGATAAAAGTACAGCAGATAAAATAAAAGAAATTATCAAAAATACTGGTGTGGATATAGATGTTGGTGATCATATTCAAGAATGCATCCGCCAATTGGGGAAACAGTGGTATTTACTGGATGAAGTTGTTTGAAGAAATAAACTAGAACGGTATTATTTCCGGGCAGTAGCATTTTGTGAAATGAGATATGAAAATGAAGAATGAAAAAGAATAGTTGATGATATTTTAAAAATTATCATATCAATAGCAAATATGTTTTAGCTCACTAAAAACAATTTTTACTTGTAACACTCTTGTTTAATTTGTTTGAATTGAAGGGCAATGGTTAAACTATAATTTTGAGAAAGAGCAGGGATACTGATTATGATAAATAAGAAGGAATATGTTGTAGAAAGAAAAATTCACGATTCTATTTATTTGATTAATACAAAGCAAAATTACTTGAATGATAAATGTTGTTTATACGAAATTAATGAAATGGCAAGTTACATATGGAATCAAATTGATGGGAATACCTCAATAGATGAAATAGTAAATCGGTTATTTTACGATATGGAAATACAAGGTGCAAGTTTTGATGAGGTAAAGAAAGACATAAATGATTGCGTGTGCTTGCTTGCAAATGAAGGATTTTTGGAGGTGGAAAAAAATGGAAGAAATTGATGAAAAACTTCATCTACAAATGTTAGATTTTGATAAAGAAAAAAGAACAAAATGGATGAAAGAACGAAAGCCATTTTCTGTTTTGTTTGAAGTAACGCCAAGGTGCAATATGAATTGTATCCATTGTTATTTAAAAAATAATCATACTGCATACGAGATGGATTATGAAAGAATTATTGAATTAATAGATATTATATATGAAAAAGGGATACTATTTCTTACCTTTACAGGCGGAGAAATTTTTACCAGAAAAGATTTTTTATCTATTTACCTGTATGCAAAGAAAAAAGGTTTTCTGGTTGAACTATTTACAAATGGGTACTTGATATCTGATGAAATCATTGAAGTCTTAAAGGAATACCCACCCCTGTTGGTTGATATATCTTTATATGGAGCTAATGAAAGTACATATTATAAAGTGACAGGAATTCAGGGTGCTTTTGACAGAGTTTTAATGAATTGCAAAAAACTGAAGGAAGCAGGGATACGTGTAGCCTTAAAAACACCTGTGCTTAATGAAACATTAGGACAAATTAATGAAATGAAATCCATAGCTACACAAATGGGGATTCCGTTTGTGTATACATTTGAGATATGCCCTACAATAGACAAAGATGTTTCGCCTAAAAGTCATCAGGTAAATATGGCAGACGCTTTAAGATACGAATTTGAAAATCATTTTGAACAGGTTAAAAATTTTGAAAAGAGTGATTTAGATAGGAATAAAATTATTCAGGAATTGTTAAATAATGATCATGTGTACCGCTGTAATGTAGCACTTAATAGTTTTATTATAGATTATAAAGGAAATATGTGCCCTTGTATGAAACTGCGACATAAAGGCGAATATTTAACAAAAGAAAAGTATGACGATATCTGGAATCGGTTCGGACAGTACAGTAAAATATTAGCGACAGAAAATTATGTATGTAAAAAATGCGATGCAGCGTATTATTGTGATATTTGTCCGGCGGAAATGGATCATATGTATAATGATATGGAATATAGAGATAGGAAAATGTGTAAAATCGCATTAATACGGCGAGATTTTTACGAAAAAAGGATGACATTTGAAGAGGCTTTAAATAGAGCTTCTTTTGATGAATAGAAACGAAAGGAGGAAGTATAATGAAGTACGTTAAACCAGTTGTGAAAAAGATGGAAGTATTAGTTAAAGTTAATACTAACGGAAGCGAAAGATCGTCTTGCGAAGGCGGACAATGCGTAAAAGCACGTTACGGTCAGGATTACTAATCTCAATATCCACAGGAGATTGTATCTCCTGTGGATATTGTAATTTAGCTAGGAGGTGAAATATGGCAGATTATTATGAAAACAAATTTACACATGATTTAGGAGAAGAGTTTTCTGAACCGATTGGTTTTTCTGATATGAGCAATGTGACTCCGGAAATTATTATTTCTAACATGGAAGAAATATGTAGGGAAAATGATATTCCAGCTTTAATAAGGGAGTCATCTTTAGAAGTATCTAGGGTATTAGGTATTTTTAATAAAACTGTATTTAAGGCTGTGGAGATTTCTCATCCAAATCCGCCACAGAGTTATTGTAAGCAGTTGTATGTTATATGTGGAGATGGAATAAGATTTTTCTTTGTTGGAAGCAGTAAGGCGTTTTCAGAAAGAAATAATTTCGAAGCTGCTATGAACGATACCGGTGGCAATTTAAAAGCTAAGGCCAGAGCTTTTTTTGGCATTGCGCCTGACGAAAAACCATTTGAGCAAGAGATGGAGTGGCACAACACAATTCATGCTGTTTTTATTTCATTACTTGAATAAAAAAATGTGACATTTACATATAGTTAAGGAGGATATGATATGGCATATGGAGAATCAGGACCATGTTATGATTGCAAGTATTTGAATACAAGCGAAACGAATGGTTCAAAGGTATACTGTGAATGGCTCAAATCCTATATTGAGCCAGATTCAAAAGGCTGTGGACATCATGATAAATAAGTAGACATGATGGGTATGGCTTTTAAGGGGGATGATATTAATCACCCCCTTAAGATAAACAAAAATATATATGGTTTTGAAATGTGGATTTTTCCTTTTTATGCATGACTTATATAGTGAAAACAACATAAGAAAGAGTAAATTAATTATGGATAGATTTTTTGGCGAGTTGATTGAGTCAACTGAAAGCGTTGATTTAAAAACTGAACAAGGAGAGGTTCGTAATAAGAGCTTTTTTTGGAATGAAAGCAAAATTGAAACAATGCCGGAGATAGAAGAAAGGCTTAATGAACTTGGAATTGAAAATGTTGATTTAAGAGGAACAAAGGAAATATGGCAGAAAAAAATAGCGGCATCCGTAGAAAGTATGTTTGAAAGCCATCCAGAGTTGCAAGGTTGTTTAGGCTGTATTCGTACCGCTAAGTTAGATGATGGAGTTTACGCATGCACTGGCCCTAGAATGACAGAAAATGGAATTTCATCAGAAATACAGCTAAATGAAAAAATGTTTTCAAAATCTGATTTGGAACTGAAAATTGTTGATATGCAGATTGAAAATTTTAGAGGCGAAACATGGTTTGCAGGGAAGGGCCTTGATGGTGTCCTAAAACATGAAATGGCACACATCATGCACCTTAAAATGATTGCTGATAAAGAAGAAATTTCATTTGGAGATACAGACAAGGAAAAGTATGAATTGTTATCACAAGGCTATTATAGAAATTCGGTTGTTGCGAAATTGTGCAATGATTCATTGAAAGAATTAGATATATCTCCTAAAGATGTTGCTAGGGAATTAAGTGTATATGGAGCGAGTGATTTTGGAGAATTTTTTGCGGAAGCTATTAGTGAAAGTGAAACTTCAAAAAAACCACGTCCACTTGCAATGAGAGTTAATGAAAAATATAATGAGTACTTAAACAACAAGGAGGTAAAGTTATGATTATTATGCCACCAGAAGAGATTAAAAGATATATATCAGTGGATGAAAACGGAAACTGGATTTACGATCCCGAAATGCCAAAAGAATTGGTAACTATATTTAATGACTTTGTTGAAAGTGTAAGAAAGGCCAAAGAATATAGAATGGATTAATAGTAGGTAGTACAGTTTTGCCCTTTATGACATAAAATGTAGGTTTGAGAGGTGACAAATGAGTAGCTATGAAGTTGGTGGAGTAGAGTTGGGTGCTTCGATAATTGCAGGTCCAATTGCAATCGGTGCATCAATTGCTATCCTTGCACCGATTGTGGGAGGATATGCGATTTTTAGCACAGGAAAAGCAATATATGATGGATTGGCGAGAGAACATCAAAGAGCATTGGAACGTATTGCACAAGAGCAAGCAAGAGAAAGAATGCGATTTGAGAAAGCGGTAGAAAAAAGACAACAAATAACCATAGAGTGTAAGGAAAAGATTGATGAACTCAAAGCAAGTGGGTATTTATTGAATCCTTCTACGGCGTTGGTGGCAGAGAAAATTATGTCTGAATTACAAGCTATCGCTGATTACAACGAAAAAAATGACGTTAGCAATATAGAAATGCGCAATAGCTTAGATGTGCAACGTATCAAGGAATTGACTGAGAATTTAAAAAAAGAGATTAAGCTAATTTCTGAAAATAAGGCTGAAAACCTAAGCATGCTTACATTTATTGAAAAAATAGAAGCCATGTTTAATGGATTAAGCATTGGTGATTATTGCTTTGTAAAAAATATTCAGATTGAGGATTCTGAAAAAGTAGAAATAAATAAACTTTTAGAAAAATTGGATTTATTGAAGACAAAGTTTTATGAAATCATAGCAAGAGAAGTTGAAAGGGCAGAAAACTGTCCAATCAATTCCTATGACACTAATAGAATTGCGGAAATCTTTAAATGTATAAATGATGAGTTTAGTTCAGTCGATTATACGAAAATTGAAAAGTGGTTACTCGAAACTAAAATTGCGACTATCGAAAGATACATTGATTCATATGGAATATATAAATATGAACTTGATAAAGAACAGGAAAGATTCTTGGAATTATATTTAAGATATAAAGAGTCATGTGAAAAAATAGGAGATACATGCAGAGAAGCAGTAGAGTTTGACTCATTACAAGAATTGGAAGAAGAAATTAATTCTAGGAATGATATGCTTAATAGGCTAAAAGATAGATCCGCTTTATTAGAGGAGTTAAGAAAAGAATCTGGCTCAGATGATGTTGCACGTGAACTTTATATATGTTATGCGATTGAGACAGAACTAAACAGAATGAATTATGAAATTGCGGATAAAACCAGCGCGGAGACTATAGTGGGTGAAAAATTAAAAAATTATCGATTAAAAGATAAATTGCTTCAATATTATGAGCATGAAGGTAACTCTATGATGCAGTTGTTTAAGGTAAGCGATGAGGTTGGTTTGCAATTAATTGTTCATAGTGATGGAACCAGTACAATGGAAACAATTTCACTGAAGAAAACTGATAACAATACTGTTATGAAAATCCAAAAGGAGCATTGTGAAAGAACAAAAAAATTGGAAGAGGCTCTGAAAAAAAATTGGGGCATCAAAATCGAATTGGAGGAGAAAGCATCCGCAGACCATGTTGCAATTGAATTCGAGACCATGAAACAAAAAGTTAATAATACAAATAAATACATGGAAATCAGAAGAAAAAAGGCAATCGAAAAGCGACGAAAGAATGCTGAGAAAAAGAAAGAAAGGAGTATAGCATTGCGCTATTAGTATATATATGAAATACAAACAAATCTGTCCAGATTGCAATGAGGAATTTGTGCTGGAAAGCAAAGATGACATAAAAAAAAGATGTCCCAATTGTAAGAGTACTGCAATTTGGAGTAGAAAGTTAATTCCCATCGAGAAATTTGATGAGTCCATTGTGGCACCACAAAAGGATGAGATTGTAGAAAACACTGGCGAAAAAATCTATTCTATGTCAGATTTTGCCTCAGAGCATGGGATTACGATTAATAGTAAATCGAACTCATGCATTACACTCAAGTATTCTTCTAAACAAGGTAAAATAAAGCATGATTTCGAAATAAAGATTGATGACTCTGATGGAGAATGTTGTATAGGACGAGATAATATGGGAAAGGAACATCTTCAATACGACACAAGAGTAAGCAATGAACATTTGTATATTATTAACCAAAATAGGAAATGGCTGATCTGGGATGAGAAAAGTACAAATGGAACAATGCTCAATAAGGAAATCCTTGAAAAAAGACATGAGTACGAGGTAAAAAATGGAGATATTATTGTTCTGGGAACAAAAAATGACTCGGTTCAATTTATGGTGATAATAGATGAAAATAGCTAGGATGATTGCCCCTATTCATTCATTAGGCCCTGGTGAAAGAGTAGGACTTTGGGTACAGGGATGTTCAAAAAAATGTTTTGGTTGTATTTCAGAAGAACTGCAATTAGTTGATGCCGCGAAAGAAGTTCCGGTCGATGTAATTGCTACTATGATTATAAATGAAGCTTCAAGAACGAACTGCACTAGGCTAACAATTTCAGGTGGAGATCCTCTTGAACAGCCAGAAGAACTGTTTGTTTTTTTGAAACAAGTTCGTAGGTATTTTACAGACATATTGGTATACACAGGTTATACAATGGAAGAAATACGTGAGTCAGAAGTGATGACTAGTTGTTTGTGCAATATAGATGTTTTAGTGGATGGCAGATACATTGAAAGTAAAAATGTGGAAGCGACCAATTTGCGTGGCTCAAGCAATCAGAAAATATTCTTTTTGACACAGGGACTTGTGAGTGAATATGCCGAATATGAAAAAATGAATTATTCACTTGAAACCTTTGTGCATAATGACAAATTTATTACTATAGGAATACAGAGGAGAAAAAATTAATGAAATTTGATAATATGGCAAAATGGCAAAAAGAGTTAAAGAGTTTCATGGGAATCAAAAGAGGATTGATTCTTGAGGGAAATATACTTGATGAATTTTACTGTGAAGTTGACAATGCGGGACAATTTTTATCTCTAGACGATTTGTTGGATACATATGGTAGTATGATGGATGCTCAAGTTGTATTTTACAATCCAGTATACGGTTTTTACTGTGGTAAATCTGAGTGTACTGAAGAGGATGAGGAGTTGTTTTTAAGCCCGTATTTATCAGGATATTTGTGTAAAAAAGAAATTGAAATCGCCCCTGGGGGACATAATGCGTATATGCCATTGAAAGAGTGTTTCGAGAAAAACGAAAAAAACATACATGTGGTTTCAATATCAAATAATATGGATATGAATGTAGATGATAAGACTCGGTGCAACAGTCAAGATGATGTTGAGAACGACAGTATGAAACAGGTAAATATGAGTCGAGTAGTGCTTCGTGCAATGATGAATGCCGAACCAAGAAAAGACGAAAATTCGAATAAAATTCATAAAATATTTGTACTGAATTTTGCATCAAGATTAGAGAAATGTAATATTGATGAAACGGCTCAAACAGAAATGTTTATGAATTTATATTATGCTATCAACAATTCAACGACCGCAAATGGTAAACAAAACATGGTCATTTTTGTGGTTGATAAATATAATGACATTCCTGCCTGGATTTATCTTAATAATCCTAATATAAGAACTTTTTTTATTGAAAGTCCAGACAGAAATACTCGTAGAAAATATATGGAGTTTGCAACCTTTCCTGATAGATACAAGCAGTTTCAAAAACTGGGGAATATAGATAGTAAGGACAGTAAAGATTTTGTGGCTGAAACAGGTGGGTTGTTATGTCCGGAAATAAAGCAAATTTTAGAGTTGGCGTTGAATGAGAATATTGAGTCTGAAAATATTAAAAAGGCTATTCAGTTGTATAAGTATGGTATAAAAGATTCTCCTTGGGAATCACTGGAAGACGATATTGTCAAAAGAGTAAAGGACACATTGGAAGAAAGAGTAAAAGGCCAGGAATTGGCGCTTTCTACCGTTGAACAAGTGATTATGCGTGCCGTTAAAGGATTATCCGGCTTGCAGCATTCTAATGCAAATAATAAACCTAGAGGTATCTTGTTCTTAGCTGGTCCTACCGGTGTGGGAAAGACGGAAACTGCAAAAGCAATTGCGGAAGCTATTTTTGGAGATGAAGATGCATGCGTCCGTTTCGATATGAGCGAATATAGATTGGAACAGAGTGATCAAAAATTGTTCGGAGCACCTCCAGGATATGTTGGATATGAGGGGGGTGGACAATTGACTAATGTTATCAAAAATCATCCATTCTCTGTCATTTTGTTTGACGAAATTGAAAAAGCCCATCCTACGATCCTTGATAAATTTTTACAAATACTTGAAGATGGAAGAATGACTGACAATCAGGGCAATACAGTATATTTTAGTGAAGCAATTATAATATTTACGAGTAATCTGGGAATGACGGAACCAGTTTACGATAGTATGCAACGTCCTGTTTTAGACGCAAGTGGAAATATTAAAAGGAAACCAACAATTGTTATTGAGAATCCATGTATAGATGATACAGTCGAATTTAAAGAAAGGACAAGAAAGATTATCACTGAAGGTGTAAAAAATTACTTCATAAATAATGGAAGACCAGAGTTACTTAACAGATTAGGTGAAAATAATATTGTTGTATTCAATTTTATTGATATTGAATCTGCAAAATCAATATGTGAAAAGCAGTTAAAAACCATAATAAAATCAATTAAAGAAAAATTGAACATATCTGTTGAAATAACAGAAATAGTAGATTGTATTAAAGAAAATGCCATTTTTCACCGTGAAAAAGGTGGAAGGGGTATTGGAAATATGCTAGAGGAAAAATTCATAAACCCAATATCTGAATTTATCTGTGGATATAATGGGAAACTATCGAAAATTGTATGCATAGTTGGAGAAAACCAAACAATTGAATTTAGAGGTGAATAGATATGGCATTGAATGCAAAAATTGTTGGTCTTGTAGACAAAGGTATTATATGCGAAAAGAATGATGACAGGTTGCTAGTTGAAAAAACAATAATAGATTCAGGTGTTTATTCAACAGTTCTTTCCACACCATTTCACTGTGCCATATGTGATGGCGTCGGTGGTGAGAGCAGGGGAAATGAAGCAGCAGAATTTGTGTTGAGGCAGTTGTCTAATGAAAAAATTAATAACATAGATTCTGCCGACAAAATATTATGTGTTTTATCACAAATAAATAATAACTTGCTTGATTACCAAAAAAGAGAACAATCGAACGGCATGAAAACGACAATAGTCGGATTAGGCATATATGAAGATAAGGTCATAATATATAATGCCGGAGATAGTAGATTGTACAGGCTCCGAAATGATAATTTAGTTCAATTGAGTGAGGATCATTCTACTGCTCATGAAATGATTATGATGGGCTTGATAACTGATAATATAGACGAGGAACTTATGAAGTGTAGCAGGATTACTCGCTGTCTTGGAACTAAAACAAGTGCGATACCATATGTTAAGCAGATTAATATGCATGCATTAAAAAATGACATGTATTTGTTGTGTTCTGATGGACTGTGGGGTGCTGTTGTAAACGATGATATAACTCGAGTTCTAAAATCGGAAAATAGTTTAGAAGGAAAAGTTCAACTCCTTTTTGAAATGGCAGAAAACAACGGCAGCAGTGATAATATTTCGATTGCCATAATTGAGATTGAATAAATACGATAGGAGAGAATGATATGGACGCTAATAAAAATGGTCGAATTAAAACAGAAATAGATGATAAAAATATTAGAATTAGTACGACATTTGAAGAAAATCAGAGACTGGTTACAGAATACGATAAGGATGATAATGTAGATAATAATGCATTAGCTGAAATGATAAGGCTAAAAGCAGAATTTCTATCATTAAATGAAAAAAAATACAGGTTTAACAGAATCCTGTCTACTCAAGGCGGAGAAGGTGTTGTTGCTGTATGTGATAGTGATGAGTATGGAGAGGTGGCTGTAAAAGTATATCTTGATGTCAGAGACGTTAAACTTGAAAAAAGACAGCCAATTATCCAGTTTACTAATAGTGAAAAAGCTGAAAAATATGTACTTCCAATAATTGATTTTGGATTTATTGAATTTGGTTCTGAAACTACGAATTACTTTGAAGTTCAGCCATTTTGCAAAGACGGTGATTTATCTCAAAAAGGGAAATTCGAATATGAAGAATTGGTAGCTTTGATAAAAGATTTAAATGAGGCTCTTCACTTTATTCATGAAAATGGATTTCTTCATATGGATATAAAACCTGAAAACATATATGTATATAATAATCATTATGTTTTGGGAGATTTTGGAATAACAAGAGAGTTAAAAGAAGGAAGGGCAGGGACAAGAATTACTCATGTGGGAAAAACAGTTAGTGGAACACCTGGATATCAGGCTCCAGAAGTTTTGTATGGAACAGCTTACTATTTATTAACTGCTAAAACGGATTATTACGCCCTGGCAGTTACAATAGCCTCTCTCTATTTAGGATACTTTGTATTTGCCGATAAGGATGGAAACTATGACGCTAGATTTTTTCAAGAAAGTGCACAGTCAAACCATATTAATCTAAAAAATATAGATGATAAAAGAACGATCTTCTTACAAAATCTTATAGATGGGCTATTCCAGTTTGACAAGAATAACAGATTTGATTATGCAGATGTATGTAAGTGGCTTAGTAATCCGAATTATAAGGGTGGCTTGGAAGCGGTATTGAAGGGTAAGAACGTTTGGAGTTCTCCTTTTCAAGGCAGTAGCAAAAAAGAACTTTTATATAAAGAAAGAGACCTATTTAATTGGATAGTATATAATTGGGAGGATGCAAAGAAGAGATTATATCGTCATGATTTTGTAATTCACTTTCAGAAAAATAATGAAGCTTTCGTAGCAAGTGCTATAGAAGACATTGTTGAAATTAAATATCCGGATGGGAAAAATGGTGATGGTGATAAAGCGTTATTTGAGATGTGTTTACTTATCTATTCGGAAATGGATACTCCATTAGTATGGAGGGGTGAGAAATGGAATAGTTTGCAGATACTTGCAGATGACATTTTATCAGCTGATAAACCTGAATTTTATTCGGAAATTTTTGAAAATAAGCTGATTTCAATGTGGTTAGAACAAACTGGTTTATTAGCAAATGATGATAAGCAGATGAAATTGATTGTGGATATTGAGGAAAAGGCAAAGATTAATTCTTTTGTAGCAACCTATTGGTTTGCATATAATTATGCTAGTAAACAAGAAATTCAGATTCGGGATAGATATTTCAATAGTCCAATAGAAATAATTGACACTTGTATGGATTCACCAACGGTATTCTATTCGGAGCATGGATATCTCGAGTGGCTGCAAGACATTGATAAGTCTTATGATATTTGGGGATTTATATGCAGTGGTGGTGTTGAACGTTTAGGTTGTGCTGAATATGTGTATGCATATTTGAATGCGGAAGATACAGATTTAACTAAGAAGGTTCATCTGTTATTTGTTCTTTTTGAACAGATTGGCATTGCTCTTAATCAAGAAAGAGTTGTCGATAAAATTCGTAATACATATTTAAAATACGGACCATATGGAGACATTACATATATTCATTTTTTGGTAAAATCTACTGACTATTATTATTCGGATGACAAATATGGAATTGAGTTAATAGATGATATAAGAAATTATAAAGACATATGTATAGGAACCGTATCTGAAATGGGAAAAGAATTGCTCGAACTAAAAAAGATGACGGATAAATTGTATGAGAGAATGCAAAACAATCCATTGCTTGCAAAAGCTGGAATATACGATAGGAAATCTATTAAATGTCGTAATTTACAAGGGTATTTTTTATATCAATTTTTAACAAGAGAAGTACCATTAGGGTACAGAAAATTAGTGGAAGATAGGTGAGAAAAATGGATAAGATTGAAAAATGTATTAATGAATCATCAACTGCAATTGATGAGTATTTGGACTCTTTGAATGAATTGGCTGTCTCGCTGGATCAGAAAAAAGGTAGCGATTCTATAGCATTAAGATTTTTTTTGATAATTATATATTCTATAGGAATGATACTGTGTATTATTTGGGCATTTATGTATAAGAAAATATCTCTTAGTCCATTAGATGAGAGCTGGGGATCATTTGTTACGATTGCGGCTAGCGTTTCAAGCGCCATCTTTTTTCTTATATTGGTAATAAGAAAAATATTGGATGCGAAAGGGGTTAAGTTGATTCAAAGAGGACGACACGATATTTCAAAAAAAATAGCGCGGCTAAATGATGTAAGATATTCAAGTTCTACATTAGAAACATTGACAAATGGTTCGAATAAAAATTTAGACTATTATATTGATTTAGGAGAGGATATAGCATCATTCATAAAAACGACGGATTATGAAATAAAAAAAGTAAAAATAGATAAAGCAAATAAAGTAGATGGTTTCCTTGTATTTACATACTTTGTGGCTGCTTTCGCTGTGGGTGCCTTCATAATTTTATCCCTGCAAAATCTATTTAGAAGTACGTTGAGCGACATAATCACAAATTTTGGTGACGACTTTGAGGCAGCTGAAGCATGGGCAAAAGGGATATATATAGCATGTGCCTCAATTGCTATTATCGGTGGTCCTATCTTTGCTTGGTGTTTTTTTGAAAAGATAAAGATGATTGAACTAAGGGAGCGACTAGTGTTTTTAATTGCATCTTCGGCTATTACGGCTTTTATAGCAATTGTAATTGTAGCAGCGGTTATAGCGGGGATTGTTGCATTGGTATGTTTCATTGTTGGAGGTATTTTAGCCATCTTGGCGACTGTGGCCATTATAGCTATTATAGGTGCAATAATTTTTGCAGCGTTGGGTGGGTGAATAAATGAAGAAGGTCAAAGATTATATTATAGTGACTTCCGTTATAATTTTTCCACCTGTTATATGAGAAAATTATTAAAAACGATTTTCTACTCATATGTAGTTAGCGATGTTATTCAGCAGATTACCAATATATATGATTTGAGGTGTTAGGATGCTTGTTTTTAAATGTTCTAAATGTGGCGAGATATATCGAAAAAATGAGGTGCCAAATGATGAAATTTGCGCATCGTGTGGTTCATATTTGAAGGTAGTGAATATAAAGGATGACGACGCTCTAGGAGGATATTATATGAATGATAATCTATCATCTGGAGTTCAATCAAATGTTGGGCGTATTAGAACTGAATTGTCGCAAACCAAAACAGTGGAATCTGGATTAGACCATAAATATGGAAACAGCGATAATAAATATCAATCATCACATATAAAAACTGAAAATTTTGAAAAAGAAGAACATGAAAATTGTCATTCATCGCTCCATTCATCAACTGATTTTGAAAACGAAAATTATGTTGAAGGAACAATAATTAGCGCAATTAATGATGATGGGTATAGACGGCTTCCTTGGGAAAAGCTATATGAACGATATGTATATTCACAGAATGTTGGTAATACTCAAAATTCAATTTATGTTAGATGCGTGGATAAGTACGGAAATGTTAGCAATAAAACTATAATAAGGTATGGTCAAATTCGAGGAGGAATTGGATTATTTCGTACGGGTATGCATATTAAGGCGGAAGGAAAAGTTAACAAAAGAAATGAACTGATGGCAAAAAAACTTATATTAGAAGACAATATAAGTGTAAGTACTAGAACTGAATTGGCAGATATAATTTATTACGCTAGTCCACTTTTATTTATTTTAATTGGTATTCTGATTTTTAATGTTAAGTCAATATTTAAAAGCATAATAAGCAGCGGTTATTTAAAATGGTATTTTATAAGTGTAATCGGTACATTTTTGGGAACATTTTTCTTAATAGGCAGAGCTGCGAGAGTGCCTATTGTGAATAAACTTCGAACGTGCACTTGGGTATCTCTTATATTAGGGACTCTAGTATTTTTTGTTTGTAAATCAATATTTGCACCATAAGGAGAGGTTTTTTAGTGAGAAAGATAGATTATATAAAAGTTGAGGAATTTAATGCGGGGATAGAGGAATTGGAGTACGGATACAATTCAGTTATTGAACATTTATATAATATTGAGGATAATTTTAAGATTCAACCAGAAAGACAAGACTATGCATATTTCCAAATTGATGAAATTGCTTATGAAAATGATGAATTAAGAATGAAAGAATTAGTAAATGCATTGTACGCGACATATATTCCATTCTGTGTTCTGTTTAAAAGTTCTGATGGTGTATTAAAGATATATTTTGGGACTGAATATAAATATGCAGAAGTGATTTATAGTATTCTAAATAGTTCTTTTTGGGTTAATTCAAAACAAATGGAAAATGGGACTGCTGAGTATAGAGAGTTGCTCAGTAAAAGGGAGGTGTTTGACGAATCTTATAATTTTTCGGGTGTAATTAGAGGTGGAATAAAAAAGAGGGATAAGAATGAAAAAACCACAGTTATTGACTCTATAATGTCCGGGATTAGAGGCGAGAACTTTTCTATCGTAGTTGTTGCCAAGCCTATGAGTCGTCGAGATATAATTACCTTATTCGATGATTGGAGTGAATTAAAAAATCGTGGGGAAATAATTAAAAGTAGGCAGGTATCAATGCATGATGATTTACATTCAATCTCATACACTGAAACGAGTCATAAAGTTATGAATTATCTTGAAATTATAGATAAATATTGTAATTTATATAGTGACTCATTGGGAGAAGGACTGTGGGAATGTACCGTTAAATACTTTGCTGATGCAGAATCAATATTAAATGCAGTTGCTGGTATTCTGATATCAAAATTATATACTGCAGAAGTTCCGGAACGTATACAGTGTAAAAGTATTCCTTATATCGGATATAACGACGAATTATACATTAATAGGGTCAATGTTTCGATTGATAAAGGACCTAAAATGCAATTTCCTGTTTATTCCTCTTTTATCTCGTCAGAGGAACTAGCAGTTGTGACGGAACTACCAAGATATGATGTAATAGGAATACCTGTAAGAGAAAATGTGCGATTTGATTTGGCACAAACTATTAATGGGGATATTGTTCTTGGAGATATTTTACAAAATCGAAGAAAAACAAAAGAGAAATATTGTCTCGATATAAATGAGCTGAATAGACATGCTCTTGTTGTGGGGTTAACAGGAGGTGGAAAAACAAATACAATTAAAAATATTCTAGTCGAAACGACTAAAAAGAAAAAAATCCCCTTTTTAGTCGTTGAACCTGCTAAAAAAGAGTATTGGGAATTATATAAATTAGGATTTGATGAACTTAAGATATACTCAATGAATGAAAATAATATGATATATATAAATCCATTTCAAAGGGTAGGCGATGTTCCAATTCAAATGCATATTGATTATGTATTTGCTGCTTTTAAGGCCTCTTTTATAATGTATCCTCCAATGCCGTATGTTTTGGAAAGAGCAATTTATAGTATTTATGAAGAATGCGGATGGGATATAACAAATAATAAAAATGAGATAGGGGAGGTATTTCCTACAATAGAACAATTGTATTATAAAATTCCGATTATTGTTGAAAAAATGGGATATGATTACAGGGAGCAGAAAAATATAATTGGTGCGCTTCAAGCAAGAATACATTCTTTAAGAATAGGCGTTAAGGGGCAGTGTTTAAATGTTAGACGGTCAACGGCGATTAATCAGATTTTAAATTCCAATGTTGTAATTGAATTAGAAGGAGTCGCAGATGAGGAAACAAAAGCTTTTATTATGAGCTTGTTGTTGGTTCAACTGATGGAATATCGAGTGAATCAGAATGATTCTCAAAAAGAATTGAAACATTTATTTCTAATGGAAGAAGCACATAGATTGCTAAAAAATATTGGATTTGGAAGTGGAGAAAATGCTGATCCAAGAGGTAATGCAGTAGAAATGTTTTGTAATATGCTAGCTGAACTAAGGAGCAAAGGACAAGGATTTATTATCGCAGATCAAATACCATCAAAATTAGCACCAGATATTGTAAAAAATACAAATTTGAAAATATTACATAGAATAGTGACAGAGGAAGATAGAGAACTTATGGGTAAAAGTATGCATATGAACGATTCTCAAATTAGTTTTTTGTCGAATTTGTTACAAGGTCAGAGTGTGGTTTATTCTGAATATGATAATGAGCCTAAAATGGTATTATCCACACATGTTAATACATATTCCGATGCGAGTCGCTCAAACCTTTCACATTATGAGATTTTGGATTTATGCTGTCCCGAAAAGACAATATGTATAAGTGAAAAGGGGAAAAGTTGTTGTTGTATATTATGCCCATTTAATTGTGATGGAAGAAAATCTAAAAAGATATATGAATACATTGATGATGTTGAATTTGCTCGATATTTGAGCCAGCTTAGCAAACAGTATGATGAAGATGTTTTTATACTAATCGTTTCAGAGTGTTTAGCCAATATTAGTTCGAACTATTCAGATGAGGAACCATTATGGAGAATATCGTTTTGCATTGCCAATGAAATATCATGTTTATTAGATTTTTCATATGAGCAAACAACCAATATGGTTGTAGCTCTAAAAAAAATTATTTCGGGTATGGATGGAACTCCAAAAATTTGGAGAAAGGGTTAAATGGTGAGTGAATATGTCATTTGAAATAAATGAAAATGGAAATGAACGTGAAATGAACAAATTAGAGAAAGCGGATATCCACAAATTCAAGGAGGAAATTATAGAGGGATGGGTTCAATCGCTCAAAAAAATGGGATCTAAGGAGAGCTATGAAGCAGCTATTGACAATACAAAAAATAAAGAAATGCTATATGCCTTGAAATCTGATTTGCTTAACGATAATCCAGATGATGCTCCTAAGGTTAAGGAACTTGTTCTAAAAATAAAACAGAGAAAATAACTAAAATCTATAATAGGCGGTGATTTACATATGGGGTTTGGTTCAGACCAATTTTATTGTAAACTAAGGAAAGAAGTTGAAAAACGGATGGAGATGGATCAATTTATTTTTTGCTAAATCAAGAAGTGAAAAAAGTTGTGTGCCCAATTATTTTGAACAAAATTCCATTGGAATATGTGGAAGATGTTTACCAAGATATATTCTTTTCTGTATGGGAAAATATTGCATCATATATAATTAACATGGAAATCTTATAAAGCTGGAAATAAAGTAATCATTAAAGATGTTTCCGTACCTCAATTAAAATGTGATGATAAGGAAGTAAGAAAAAGTATCTTGATTAATCCGCTAAAGTATATGGAAAGAATAGCTAAAATTAAAGATGTAACCACGGTGATGTAGAATTATGAAACGAATTTGTATAACAAAATAATTAGTAATTTTTCTATTCCTATTGAAGTTATAGAAAAATATTGTGAATAGTATTTGAAAAAAATACAGGGAAAATGTGAAACCTAGTTAATATATTACCAAAAGTTACATTTTTAGCTACCAAAAGTTACATTTTGCTCTAATTCGCCATTTGATATGATAGGATAACAATATGAAACTGAACTTAGGGAGGCGATGAAAATGACAGATTATATTAGGATAAAATACGCAGGATATTATTTTGAATACACAAAATATGACGTTAATCCGAGTGTGTATTATGATAAACCAGTGTTGGATGATATTAGGGAAGTACTTGATAAAAGAGCATGGAATATCCAGGAATTAAATCTATGTTATATAAATCTTAGATATGAGTTTAGTGAATATTATGATAATGATTTTGAAATTATACGAAAAGAACTTATTGAATTGGAAGAAAAACTAGAAACAGAGTATAGATTTCAGTTTGGCGAAAGCGGATATTTCCGTTTAACACCTAGAAATAAATATCTGGAAGAACCAGCTTATGAAGAACAGATGGATGAAATTTGCACAAAATGTGGAAGAATAATTCCTAGAGTTGAAAGAAGAATATACATAGATCGTGGACTAGGAGTAATTCAAAACGGCGGTAGAGTTGATGAAGGGGCTGCTGTACATCGTTATTGTCCATACTGTGAAGAAAATGGGCTAATAAGTTATGCAAATATATATGAAGTTCGAGCAACTATTGAAGATAATAATATGTTGGAGCTGGCAAATAATAACAATTATGAAGCAGCTATTGATTCAGCATATAAAGCTATCGATCAGTATTTAAAGATAGATCCGTTTTATGAAGATTTATTTGAGAGTATGCATAATAAAGTAGGACATGTATATTCTGTATTAGCGGAAATGAGATTTGATTCGGAACAATTGGATGGACAGAGAAGTATAGTTCAAAAGGCGATATACTATTTGGAAAAAGCGGATAAGTACAAAACGCTCATAGAACCACATGATTTGTTGAGAGCATATTGTATGTTGGCATTTGCTATGGCCAGAGATCCCCAAGTTGAGAACACAGATGCAGATAGAGTAGAATTAAATAGAATCAAAGATCAATTAGATATACAGGCAGAGAGATCGATTTATTTATATCAAAATATCCCAGAACTTCCTTTGGAGGAATACAAAAAAGAGGAAACATATTGTGAAAGACAGCGAATATTGGGAAGAATCATGATTTTGGCAACTATGGATAAGTTTCATTATCCTATTGATGAAATTAATAGTTATATTGATAATATCGAATCTATCATTATTGATAGTAAAAGGATAAGTGAAAGCGATAAACAGAATTATCTTACTAATTTGCCTGACAAGTATATAGAGCATACCGATAAAAAAGGATGTTATGTTGCAACCGCGGTATATGGTTCATATGATTGCCCGGAAGTATGGACTCTGAGAAGATTTAGAGATGAGTTTTTGAATAAAAGAAGGTTAGGAAGATTACTTGTGAAAATATATTACAAAATCAGCCCAAGATTAATACTAACTTTTGGTTCTATAAAATTGATAAAAAATATTAACAGAAAGATATTAGATAAAATTGTTAGAAAACTGAATGGACGTGGATATGTTAACAGCAAGTATATAGATCAATGATTGAAGGAGAAAATTTATGAGTAATTCTATATCAATCAATAGCATTATTCAGCATAATGAAATGATTAGAAAAAGAAATATACATGGATCAATTTTTGTCCTTGATATTTCTGAACATTATTATAATGATATATGTTCATTGTATCAATGATATTTCTGGGTGCGAACTGAACAAGGATTGTATAAACAGCCCTGCCACTCGTTCATATATATCTTAACACCTGAAACTTTTTATTATCAGTGTAACAGGCTGTGGTAAAATCTACATAGCCTGTGCATTTGGTATGGATGCTTATAGGAAGAACATAGTCTCTGCGGTATCTTGTAATGCAGTACAAACAACCTGTAATAATCAATTCAGATTTTACATCTGATATGTGAATTGGAGGGACATTTTTTCATTATGAAATGTTTCCTCCCATTTTTGATTTTAAACCATGACGTTTTCTCGTTGAGTTTTTTCCTTCAATGAAAACAATATATGCATTGTTTGTAATACGATTCATGATATCCTCAGCAACAAGACTTCCTTTATCGTATAAATGATAGTCGCACGTGTGTATATTGTCTTTATTATAGGACTAACCTATGCGCATGCACTAAGTAGCGGAGTGTATGCACTAGTAACTAATATTTATAAAATCATAGAATTAATATGCTTAGGTTTGACATAATGGGAAAGGAAAATAAAAATGAAATTTGATGATACTTTAAGAAGGGCTATGAATGGTGAGATAGAGGCAATGCAAGAAGTAGCTTATGCCTATCTTACAGGACAAGATATTGAGCAAAATATTGCGGAAAGCGAAAGATGGTATGAGAAACTTGTAGCATTAGAGAATGACGCAGCTGCATTGGAATATGCAGAATTCTTATACAAAGGAGATGGTTTTGAGAAAAATCTCTCAAAGGCAATTGAAATAATTGAACCGATAGCTGCAAAAGGAGTGCCAATGGCACAAGAACGGTTGGCGCAAATTTATTGCTCATCAGAAGGAGGTGGTGATTTTAAAAGGGGTTTACAATGGAGAAAATTGGCGGTAAATCAGGGATTTCCAGATGCAATCCTCAATATGGCGATAATGTATAGGCTTGGACATGGCGTGGAAAAGAACTATGAAAAGTCTATGGAATTGCTTAAAAGTATAGCGAATTTTTTCCCACGAGCATATTATGAAATGGCACAAATATATATTGAAAAAGAGTGTTATGAAATTGCAGTAGATTATCTTCAAAAGGATTCTGATGAAGCATGTTCACAATATCAACTAGGCAGAGCATTTATGGGAGATCACGGCATTGAACGAGATATGGACAAGGCGGTATATTGGTTAGAACGAGCAACGAAACAAAATGCGGTACGACCGATGATAATGCTTGGATGCTGTTATCAAGATAACACATATGGAATTGCAAATGGAGAACGTGCATTATATTGGTTCAACCGAGCGATTGAGGCGGGAGATTATAGTTGTTATAGTAATATTGGCAATATGTATGCTAGTGGGCTTGTATTGGGTAAAGACATTGACAAAGCTGTTTTCTATTGGACTAAAGCCGCAGAATGTGGATGCGTAGATGCACAAGAGTATTTATCATTTATTTATCGAAAAGCAGATATCGTGCCTGAAAATCCGCAGTTGGCATTTTTTTGGGCTAATATCGCAGCTGATAATGGAAGTGTGCAGGCACAGATTGACGTCGCATATGATTATTTTGAAGGATATGGAACATCTAAAGACATATATGCTGGTATTGAAAAAATGAGTACCTATGCAAATGATGGGAATGCTACGGCAATGTTAAAATTAGGATGTTTGTACCGTGATGGACGTTATGTTGAACAAGATATTGATAGTGCTATTTACTGGTACAAATTAGCAGAAACTCATGGAGATGCAGAAGCCATTAATTGTTTAGGACAAATATATTGTGAATATTTGATGAAACCTAAGCAAGGTTTTGAATACTATTTAAAAGCGGCTAGAATGGGACTTTCATTAGCGCAGATAAATGTAGCAATGTGTTACAAGAATGGACAGGGTGTAAAAACTGATATAAAAGAACAAGAAAAATGGTTATTGAAGGCCGCTGAGAATGATGATGATTCTGCATATGTATATCTTGGAATAATGTGTAATGATATTGAGGATTACGATAGTGCACAGTACTGGTATATGAGAGCGGTTGAAAAATGTAACACTTATGCGATGTGTAGACTAGCCCTATTGTATAAGAAAGGCGGAACAAGGAATATTACTGAAGAAAATGCGCGGAATTTGCTATTAAGAGCAGAATCTATGGGAGAGCCATTGGCAACAGAGATTCTCGAAAAACTTTTCAATAATTGATAATTATTGAAACATCCTATATGTATAGTCACACATATCGTGTGTCAACTTCATTATAGGATAAATTAAAATGAATGGCTTGCCTTCCGCTATTCATCCGTAATAGTGGCTATGAATTCTCGCGTAAATGGTTTTTGTGTTACCGGAATGTTCAGTCTTCATTCTCAGGATTATATATGTGTATGAAGGTATATGAAGAGCGTAGGTAAATATGGAGGAGGTTAATGGTGAAAAAAATGTCAAAGCATAAATTGACAAATAGACAAGAACAGTTATTTAAAAAATATGCGTTTACATATGAAGATGATTATGCAAAGCAAAAAAATGTTAAGGATCAGAAGTATGTCTATAGAGTATTAAAAAATAAGAGTATAAACGAAACAGCTATAAAAAGTTTACTTGAAATGATACAAAAAGATATTGATATGCAATATCAGATAAAAAGTCATATAGAAAATAAAGCAGGATTTCTCATGGCTCTTTGGGGCATATTACTCGGAGTGATATTAAATATTGAATTGCCAATGGAATTGTATACTGAGAATTCAAATATACAGTTTATTGTACTGAATTACATTATGATTGTTGTAATGGTTTGTTCTGGAATGCTCTCTTTGTATTTTATTACACAAACAATAACATCAAAACAATATGCTCGATATACCTTTGAAGAAAGAAATATAAACTATAGATGTGCTGTAGACGATAAGGAGCTTTTTTTGGTAATGATGTTAGAAGCATATACTAATTGCTGGGAAAAAAACGAAAGTACCAATCAGAAAAAAGCCTGGTATTTATCAAAATCAATGATTTTCATTGCCGTTTATATTTTCTCAATAATGTTTGTTAAAATATTGCAAAGGATGTGATTACTTGGGAAAAAACTACAATATAAAAATAAATAATATTAATGAATCTGGACAAAGTGCAGAGGTTCTTGAATTAGAAAAAGCGGAAGACGGAACAAGTGATGATTCATATTACTATTCCGATGTGGAACACAAGAAAGTGGGCTCTAACATGAAAACAGATGCGCATACACACAGACAGGCGAGCCCACATTCCAAATTAACAAAGATAGAAAAAAATAAATACATAGGTAGAAATACATCACATCACAGAACTTGTAGAACGGGTGATGGTACAAAACCTAGAACGGGAAAAAGGCATAGAAATAAATAATAAAATAACATTGATACAGGTAAATCGTAAACGTTATCTTAACTGTAAAGAGGTGACAAACATTTATGATTTTTTCTAACCAATACGCCAATCGCGCGGATAGAAATATACATATACTTAAAGATACATTAGAGATTCTTAAGAAAAGAAAATATTATAAAGATGGCAGTGCAATCCGCATCAAACTTTCACGAAAGCAAATGGAAGAATGCCATGTGTATTTGCCGGAAGATATTAAAGAAAACAGAAAATTCTCACCGGTTATAAATAGCAGCGGACAAAGGACGCTGGTATCATGTCGTAATATTGATTCATTTGGCGCAGCCGAGGAATTGTACAGGGACAGCAGTGTTGACAAAGTATTGGTACTGAATTTTGCCAACCCGTTCAATCCGGGTGGCGGTGTACGAAACGGAGCAACGGCACAGGAAGAAGATTTATGCAGAAGAAGTTCTTTGCTTTTATCACTTGAAAGTGATGCGGCGGGTGAGTACTATCGATATAATCGGGCATTGGGTAGCTGGCTTGGTTCTGATGCAATTATTTTGACACCGCATGTGGAGATCATTAAAGCGTCGGATGGAGACCTGCTGGAAGAACCGTTAGTTGTGTCTGTGATGACGTGTGCAGCACCTATGGTCAGAGAAGGTAAGTATGGACTGTCGGAACAGCAGTATTGTGATATGTTTTACAACCGTATATGTTCTATGCTTATGTGTGCGGCAGAATGGCACTATGACGGTTTGGTACTCGGCGCGTTCGGATGTGGTGCGTTTGGTAACGATGCAAGGATTGTTTCAGATTTATTCTATAAGGCTTTAAAGGAGTTTGGTTATATGGGTGGAGACCTCGGAACTTATTTTTCACGAATTGATTTTGCGGTGCTGGATGGTAGTACAGATCAATATAATTATAATGAGTTCCAAAGAAATTTCGGTAACTTTTATTTAGGTCAGCCGAAATGATATGCGACATAGAAGCAATATTATCTAAATAAGTTATCCCCCGCCCCCGTAAATTATTTTATGTCCGGGCGGGGATTTTTTTGAGAAAAAATACAGTTGACAGTCACGGTTAGTTTGGACTAACATAATCGAGAATTAGCTAAAAGTAATGAGTTGACAAATTGTATCGTCCGTCGGACAATCAGTATATGAGGAGCGACATTCGGAAGGAGACATATCAATGACAGTTCAGGAATGTTATGAGCAGGCAGGACTCGATTATAATGACGTTAAGGACAGAATTGGAAATGAAGCTATAATTAAGAAATTTGCAATTAAATTTCTCAGTGACAGAAGTTTTAAGGATTTGGAAGACGGGATAGATGAAGGCGACGGAGAGAAGGCATTCCGCGCAGCACATAATATGAAGGGTATATGCCTCAATCTCGGCTTTACACCGCTATATGAGGCTGCATGTGAGATAACAGAGAAGTTAAGAGGGAGAGAAACAGAAGGAAGCGCACAACTGTTTGAAAAAGTACGGGCAGAATACATAAAGCTGACGGACTGTATCAATAAACTTGCAGCGGAGGATTGACAATTGGGAAAAGATATAGAGATGTCACATTTTGGCATTGACCAGCAGCAGGAGATTAAAGAGGGACTTCAGGCGGGACTGGATGTATCCGTATATGCTAAACCTGAATTTTATGCCATACAGATGCGCCAGATAAGACTTGGACTTATGGCAGGATTGCCGGTCGGGATTTATGCGTCCGACAAATACGACTGGTTTCAGATGGAGGAAATCAGACTGGGGCTTGAACATAAAATAGACATTAATAAATATGCAGACCCTTCAGTACCGTTTGATACCATGCGCCAGATAAGGGAAGGTCTTGAGCATGGAATAGATTTGTCCGCCGCAGGGAATCTTCCGGCAGGCAAATTAAGGGAATTTAGGATGGCAGCCTGTGAGGGCATAAATATCGGAAAATATATCAAAGCAGGTTATGATGAAGAACAGCTTAAACAGATAAGAACAGCACTTGAGGAAGCTCTTGATATAGACCCATACATAAATCCTGCGCAGCGCGGGGCGTCCATAAGGGAAATCGCGCTGGGAATCGGCAAGAATCTGGATGTGAAGACATATGCCGACGAACAGATGAACTGGCAGCAGATGAGGGAACTGAGGAAGGGACTTGAACATAGAATTGATATATCGGTATACAATAACTGGATGTATTCATGGCAGCAGATGCGTGAGATAAGGCTCGGACTTGAAGAACATCTGCCGGTTGAAGAATACAAGAGTTTAATGTACACGGCAAAGGAAATGAATAAGCACCGGCTGAAACTCATGCAGGAAGCCAATAAAGCCAATGATAAGAACGAAGAAACGGGAAAACAGTATGATGATTTTACGCTTCTGATGGACGGAAAGCAGATGGAAGCATTTATTCAGGTATCCGCTGCAGGTATGAAGATACCTAAGGAAGAGATAATGTCGGCACTTGAAGACTGCGGTATAACATATGGAATAGATGAAGCTGCTATTGATGATATAGCCGGTAACGGAGCGCAGGATACTATGATAACCATAGCGAGAGGCAGACAGCAGGAAGCCGGTAAAGACGGATGGTATGAATTTCTTTTTGACAGTGAAGCCGGGAAACATCCAAAGCTTAATGAAGACGGTTCTGTGAATTATAAGAATGTGAAGTGGTTCGAGATAGTCAGAAAGGGTCAGAAAATAGCTATATATCATAAGGCAGAACCGGGTATGCCTGGCTGCCGTGTGACAGGAGAGAAATATGACGGCAAGGCGGGAAAGGAAATACCGCCGGTCAAGGGACATGGATTTTCCATAGCACCTGACGGAGTGACATATGTAGCAGATATTGATGGCAGAGTTGTGTATAAGGATGGGATGCTTGAAGTCACAAGTGTGCTTGTATTGGAGAAAGATGCAAGTACTGCCGGAAATATTAATTTTAACGGCTCGGTATATATACGAAACAGCATCGGCGAAGGCACTGTTGTGAAAGCAGCAGGTGACATAATTGCTGACGGATTCATAGAGTCCGCACAGCTTGAGGCGGGCGGCGATATAATCCTGAAGGAAGGCACCAATGCGGGAGGCCGCGGGCTTTTAAAGGCAGGCGGTAATGTGATGGGCAAATTTTTCGAGAATGCAACGATTGAGGCCGCCGGAAGCGTAAAAGCCAATTACTGCCTTAACAGCAATATTGTTGCGGGCAGGAATATCATCATATCGGGAAGATACGGTATGATAACCGGTGGAAATGCATATGCCGGCAGGAAAATAGAATCATATAATATAGGCGATGCGGATGGTACGGCTACCTTATTAAGTATAGGCAAACCGAATAATTTTGCCACGAGATTGAAAAATGTCGAAGACCGGATGAAAGCAGTGGACCGGGAACTTCACATGCTTAATAACATATATGATGAATTTGTGGAGAAGATGAAGCCGGAAGAAAGAAATGTCAATCCGGTGTATCTTAAGGTTGAAGACGCCATATATACCAAGAATAAGGAAATGTCAGAACTTAAGAAGGTCAGGGAACAGATAATCAGTACAGAAGAAATGTATGAGCATGGGAAAGTAGTCGTAAACGGAACCATATACAGTGGAACCAGCGTTTACATAAAAGGAGTCAGATGGGATGCCGGTACGGCTCGTAACATTAATATAAGAAAAAACGGAGACAGTATATCCGTGTATAGAAATTGAGGTTGAAATCCATGAATAAAATATTGATTGTAGATGATTCAGAAATAAACAGGGAACTTTTAAGCGACATACTAAGCGATGAATATGAAGTGCTTGAGGCAGAGAACGGACTTAGCGCCACAGACCTGATCAACCGCGAGAAAGACGAAATTTCAGCCATTCTTCTTGATCTGGTTATGCCTGTCATGGACGGATTCCGTTTCCTGGAGTGGATGAACAAGGAGAATCTTATATCCACGATTCCCGTGCTTGTAATAAGCGGTGAGAATACAGTCCAGAATGAAAAAGCATGTTTTGATGCCGGGGTATCCGATTTCATTGCCAGACCGTTCAATTCAATTCTTGTAAAGAAAAGAGTACAGAATGTGGTCAGTCATTTTGCATATAAGAACAGACTTGAAGATAAGGTAGCCGAGCAGACAGAGGTTCTGAATAAAGCATACAGGACACTCAAATATCAGGCGCAGAAACTTGAAAAACGTAACGAAGATATTATAGATATGCTCGGTACGATTGTTGAATACAGAAGCCTCGAAAGCGGGGAACATATCCAGCGTGTTAAGAATTACACAAGAATACTTGCTGAAAAATATGCCGAATTATATCCGGAATGCGGTCTGGACCGGAAGCATATCGATATGATAGTATCCGCCAGCTCTTTGCATGACCTCGGCAAGATATCAATTCCTGACAGTATTCTTATGAAACCTGGAAGACTTACCAAGGATGAGTTTGAATATATGAAATCACACACAATAAGGGGATGTGAGATTCTTGACAGCATGAAAATAGAATGGGAGCCTGAATCCAGACAGATAAGCTATGATATCATACGCCATCATCATGAGAAATATGACGGAGGTGGATATCCGGATGGACTTAAAGGAGATGAGATACCGTTGCCTGCCCAGTTAGTATCGGTGGCTGACGTATATGATGCACTTGTCAACGAGCGATGTTATAAAGACGCATATTCTACTGACGAGGCATTCCGAATGATCGTTAATGGAGAATGTGGAGTTTTTTCTCCCAGACTAATGGAAGTATTCAGAAATGTAAGAGACCGGTTTGAGGAATTGGTCAAGTCACCGGTATAAGTATGGACGATAAAAGGATGGTTAAATGTCAAGTAATATAGAAAATATAGCAGAACAGGTTGGACAGCTGAATAAAGCACTGGAAAATCAATATGATATATTAAAAGCATTGTGTGCGGATTATATATCTATATATAAGATTGATTTTAATACAGGTAAGTATGAAATATATCAGACCGGAAACCTGCATAACAAGGAAATCGCCGAAAAGACAAGAAGTCTTAATGATTATAAAGCACTTGTGCGTTGGTACGCTTCAGAATACGTGATTCAGGAGGATATGGATTATTTCTGTAATGCTACATCTGAGGAAACCATTATGAAGCATCTTCTGGAGAAAAAAGATTATGTTATAAGATATCGTGCAAAAGGCCTGAAACAGGATTTTTGCTATTTTGATATCCAATATGCGGATGTAAGCCATAATCCTGGCGAGAAGAATGTTATAATGGCAATCCGTAACGTGGATGCAGTCGTGCGCACAGAAGAAGAAATGCGGCGGAATACGGCGAGTGCCCACGAGGAGACTCTTAAAGGGTCGGGCATAGGGATGTGGATGATCGTAATTGAGGAGGGTGTCAAGCCCAAAATGTATACCGATTCAATGATGCGCGAACTGCTTGGAGTTGATGACGAAATATTACCGGAAGACTGTTATGCATGGTGGTATGACCATGTTGATAAGAATTTTGTGTCACAGATTGATTCAAACATGGAAGAGATTCTTGCGAAAGGCAGAAGCGAAGTCAGCTATCCTTATAATCATCCGGATAAGGGAACTATGTATATCAGATGTGGCGGATGCAAGTCATATGACAGTGTACATAACAGAATACGCATCAAGGGATATCATCAGGATGTAACCGAGATTATGACGATTAAGCAGAAACAGGATAAAGAACTTATGGATGCCCTTGTTGTGGCCAAAAGGGCGGACAGATCAAAAAGCGAATTTATATCACATATGTCACATGATATCAGAACACCGATCAACGGAATTATCGGTATGGTTGATATCGCATCTAAGAATCCCGAAGATGCAGAACTCCAGAAAAGAATGTGCAACAATGTGCGGGAATCGGCGGAGCGCCTTCTTAATTTCATGAATGATGTTATCGAATACAGCGAAATGGAAGGCAGTAGGATGAAGCTTACGCATGAACCGGTTGATATCGCGAATATCATCGGAAACATACTTGAATTGACGGACAAACAGATTAATGACAGGAACATTCAGGTTGTTACCGATTACGGAAACGATACATATAAGCTTGCGGGAAGTCTGAAACATATAAGACAGGTATTGTATAATATTATCGAAAATGCTATCAAATATAATAAACAGAACGGAAGTATATCGATTTCTGTGCATAATGAGAAGACAGATGAAGAAAAGGCAGAGTGTTTCGTAACTGTTGCCGATACGGGCATAGGAATGAGCCGGGAATATGTAGAACATATTTTTGAACCTTTTACCCAGGGCTATGAAGATGCACGCACCAGTTATAAGGGAACGGGTCTTGGTATGGCCATATGCAAACGTATTATGGACTATATGCAGGGCACAATAGAAGTTAAGACCAATCCGGGCGAAGGCAGTGAATTTACGGTTAAATTTCCGTTGGATATATATGAGGAAGATACCGTAGCTGATGAGAATGCAGAAAACGGTAATTTTGCAGGATATAAGATCCTCATTGTGGATGATAATAATATGAATCGTGAGATAACACAGTTTATGGTTGAGGAACTTGGTGCCAAAGCGGTAACCACATGTGACGGAAAGGAAGCGCTTGATACATTCCGAAAGTCAGAAAGAGGTGATTTTGACTGCATAATTATGGACCTCATGATGCCGGTGATGGACGGTTTTGAGGCATCGGAACGTATCCGTAATCTGGACAGGGAAGATGCGCACACGATACCGATTATTCCACTCTCTGCAAGCTCTTCAGAAGAGGATATGGAGAAGGCGGTTGAATCCGGAATGAATGGTTATCTCGTAAAGCCTGTAAGCATAGATTTGCTGAAACATACTTTACAAAATATGATATAAGTGCTAGTATATCAGCAGTTAAATATCAGCACTGGTAACAGGAACGTATGTTTTCGTAACGTGAAGAAGTGGCAGCGGAGATGTAGGTTCCTTTTGTGTAATAGCTGATATGGGAAAGGAAAGAGATACAATGAATGGCTTGGTTATTATTCTGATCGGTATAGTGGTTCTTGCAGCCGCATATATTTTCTACGGAAGATGGCTTGCGCGCAAATGGGGTATAGATCCTAAGGCAAAGACACCGGCTTATACCAAGGAGGACGGAGTGGATTATGTCCCGTCATCCAAATTTACTGTTTTTTCGCACCAGTTCTCGTCGATAGCGGGAGCAGGACCTGTTACGGGACCGATACTCGCGAGCGTGTTTGGCTGGGTTCCGGTGCTTCTCTGGCTGTTAGTCGGAGGTATTTTCTTCGGAGCGGTACAGGATTTCGGTTCGCTCTATGCTTCCGTCAAGAACGAAGGCAAATCAATAGGAATGATCGTTGAGAAATACATAGGCAAGATAGGCCGGAAACTTTTTATGATTTTCTGCTGGCTGTTCACACTTCTTGTTATAGCGGCATTTACCGATATGGTTGCCGGAACTTTTAATGCAAAAGGCCTCGGTGACGGCGTTGCCGACGAACAGTTATTTGCCAATGCATCAGCGGGCTCAATATCAATGATGTTTATCGGAGTTGCGATTATCCTCGGTGTTATAATTAAATTTACCGGAGACAAGTTAAAGGAATGGATGAAAGCGATAATTGCAGTCGCACTTCTTATAGGTATGTTTGCGCTTGGCATGAATCTGCCGATATATGCGACAAAACAGACATGGGTATTCATCGTAATGGCATATCTTTTCTTTGCATCAATATTGCCTATGTGGCTGATGATGCAGCCAAGGGATTATCTGACTACTTTCATGCTGCTCGGCATGATAGGCGGCGCGGTAATCGGTGTGTTAGCGGCTCATCCGTCAATGAATCTTAATGCGTTTAACGGTTTTAAGGTTAATGATTCATATCTGTTCCCGACACTGTTTGTAACCATAGCGTGCGGTGCCGTTTCGGGCTTCCACAGCCTTGTGTCATCAGGAACATCTTCAAAGACCGTAAGCAACGAGAAGGATATGCCGTTTATCGGCTTCGGTGCGATGCTTTTTGAGTCATTGCTCGGTATCGTGGCACTTGTTGTTGTAGGTTCGGTTGCCGTAAACGGCACGAAGCCTGACGGAACACCTTTTGCGATTTTCTCATCGGGTGTTGCCGGATTCCTTGAGAAACTCGGCGTAAGCAATACTATCGCCACTGTATTCATGACGATGTGTGTATCGGCACTTGCCCTTACATCACTTGATTCCGTGGCGCGAATCGGAAGAATGTCATTTCAGGAGATTTTTGCCGGAGATTCAAAGAATCCTCTTGTCAAAGTCCTTACGAATAAATATTTTGCAACGGTAATCACCCTCGTAATAGGTTATCTGCTTGCAATGGGCGGATACAGCAAGGTCTGGCCGTTATTTGGTTCGGCTAACCAGCTCCTCGCGGCGCTTGTACTTATAACACTTTCCGTATTCCTTAAGACGACAGGCAGAACAGGATGGACACTTTATGTTCCGATGTTTGCGATGCTCGCCGTAACATTTACGGCACTTGTCCAGAAAACAATCGCACTCGTTCGGGCAATTGCGGCGCACAGCGCGACATTCCTTTCAGAAGGTCTCCAGCTGATTATCGCGTCTCTGCTTATGGTACTCGGAATATGCGTGGCAGTCGGATGCCTTAGAAAACTGTTTACCGCTAAGAAGCAGGAAGCATAAATTTATATCTGCGATTTATATGGCACAGTCAGTGATTGATAAATTCATTGACTGTGCTTTTTTTATGTTGACAAACAGAATTATATATTAACGAATCGATACCACAGCATTCGGACAGAAAACAGCTTAGTGAAATGGTGGCAGAATTGTAGATTGAGTTTTGATTCTTTTGTGGTATAATAGCTAATTGAAGTCAGAACGGAGATTAGTTTTATGTCAGTAAAGAAACATCAGGGAATTTTATTTATCATACTGGCGGGATTCTTTTTCGCCTTAATGTCGTTTTTCGTAAGGCTTGCCGGCGACCTGCCGACAATGCAGAAAGCTTTTTTCAGAAATGCGGTGGCAGCGGTTATATCAGTGGTCATGCTTCTTAGAAGCGAAGAGAAGCTCAGGATTCATAAGCAGAGTATTCCGGGACTTTTCTTAAGAAGCTTCTTTGGAACCGTCGGACTCATATGTAATTTCTATGCGGTCGACAGGCTCAACATAGCGGATGCCAATATACTTAACAAGCTGTCACCTTTCTTTGCAATTATAATGTCTTATTTTATACTCAAAGAAAAAGCAAACATAATCGAGTGGATATGCGTTGCGGCGGCATTTGCCGGAGCGGTTTTTGTTGTTAAGCCGTCCATGAATATGCAGTTTGTATATGCCCTCATCGGGGTATGCGGCGGATTCGGCGCGGGTGTTGCGTATACTTTTGTCAGAAAATTAGGCCAGAGCGGTGAGAGAGGCCCGGTTATAGTCATGTTTTTCTCGGTATTTTCATGTATTGTGACATTGCCTTTTATGATAATAGAGTATGAGCCGATGAGTGCCATACAGCTCATATTCCTGCTGCTTGCAGGGGCATCGGCAGCCGGCGGACAGCTTTCAATCACCAAGGCATATACCAAAGCACCGGCGAAGGAGATTTCGGTATTCGACTATACGCAGGTTATTTTTGCGGCATTGTTGGGATTCATATTCTTAGGTCAGATGCCTGACATATTTAGTGTAATAGGTTATATCATAATAATAGGGAGCGCCATATTCAAGTGGTGGTATATTAAAGAAAAAGACAAAAAGGAGGCAGCCTCATGAATAACAAATCCGTAAAGGGGAGCATGATAAGCGGGAATCCCGCCAAAGAACTGATAATTTTTGCCATTCCGATGATTCTCGGCAATCTGTTCCAGCAGTTTTATAATATTGCCGACTCGGTGATCGTCGGTAAATTCTTAGGCCCGGATGCGCTCGCGGCCGTAGGTGCTTCCAACTCAATCACCACTCTTTTTGTAATGGTTGCGATAGGAACCGGTATAGGATGCTCGGTTATCATATCGCAGTTGTTCGGTGCCGGCCGTATGAAAGATGTCAAGAGTTCTATTTCCACGGCACTCATTGCCATATTTGCGTTCAGTCTTATACTGAGCACGATAGGATTCATGCTTTCCGGCAATATTCTTAAGTGGATGCACACGCCGTCGGATGTATACGAAGAAGCAGATAAATATCTTAAAATATATTTTCTTGGTTTCGCTTTCCTTTTCATGTACAACGCATTCAACGCGGTGTTCAATGCGCTCGGTGATTCGGCGAAACCGCTTGTGTTCCTTATTTTCTCTTCGGTGCTTAACATCGGGCTTGATATTCTGTTCGTGTGGAAATTCGAATGGGGCGTAGCCGGTGCGGCATGGGCAACGCTTATAGCGCAGGCTGTTTCGGCAATAATATCATTTATTGTATTGATACATAAGATTCGTGGAATGCAATGTGAACGTTATGACAGATTCAGTCCGGGACTTTTGAAGAAAATGGTAAGCATGGCGATTCCTACGGTCATACAGCAGTCCATCGTATCAATCGGCCTTCTGCTCATACAGTCGGTTGTCAACCGTTTCGGTTCGGATTTCTTAGCCGGATATACGGCGGCAATCAAAATCGATAATCTTGTAATCGTTCCGATGGTAAATGTCGGTAATGCGGTGTCCACATTCACCGCCCAGAATATCGGAGCGGGTAAGTTCGAACGTGTTAAGAAGGGATACAGGACCGGACTTATAATGGCGGCTGCAATCGGTGTCGCACTCGGAATATGGCTGCATTTCGGTTCCGAGAGCGTTATAGGACTTTTTATGGATGCGGATGACGGAGCTGCTGCGATTCATGTCGGAACCGAATATCTGTCCATTATCTCGTTACAGTATTTTATGATGGGAATGATGAATGTCACGGCGGCAATCTTAAGGGGCGCCGGGGACAAAAAATGGTTCCTTGCGCAAAGTCTTATCAATCTTGTTTTCAGGGTTGCACTTGTATACATTCTGGCGGATATCACGAAGGGCTACGTCATCATGTGGGCCAGCGGAGTTGGCTGGACGATAGGATTTATGATATCTTATTTCCGTTACCGTCAGGGCGGATGGCGCCGATGCATATAATGCCGGTAATGTCAGCAAGTACCCAGCCAATCGGAATCGACATCCAGATGCCTGTCTCGCCTATAAAATATGCCAAAACATAGGCGAGAAGGACGCGCATGCCGAGCGATATGACTGTGAGTACGACTGACATGCCGGCTTTTTTGATAGCCCTGAAATATCCGTACAACAGGAAAAGCCAGCCGATACCTATATAGAAGGCTCCTTCTATTCTCAGATACCTTACGCCGGATGCGATTACGTCAATCTCGTCCGCTTTCACAAATATTCCCATAAGCTGTCTTGCAAAAATAAATACAACCGCGGAAATAACGATACAGAATACCATCGAAAGGCCGAAGGCTTCTTTGGTTCCGCGTCTGATCCTTTCATGCTGTCCGGCACCGTAATTCTGCGCTACAAAGGTCGAAAATGCGTTGCCGAAATCCTGTACCGGCAGGTACGCAAACGTGTCAATCTTGACTGCGGCGGCAAAAGCTGCCATCGTTACCGGCCCGAAGCTGTTTACAAGTCCCTGCACCATGAGTATGCCGAAATTCATGACCGACTGCTGGACGCAGGTGAGCGATGACATTTTCGTTATTTCTTTGAGAATTCCCGGATTATAATGCCTGTCGTTCCGTCCCGGAAGGAACTCCCTGCATTTCATAATAGTGTATAATAATATACCAACAGCTGATATGTACTGTGCAATTACAGTTGCGGCCGCAGCGCCTTTGACACCCATCCTGAATACGGCGATAAAAAGCAGGTCAAGTCCGATATTGACCACTGACGATATTCCGAGGAATACAAGAGGTGCCACCGAATTGCCGAGTGCGCGTAACATACATGAGCAGTAGTTGTATAAGGATGTGGCGATAAGTCCCGCAAAAATTATTTCAAGATATATTTTCATATTCGGCCTTACCTTGTCCGGAACACGCATAAATGTGAGTATCGGGTCTAAAAATACAAATACCAGAATGTTGACCAACAGTGTCACAGCCATGATAAGCACGAGCGAGTGAAGTATGGCAAGGCGGAGCCGGTCTTTTCTATTCTGGCCGTAATATATGGAAAAAAGTGCGCCGGAGCCCATCGAAAGACCCAGAAAAACCGATGTCAGAAATGTCATGAGCGTGTATGCCGAGCCGACCGCTGCGAGCGCGTTGCGCCCGATTACCCGTCCAACGATGAGCGTGTCGGCGATATTGTAGAATTGCTGTAAAAGGTTGCCGCCAATCATTGGCAGGGCAAACAGAATAAGTGTTGATGATATTTTCCCTTTGGTTAAGTCACGATACATATAGGAAAACCTTCTTGTAAATAAATGTCTGTTAAAAAGTATTATAGATAGCGGAATGTTTTTAGTCAAGTCGGATGACGGCGGGAAATTGTTACGAAAATGTTAAGTTTTCAGCCAGTTGTTGACGCGGGAGGTGCGGTATGATTTAATATAATCAGATATACAAGGAGGGACTTATGAGAAAATTTAACGTATTGGCTGTTTTATTGCTGATAACATTGCTGGTAACGGGCTGCGTTGCCTCCTCGCAGAGCACGGAGAGCAACCCAAAGTCACTGGGCGACTTGTACAATGTGGGGCTAGAGTATGCAGCGGAGGACGGACAGAGAATCGAATGGAATGAGCTGCCTGATGAGGTGCTTGAAAGATGGAGCGGCGGATGCGCCGAAATAGCAGAGCTTCTTGCGAGGGGTGATTATGGCGAAGCGGTGTACAGGCATTATATGGACACATTCGGTAACACGCAGTCCGGCGTAACGGTGGGATATACGGATGAAGTTTCGGACGCCGCGGAACGTATGTTAAGAAGAATGGACTTTGATGAGATGCTTCTCTCACAGGATGCAGCATATGACGGATTATCGGACAGTGAGAGAAGGGAGATTCTGGACACGATAGTATATAAGTCGGTCAAGAGAAAAAATGAGAAGTGGGGAACGTATTATCTGAGCCAGTTCTATAACAGTATTGCCTGCCATGGCACACAAAGTAAATGGTATGAACTGCTTAAAAACTCAGAATACACGGGAGATGCGAAGGAAATTGCCGATAATGTCATTCAAAGGTGTGAACAGTTTGAGACATTTATGAGCATGGAATGTGATGTATCTGATGATACTGTTACATTGTACAGGAATGCGCAGTTTAAATATATGGTGTCGCCGTACACCATTATGCTGTATGATACCGGCGATGCGATGCTTGATACGATTACACAGACAATTCCCGAAGCGAAGGACCTGTCGGAAACGGTTGATTACCCGCGGGTATTGTACGAACATTATATGCATACCGATGTTCCGCTTAAAGACGGGGGATATTATGCATCCAAGGCGATGGAGTTTGACGAGGTTATGCTTGCCACAGATGCAGTCTGCGTGGCATTGAGCGATGAGGAGAAGGATGCTTTGATACAGAAAATGAATGACAATGTAATCTTAAGAAATGACGGAGAACATTATCCGTGCAAGAATGGTTTTTTTGCATATATTGAGTGGGCGGGAGCAAAAAGTAACTGGAATAAATATATGAAAAAATAACAACAAATATTCCAATATATTTATTGACTTTTTCTGCCGGCTTGCGTATACTGTAGGTAGAATAAAGCGTAGGAGGTGTGTGACATGGCAATTGCAGCAGATTTGTTACAAAGTCTTGTACCTATTTCACAATTTAATAAAGGGCAGGCAGCTAAGATATTTGACAGACTTCAGTCGGAAAAAGAATTGATTGTATTAAAGAATAATCAACCGTCTGCAGTGATTCTGTCACCTGAGGAGTATACAAGATTAACGGAAATAGAGGAGGATTATTATCTTTTACTGGAAGCAAGTAAACGGATTGAAGAGAATGGGATAACCAAAACGGTTTCATTTGATTAAAAGGAATCCAGAAAGTAAGCAGGAATCCGTTGCCGGCCGAAGAGGGAGGTTATGGCAAACCATTAGGAAATAAAAGAGGCGTGCATCTTACAAACCTTATGAAAATTAAATTCCGGGAATTGGGGATAAGAGTGGTTTATAAGGTAGAGAGGGTTGATGAAATAATGAAAATCATTGACATTTGTGCGGCTGATGTTATAATTAAGGACGCATTATTGATGCCGACAGTTCGATTGTACCATCCTGTCGTTAAGTAAAACCAGGACTATTTTTTAACATAATTCTAACCAGATCCCCGGAAGAAATGAATATGTTGAATGATAGCTTTGTGTTTTGCAAAGCTTTTTTTATTTTCAAGGAGGAATTTATGGACAACAAAAATGTTACAAAAACTTTTATGTGCATAGGTATCATCTATGTTACATGCCTTCTGCTTTCCAATCTGGTAGCAGGTAAGATGTGGGCAGTGTCATCGAATATTACACTTCCAGCCGCAGTGGTATTATTCCCTGTGACATATATTTTCGGGGATATTTTTACAGAAGTTTACGGATTCAGACGCGCCAGAATAATTATCTGGCTGGGATTCGGATGCAGCTTCTTCGCGGTAGCGGTATACATGCTGACAATAGCACTTCCGCATCCGGAATACTGGCAGAACCAGGAGGCGTTTGCAACAGTGCTTGGTACGACACCGAGAGTAGCGCTTGCTTCTTTTGCGGGATATCTGTTCGGAGAATTTTCCAATTCAATGATCCTCTCCAAACTTAAGGTCAGAACGGGCGGCCGGAAATTGTGGGTGCGCACAATCCTCTCGACACTTGTGGGAGAAGGTTTTGATTCGGTGATTTTTGTCACGATATCATTTCTCGGAACCATGGATACCAAAGTTGTATTGCAGATGATACTTTTCCAGTATCTTTTCAAGGTATGTTATGAGATAATCTGCACGCCGCTCACATATGCCATCGTGCGTTTCTTAAAGCGCAAAGAGGGCATAGATACATATGACTATGATGTCAGATACAATGTTATTAAAGGATGATAACTATGAGAGAAAAAGAAAATTTAACCAAGCTCGGAAGTCAGGGAACGGAGTACAAGACGGAGTATGACCGCGAGCTGCTTGAAACATTCGGAAACAAACATCCGGACAATGATTATTTTGTCAAATTCAACTGTCCGGAATTTACAAGCCTCTGTCCGATAACGGGACAGCCGGATTTTGCCACGATAACAATCTCGTATGTGCCTGACGAAAGGCTTGTGGAGAGCAAATCACTGAAATTATATCTTTTTTCCTTCAGAAACCACGGGGATTTTCATGAAGATGTGGTCAATGTGATAATGAAGGATTTAATTTACAAGATGGATCCGAAGTATATAGAAGTACACGGAAAATTCCTGCCGCGCGGCGGGATATCCATCGACCCGTACTGCAACTACGGAAAGGCCGGAACCCGGTGGGAGAAGGTAGCGTGGGAGAGACTTTCCATGCATGATCTGAACCCGGAAAAGGTTGACAACAGATAAAAATTCATTAATTCACACTTTTTTGCATTTTTCGGTGCATTTGGTGTCAATTTGGCATACTTTGAGTTATAATATATTGAACTTAATATATCATCTAATATATACAATTTCATATATTACCACATTTAGGTATCTCATATAGCAAGTAATTGACACCAAATTGCTGATTTCGACCAAAAAAGTGAGAAAATATCGTATTATATACTGAAATATTGCACTTCCGGTGTCGCATAACGCCACGCTGTCAGGTGCGCCTTCACGTTCAGAAAGAGTTGCATCATAAATCTTCCGGATAGTTTTTTTGTAATCAATATGGTAATATATTGAATATAATCTATCCGGGAGGCGGACTATGGCAAAAGGAGCAAATCAGAAGTTAAAGCTTCTGTATCTTATCAGAATTTTTCAGGAGAAAACAGATGACGATCACGGAATCACGATGCAGGAGATAATAAACGCACTTGCTGCATACGGTGTCACGGCCGAGCGCAAGAGCCTGTATGACGATTTCGAGACACTCGGGGTATACGGAATAGATATAAACAAAACACAGCACGACCGTAATGTGTATTATTCCATTGGAAGCCGCGAGTTTGAGGTGCCGGAGCTTAAACTTCTTGTTGACGCTGTCCAGTCTTCCAAATTCATAACGCAGAAGAAGTCGGAGGAACTTATCGGTAAACTGGAGAAACTCACAAGCATGTATGAGGCGGTCAAGCTCCGCAGACAGGTATATGTTCACGGCCGCATTAAAACCATGAACGAGAGCATTTATTATGCGGTTGACGCAATCCATGAGGCGATTGCCGGCAATAATCAGGTCAGATTCCAATATTTTCAATGGAATGTTAAAAAAGAGCAGGAACTAAAGCACAACGGGGCATATTACAAGGTATCTCCGTGGGGGCTTTCATGGGATGATGAAAACTATTATCTCATAGGATATGACTCCGCAGCCGGTAGAATCAAACACTTCCGTGTCGACAAAATCCGTAACATAAGCAAAATAGATGAGCGCAGGGAAGGAAAAGAACAATATAACGGAATTGATATGGCGGAATATGCGAGAAAGCATTTTGCCATGTTTGACGGAGAAGAAGAAATTGTGCAGATAGAGTGCATCAATCCGCTTGCGGGCGTTATGATAGACCGTTTCGGCAAAGATGTACATATGAGAGCTTCGGATGATGAACATTTTATCGTCAGTGTCAGTGTGGCTGTTAGCGACCAGTTCCTGGGCTGGGTCATAGGGCTTGGAAATGGTGCAAAGATTATCGGCCCTGAGAGCGTTACTAAGCGTATGCGGGATATCGGCAACAGAATACGGGAGGCATATTGATGGACAGATACAAAGTCATAAAAATAGATGAGCCGGACTATGGATGTGAAGGACTGCCGGAAGGTGCTGTCCGCAAGGACATGGTAACGCTTTTTTCTACTGATACCGGGGAGCGGATCATGTGGGTGCCTGACGATTATCTGTACGATAATGACATCAATGAAGGCGATACGGTATGCATTGAAGGCAGGCATATTGTCAAAGAGGTATAATGATGGGTAAGATTGTATCTTTTGTAAAGAAGGAATCCGTTCTGTGTATTTCAATACTTGCAGCCGTGATTTCGATGTTTATAGTCAGACCGGACAGCGGGTATGCGGGTTATATTGATTTCAGAACCCTGGCAATCCTGTTCTGCCTTATGGCTGTTGTGTCCGGATTCCGCTCAATGGGAATATTTGAACGGGTAGCACGGACACTCCTGTCAAAAGTCCATAGTATCGGAGGAATAGCAGTCGTTCTGGTCGGAATATGTTTCATCAGCTCGATGTTCATAACCAATGATGTGGCATTGATAACCTTCGTGCCTTTTACACTGATAATTGCAGATAGTATGAAAGACCGCATAAAAGAGTCCGTAACACTGACAATAGTGGTGATGCAGACAATTGCGGCGAATCTCGGAAGTATGTTAACTCCGATAGGCAATCCCCAGAACCTTTACCTCTCCGGTATATCCGGAATGGGTACATGGGATATCGTTAAATTAATGTTTCCCTATTCCGCTGCAGCATTTATAATGCTTGCGATATGGATTGCAATAATTGCATTCCGCAATCGCCGTTATAAAGCATCATCCGATGCAATGCCGGGAGACAGACCACCTGTAAAACTGCGGGCAGTCATTATGTATGCCGCTCTTTTTATCGTAAGTCTTCTTGCAGTCATGCGTGTGATTCATTATGCTCTGCCGTTTGCGCTTGTTGTCATCTGCATGGCAATATTTGACAGGAAAAATTTCACCGGAATAGATTATTCACTCCTCGGAACTTTCGCGGCACTTTTTATATTTATCGGCAATATCGGACGCATCGGTGCTTTCAATGAATGGATGCAGAATATCGTGACCGGCCGTGAAATAATGGTATCCGCAGCAGCAAGCCAGATTATGAGTAATGTTCCGGCGGCAATTCTCCTGTCCGGATTTACGGACAATATACAGGGATTGATAGTGGGAACCAACATCGGAGGCCTCGGCACACTGATTGCTTCCATGGCAAGCCTCATAAGTTTCAGATATGTGGCGGGAACCGGCAGAAGCTGTGGAAAATATCTCGCAATCTTCACAATATCGAATCTGGTATTTCTCGCGGTAATGATAGGGATTTCTGCAATATAGCGCGCGGGAAAATCCGGCCCCATATTGAAAAATCTTCCCGCCTGTTGTAAAATAGGTATCTGATGACCTGGGAGCAGAAAGGAATAGTATGGCTGGTAATGATAAGAAGACCGGTTCAAATCCGGTGGATATGATTGTATATGGCATGATGATTGCTGCGGTAGTGTATGTAATCGTACAATGCATACTTGGCAATAATGACGCACTGCATTTTAAGATAGTACTCGGAATATGGATAGTGGCGGCGGTGGCTGTTGCGGATTACATAGGACCGGTGTTGAGTGGAAGAATATCGGAAGTATCGGATAAAGCATTCAGACTTTACATGATATCATCGATACTGGATGCGGCAGCTTATATGGGATTTTATGTATGTATCATCAACATAAGCAAGACCGGCGAAGTTCTTCATTATCTGTTCTGCGGATTCGGAGTGATATGCTACATATCACATTTGATTTTGAATTCAAAATTCAATAAGCTGACGAAGCAGGAAGCGCCTGAGACCGAAGAAAACGAGACACCGGAGATAACCGAAGATGATATCGAAGTAGATACATTGAGCGAAGAAGACGAAGAAGAAATCAAGGAAATCGTATATCGTCATAAGTAAAATATGCCCGCATATATATTAATTGAACGCAATTGATATGTATGCGGGTATTTTTGTATGTGGGCTAAAAGGCTTGCGGCGGTAATAACTGCCGGACTTATGTGCATGGCGGTTGTAGCTGCGGCAGAGAGAGGCGAAGATGATGGGGTGGAATTTGTGTCGGGGAATAACACCTATGAAAAAACAGTGGCCATAACATTTGATGACGGACCGGGAAGAAATACGACACCGGAACTGCTTGACGGACTTAAGGAAAAAAATGTACCGGCGGCTTTTTTTGTGGTGGGGGAGAACATAGATGGCAATGAGGATATCATACGAAGGATGCATGATGAGGGGCACATTATAGGAAACCACACATTTACGCATGTGGAACTGGATAAACTATCGGAAAATGCGGCACTCACGGAAGTATCGAAGACGAATGCGGCGATAGAGAAAATTACAGGTGAAAAGGTTAAGTATATAAGACCTCCGTGTGGTTCATGGGATGAAGAATTGTATTATAAGATAGATATGACGCCGGTATTCTGGAGTGTGGATCCCAAGGACTGGTGCACTGACAACGTCTCAGTATCTGTTTCAAGGGTTATGGAGCAGACGAGGGACGGGGATATTATTCTTTTTCATGATATATATGATACTTCGGTTACGGCAGCCCTTGAGGTTATAGACAGATTGCAGACGCAAGGATACAGATTCGTGACGCTTGACGATTTATTAATTGAATGACAAAAAGAACAGAATATGATAATATAAATCCATATGGAGGCGAACAGTACATATGGATTTATTTGATTATATGAGAGAAAATAATATGCAGAAAGAGTCGCCGCTGGCATCAAGAATGCGGCCGGAGACACTTGATGAGGTTGTGGGACAGAAGCATATTATTGCTAAGGATAAATTATTATACAGAGCGATTAAAGCCGATAAATTAAGCTCGGTTATTTTCTACGGACCTCCCGGAACCGGCAAGACTACGCTTGCAAAGGTTATTGCGAATACGACCAGTGCGCAGTTCTGCCAGATTAATGCTACTGTTGCCGGGAAGAAAGACATGGAAGATGTAGTCGCAAAAGCGAAGGACCGCATGGCAGGAATGGGACGTAAGACCATTCTTTTTGTGGACGAGATACACCGCTTCAATAAGGGACAGCAGGATTATCTCCTGCCTTTTGTGGAAGACGGAACGATTATTCTGATCGGGGCCACTACCGAGAATCCTTATTTTGAAGTGAACAGCGCTTTGATTTCACGTTCAATCGTATTTGAACTGAAACCGCTTGAACAAAGCGATATAGAGAGTCTTATCCGCAAGGCGGTTTATGATAACGAGAAGGGCATGGGAAGCTATAATGCCGTAATCGATGATGATGCGGTTGAATTTCTGGCAGACATGGCTAACGGCGATGCCAGGCAGGCGCTTAATGCCGTTGAGCTGGGTGTGATGTCCACCCCGGTAGGCGATGACGGGCATATTCATATCACACTTGATGTTGCGTCCGAATGCATACAGAAGAAAGTTATCAAATATGACAAGAAAGGCGACAACCATTACGACACGATATCCGCATTTATTAAAAGCATGCGTGGTTCTGACCCTGATGCGGCATTATATTATCTGGCGAGAATGATATACGCCGGGGAGGACCCGAAGTTTATAGCACGCAGAATTGTGATCTGTGCCAGCGAAGATGTAGGGAACGCCGACCCGCAGGCTTTGCAGGTTGCGGTATCGGCTTTTCTGGCAGTCGAGAGGATCGGAATGCCGGAGTCACAGATAATTCTTGCCAATGCGTGTACATATGTGGCGACAGCGCCTAAGAGCAATGCGGCGGTTGTGGGTATAGATGAGGCACTTAATTATATTAAAGTACACGGAACCGATAATGTACCGCCGTATCTTAAGGATGCGCATTATCAGGCGGCAGCAAAGCTTGGCCGTGGAATTGATTATAAATATGCACATGACTATCCGAATAATTATGTGAAACAGCAATACCTGCCCGATGAAGTATGCAAAACAACATTTTACCATTCATGTGGCAACGGATATGAACGGAAAATAGACGAGCATATGGCAAGAATCAGAAAAGAAGCTGAATGAACCATAGACGGCACCGTCCGGAGCGCAATAAATTGTTGCGGTCGGGCGGCGATTTGTGTATAATATATTCGTATTAATTTAAGTTGAATGGAGAGCCAATGAAGGACCAGATTAACAGATACGCCAGAGGCGTGTTTGAGTATGAACCTGAGATAATCAGTGTTAAGGACAGCTCAATAAATGTTATCGTAGATCGTAACAGGGAACATACCGGGACGATTGAATTCGGATCTGTGTCCGGCCGCGACATCAAAGGTATCATATATACTGATAATGATAAAGTTAAACTCAAAGAAAATACTTTCTACGGAAACCATATATCTGTTCAATATATGGTTAATTGCGATGATGCGGTTAACGGTGATTCCATAGAAGGTGTTTTTAATATTGTCAGTAACGGCGGTGAATGCAGCATACCGTATACATTCATGGTGGAGGCAGGCTCACATGACAGCTCAGTCGGTGTTGTAAGGAATCTTTCACAGTTTGCGGACCTTGCGGAATCTAATCCGCTTGAAGCACTTAAGCTTTTTGAAAATGCGGATTTTGAAGATGTATATATTGGAAATGACCTGGCACTCAGATGCATATACGAGAGCCTTATAAAGAGCGCGGATACGAGTGTTGCATTGGAAGAATTTCTTATCTCCATCTACAAGAAAAGTTCAATAAATATAACACTCTCCGGAAATTCTGCGGAATTTAAGGATCTTACCGCAAATTACAAAGACGTTATTACGGTGGAGCGCGACACTTGGGGACATATGGATGTGAGTGTGTATACATCAAGTCCTTTTATCAGACTTGACAGAACGGTCATAGAGTCGGAGCTTTTTGCCGGAGGAAAGTATGAACTGGCATACATTATAGATACTGACAGGCTGCATGCCGGAATTAATTACGGTGAAATAGTATTCGAGACGATTAACAGAAGAGTTGTATTTAATGTCAAAGTCATAAGGAACACATCGGGACAAGCCAAAGAAACCGGACGCAGTATCGGAAGGCTTGATATCGAGCTGATGACATTGTATATAAGATTCAGGACCCATAAGATCAACATATCGGACTGGATGAGGGAATCCCAGATCATACTTGAGACAATAAGGGAGAAAGACGATTCCGATCCTTTTTACAGACTGGCACTTGCGCAGATATACATATCCGGACATCGTGATGATGCTGCCAAGGAACTGATTGAGAATGTAAAGGATGAGATAGACACAAGAACAGAGGCGGGGTATCCGCTCTACTGTTATTTTATATATATTAATACACTGTATAACAGGGACAGGGCATATTCAAGAAAAGCGGCCGCGATAGTAAGAGAATGTTACAAGGCCAATGAAGACTGGAGGATATTGTGGGTTCTTCTTTTTATGGACGAGGAACTTGAACAGAACAAGAGTCTTAAGCTTCTCAGGATCAAGGAGCAGTTCAATAAAGGATGTACGAGCCCTGCGATGTATATCGAAGCATGCAATATATTGAACGAACACCCGGAACTTCTCCGCGTGCTTAATTCATTTGAGACCAATGTACTTCTTTTTGGCGCGAAAAACGGAATCATATCGGATAGGCTTAAGGATGTAATATCCGAGATGCTTCTCGATGTCAAAAGCACAAGTTCCGGTAACATAGCGCTTCTTGAGACTTTGTACAAAGATAACGAAGATGATGAAGTCGTCCTGGAAGCATTGTGTAAAATACTTGTGCGTATGGCAGCTGTAGGAGAAAAATATCTGCATTATTACCGCAAGGCGATTGATAATGAACTTAAGATAACACAGCTTTTTGAATATTACATTATGTCCAGAAGACAGGATGATATGAGTGTTATGCCGAAACTTCTGCTTATGTATTTCGGGTATAACAATAACCTTGATTACAGATATAAAGCATATCTTTTTGCCAATATCATACATAACAAGTCGGACAATATACAGGTGTACCGCAGCTATCTGCCGCAGATGCAGCTGTTTGCCCGTAAGCAGATTGCGATGGGACATGTGAACACACATCTGGCATATATATACCGTAATATTTTTACACCGGATATGGTTAATGAAGAGAATGCACAGGCTGTTTCGGAAGTGTATTATACATACAGGGTAAAATGCATGAATCCGAAAATGCGTGGTGTTATAGTGCGGCACAAAGAAAGCAACAGCGAGAAAGAATATCCGCTTATACAGGGCGAAGCATATGTAAGAATGTATACTGAACAGGCATCGCTTCTTTTTGCAGCAGCCGATTATAACAGATACGGAAGCGAAATAAGCCATACGGTGACCAGACTTTTTGATGATGATGCGATAATCAGGAAGTGCCTTGAAATGGATCCGGGACTGGTTCACATAAGGCTGTCATCCTGCGAAAAATATCTGCGCCGTGAAAAGAAAAATCTTGCGGAGGTGGAGAGCCTTATAGAATTGTCGAAACTGCCTGAAGTAAACAGATTGTTCAGGGCAGGGATAATTTCATCGGTTATCGAATATTTTTATGACGGATACGATGAAGACGGATTTAATAAATTTATTGCAGATGTTGATATGGACGGACTTTCGGAGGACGATATCGTCAAAGTCGCCGAGATTTATATCGTCCAGGGGCATGATAAGGATGCTTTTGAACTGGTAAGGAAACATTCGGCAATGCATATTGCACCGAAGAGGCTTATGAGAATGTGTTCAAGGCTTATAGAAGATGCCAATTATGTTTATGAGGATGATCTGGCATATATAAGCAGCCTCTGCTATGCCGCAGGCAGTTATGATGAAGTGTTGACGGCATATCTTGTCAGATATTACAACGGCACGTCAGATAAGATGGTGGCTCTGTGGAAAAGTGCGATAGAGATGGGCGTTGATGCGTATGAACTTGAAGAGAGAATTATTGCACAGATAATGTTCACACACAGCAATAATGAACTTATCCATGATATTTTTGAGGATTATTACGCCAAAGGACCTGACAGAAGAATTGTGGAAGCATACCTTTCATATTTCTCATATATGTATTTTGTTAAACAGGAGGATGTTTCGGAAAAAGTATTCGACACCGTTGAAACCGCAATGGAGAATGGACAGGTGCTTGCTACAGTATGCAGCCTTGCATTGCTGAAACATTATTCGGAGATACAGAATCTGAACGAGTTTCAGAAGGAACTCACGGAGGAACTGCTCACGGAACTTGTGCGCAGATCGTATGTATTCCCGTTTTACAAGCAGTTATCCACAATTGTGAAACTTCCGTGCGACATCATAGATAAAACAATGGTTGAGTACCGTACCGATCCTTCTCATAAGGTTGTCATCCATTATGTATATGAGGATGACAAGAAACATAAGAGTTATGTTTCCGAAGAGATGAATAATGTGTACGAAGGAATTTTTGTTAAGAGTTTTGTCCTCTTTAACGGAGAAAGCATAAATTATTATATATCCGAAGAGAAAGAAGACGGAGAAAGCAATACCGAAACAGCACGTATTGTCAACAACGGAATTAATCCGTACAGTTCCAGAGGCAGGTATGAAGCTATTAATGATATAATAGCAAGCCGTAAGGAACATGATAATGAGACACTAAAGAAACTCATTCACACATATGCGGTGAATGAATGTATCATACCGCAATTATTTAAACCGCTCTAGGAGCCGGGAGGACAGATGGATACCAGAGAGAAGAAATTTTACGTCGGGATAGACCTTGGTGAGGAATATTCGCAGGTAAGTTATTACAATTGCATAGACGCAGAGCCGGTGTCGGTCGATTTCGGAACGGACAGTACCGAGTGCAGGGTTCCTACGGTTGTCGGAAAGACTATAGGCAGGGATGAATGGTTTGCCGGCGATGAGGCAATTCATGGGGCCAGTCTCGGAGAAGTTATTGCGGTTGACGGACTTCTTAAGAAGGCTGCAGATAAGAATCCGGTAACAGTGGATAAGGTATCGGTGATGCCGGTCAGACTGATTGCCGGATATCTCGATTATCTTATACAGGCGGCAAAGCTGGCAGGTGAAAGCGATACGGCGGACAGGGTGTGCATAACACTTGAGAATTACAATATATCAGTGCTTAATGTGCTTTTGAAAGCGCTTAACAGCATAGGGTATCCGGATGGTGCAATCGAATTCGCGGGCCACGATGAAAGTTTCATATATTATGCTATAAGCCAGAAAAATGAATTATGGAAAAATGATGTTTTTCTCTTTGATTACAGTAATAAAGGACTCATTGTAAAGCGCATGTACACGGTAAATGAACGTGGCAGCAGGATAATAATGGTCCATACCGATGATATGTCGGACGAGGTGACGGATGCGATGAGGCGTAATAAAGCCTCGGAGGAGTATCTTGATTCCAGACTTAAGGAAACGGCGGTAAAGCTTTTTGAACATCATAATATATCAACGGTTTATCTCACCGGTGAGGCATTCGCCGGCGAATTTAATACTCCGTCTTTCATTGGATATATATGTGACAGAAGGCGTGTGTTTGCAGGTGACAACCTGTATTGCAAGGGCGCATGCTATCAGGCTGTCGCGGCAGATTATCCGCCTGACCGGGATATTATCGTTGCATGTAAGGAACGTATAACAACCGGAATCGAAATCAGGATTTCGGACCGCGGGCGTGATAAGATTTTCAGGCTGGTAAGACCCGGAATAAACTGGTTCGGTGCGGACTGCTCATATGATTTCATACTTGACGGCGCAGAGGAGGCCGAATTATTTCTCTCACCGATAGATGCGAGGGAAAAACAGCTTATCAGGATTTCATTCGCGGAATTGCCTGTAAGACCGGATAAGGCAACAAGAATTACGATTTCATTCTCATTTACAAGTGATTCAAGATGTCATATGATGGTTAAGGACAAGGGATTCGGCGAATTCTATAAAAGCAGCGGAAGAGTTATCAACGAAGAATTATTATTGTAACCGGAGATGATAAGATGGCAGGACTTATTTTATGCAGGACCAGATATGCAGAAAGACCGTATTATATAAGCAATATGGGTGTCAACATATATTCTCTTGAAGAATTGTGCTATTACATATACAATAACATATATCTCATCGGAACTGACCTCTTTGACGAGGGACTGACGGATTATATATCCGGAGAACTTGGGGAAAAGGAACTGGCAGAGCAGCTTGAGTTTCTCATAACGGAGAATGCAGGATTGTCGGAGCTTGTCATGACTGTGTTAAGGTATGTTGATTATTATTCGGAAGAAGAGATTGACGCACTTGCGGGAACAATAGAAAGCCTTGATACGCAGAATGCATCTGAGAGGCTGAAACTCCGTGCGGATAATTTTCTTTCCAACAAAAGATACAGTAATGCGGTGCATAATTATGAAATAATTGCATACGGACAGAAAGATATTAATCTTTCTGATGATTTTTACGGAAATGTATGGCATAATATGGGAGTGGCGTATGCGGGAATGTTTGAATTCGGCGATGCGGTGCAATGTTTCAAAAGAGCATATGCGCTTAACAGCAATGATGAATCATTAAAGGCATCGTTTGCCGCAGAGTATCTTTCCGGCAGCAAGCGGCCGGCAGATTCAGAAGACGAACAGAGTTATGCTGCATACAGGGAGATTGAGACAATTATGGACCACGCTCCTGAAGAAGCCGGGTATGAGGCGGTTAAGAAAGCATTTGAATTAAGGGATAACGGACAGGCGGATGAATATAATGCCGCTGTCAATGATATAATAGATAATTGGAAATTTGAGTACCGTAATTATATATCTGCGGCGAGGTAGCAGATATGATATTAAGCAAAGGGTAAAGCTTTATGTTTAATTTTATTAAAAAACGCAAAAAGAAAGAAGAATACATATATCTCGATCCGGAACTGGACATTGAGGCCGAATTTGACCGCCGTAGGGACAGTGAGCGTAATGACAGGGATTTTGACGAGATTTCAAGGCTCCAGTATGTCAGGACACAGTGCGAACTTATGACCGAATCATCCAATTATATTAATGACCTCAAGGAAGAATATCAGGATGCCGGTGCCCATCTGATGGACATACAGGTTATAGAATCGCAGGATGATAAGTTCCTTGGAGAACTTAAGGACACGGCTCTTAAGATAGTACGGCTAAGAAGTTCGCGAAGCAGATACCGCAAGGAACCGCCGAAAATTTCCAGAAACAGTTATGAGATTTTTGAGAGATATAACAGTGAATTTCCGCAGGCATTGAGTAATCTGCAGAATGACGAGAAATACTGTAACGCCGTCAAGCATGACATGCGGGTGCTGGAGGCTGAGAAGATGAGCCTCAAGGAAGAGATAGAGAATGCCGGGATGCGCCGGGCCAATATCCGCAATATTTCAATAGTATCATTACTTGGGATTATCGGTGTATTTATAGTATTTTTTGCATCGGGCCAGCTTAAAGGCGAGAACGGCACAGTGCTGTATATGATAGTTCTTGCCCTTGTGACGGTGTATGTGCTGCTGGTGTTTTTTATGTTCAGGCGGTGCGCATACAGAGAAAAACTGGCCGAGAAGAAGCTGTCAAGAGCCATTACGCTTCTTAATAAGACCAAGATAAAATACGTCAATTCGATTAACAGCATCGAGTACCGCTATGATAAATTCCGAGTCAGGAACTCCTACGAGCTGGGCCGCAATTATGAAGCCTATCTTGAGGAGCGGCACAAAGAAGAAAAATACCGTGATTCGGAGAAGGAACTTGATGAAGCATCGCACAGGATGGCCGCTCTTCTGGCTGAGCTTAACCTGTATGATGCGGGAATATGGAGCACACAGTTAGACGCATTGATCAATCCGGATGAGATGAAGGCTGTGCGCAATAAAATTAATTCCGACAGGCAGAAACTGCGTGACAGGATAGATTACAATATGGGCCGCATCGAGAGTGCCAAGTCATCAGTGATGGATATGGTCAGAAAGCATCCCGAAAGTGCGGACAAAATAATGGATATAGTTGATTCCTATGATTAATATTTTATACAGACAGAAAGGAACAGAAAGTTTTATGAGTAAGGAACTTGACAAAAATTACAACCCTTCCGAGATAGAAGGACGCATTTATGAGAAATGGCTTGAGCATAAATATTTCCATGCAGAGCCTGACAGATCGAAGAAACCGTTCACAATCGTTATGCCGCCGCCAAACATTACGGGCCAGCTCCATATGGGACATGCACTCGACAATACACTCCAGGATATCCTCATCAGATTTAAGAGAATGCAGGGATATGAGGCTTTGTGGGTTCCGGGAACCGACCATGCATCAATAGCGACTGAGGTTAAGGTTGTTGAAGCCATTGCTAAAGAAGGTCTGACGAAGGAATCGCTTGGCAGGGAGAAATTCCTTGAAAGAGTCTGGGACTGGAAGAAGGAATACGGCGGAAGAATAGTAAGCCAGCTTAAGAAAATGGGTTCATCCGCAGATTGGGACAGAGAGCGTTTCACAATGGACGAGGGATGTTCCAAAGCAGTTAAAGAAGTATTCGTAAATCTCTATAACAAGGGACTTATATACAGAGGCAAGAGAATTATCAACTGGTGTCCTTGCTGTCATACATCTCTCTCGGATGCTGAGGTTGAGTATGAGGAGCAGGCAGGACATTTCTGGCATCTGCGTTATCCGCTTTCCGATGGCAGCGGATATATAGAGATGGCTACCACAAGACCGGAGACAATGCTCGGAGATACTGCTGTGGCAGTTAACCCTGATGATGACAGATATAAGGATTACGTAGGCAAGACGGTAATTCTTCCTATAGTTCACAGAGAGATACCGATAATTGCCGACAGTTATGTTGATATGGAATTTGGTACGGGTGTTGTTAAAATCACACCTGCACATGACCCTAACGATTTTGAGGTAGGATTAAGACATAATCTTGCGGTGATCAATGTACTTACGGATGATGCGAAGATTGTTGACGATTATCCTAAGTATGCCGGAATGGACAGATACGAGGCGAGAAAGGCCATAGTGGAAGATCTTAAGGCTGAAGGCGCACTCGTGGAGATAGAAGATTACAGCCATAATGTAGGCACATGTTACAGATGCCATACAACTGTTGAGCCGAGAGTGTCACTTCAGTGGTTCGTTAAGATGGAAGATCTTGCAAAGCCTGCAATCGAAGCTGTTAAGTCCAAAGAGACGAAGTTTGTGCCGGAACATTTTGACAAGACATATTATCACTGGCTTGAGAACATCAAAGACTGGTGTATATCAAGACAGCTCTGGTGGGGACACAGAATCCCGGCATTTTATTGTGATGACTGCAATGAAACCGTTGTAACCAAGGATGCTGCCCCGGTATGTCCGAAGTGCGGCAAGCCTATGCGTCAGGATCCGGATACACTTGATACATGGTTTTCATCTGCACTCTGGCCTTTCTCCACACTCGGATGGCCTGATAAGACAGATGATTTTGAGTATTTCTATCCGACAAGCACACTTGTTACCGGATATGATATCATTCTTTTCTGGGTAATAAGAATGATGTTCTCGGGAATAGAGCATACCGGCAAAGCTCCGTTTAACACAGTGCTTATTCACGGACTTGTAAGGGATTCACAGGGACGTAAGATGAGTAAATCACTCGGTAACGGAATCGATCCGCTTGAGGTAATAGACAAGTACGGCGCGGATGCATTAAGACTTACACTTGTAACCGGAAACGCACCGGGCAACGATATGAGATTCTACTGGGAAAGAGTTGAATCCAGCCGTAATTTCGCCAATAAAGTATGGAATGCATCGAGATTCATCATGATGAACCTTGATAAAGCAGAAGTTAAAGATGTATCACTTGATAAGCTTACGGATGCCGATAAGTGGATACTTTCCAAGGTTAATACACTTGCAGCCGAAGTAACCGATAACATGGAGAATTATGACCTCGGTGTTGCGGTATCCAAGATATATGATTTCATCTGGGAAGAGTTCTGCGACTGGTATATAGAGATGGTTAAGCCGCGTCTTTACAATGATGAGGACGATACCAAGGCAGCAGCATTGTGGACGCTTAAGACAGTACTCATAAATTCGCTTAAACTTCTTCACCCTTATATGCCGTTTATTACCGAAGAGATTTTCTGTAATCTTTCGGATGAGGAATCAATAATGATATCTTCATGGCCGGTATTCAAGGAAGAATGGAACTTTAAGGATGAAGAGAAAGCGGTAGAGACGATCAAAGAAGCAGTAAGAGGAATCCGTAATACCCGTACCGGAATGAATGTACCTCCGAGCCGTAAAGCTAAAGTTTATGTAGTAACACAGGATGATGCGGTTGCTGATATATTCATCAAGGGCAAGGTGTTCTTTACCACACTTGCATATGCATCAGATGTGACGATACAGTCCGATAAGAGCGGTATTGATGATGATGCGGTTGCTGTGCTTATACCTAAGGCATCATTATACATTCCATTTGCCGAACTTGTTGATATTGAGAAGGAAATCGAGAGGCTTAAGTCAGAAGAAAAGCGCCTTGAAGGTGAGCTTAAGCGTGTAAACGGAATGCTTGGCAATGAGAAATTCGTATCGAAGGCTCCGGCAGCCAAGATTCAGGAAGAGAAAGACAAACTTGAGAAATATACGCTTATGATGCAGCAGGTTAAAGAAAGACTTGCTCATCTTGCGAAATAATCACAGGAGAGACAAAGTGCAGATTAGTGTTATATTGCCTTCACTCAATCCGGATGAGAAGCTGATGCTTGTCGTTAACGGACTTGTAAAAGAAGGTTTCGATGATATCATAATTGTCAATGACGGAAGCGATGACGCCCATCTTGAACCATTTAAAGAAGCTGAGGCGCTTGCGCAGGTTACCGTACTCCGCCATGATGTGAATCGTGGCAAGGGTCGTGCCCTGAAGACGGCTTTTGAATATTGTATTGCCAACAGAAAAGACATAGACGGCGTAGTTACCGTGGACGGTGATAACCAACACCGTCCGCAGGACATTAAAGCGTGCTGTGAGGCTATGGCAGAGCGTGGTGAAGTAATACTCGGATGCCGTGATTTTTCGGGAAGCAATGTTCCGCCCAAGAGTAAAATAGGTAATAATATAACACGTTTTGTTTTCAGATTTGCATGCGGGATCAAAATAAGTGACACGCAGACGGGACTAAGGGCAATTCCGGCACAATATCTTCGGTTTATGGCGGATATTAAAGGCGAGCGCTTTGAATACGAAACGCAGGTGCTGCTTGAGATGAATAAGAGCGGAGTGCCTTTTAGCGAGGTAACCATAGAAACTGTATATATCGAAGATAATGCAACGACGCATTTTCATCCGATAAGGGACTCATTTAAAATATATATGGTTATCCTGAAGTTTGTATTCAGTTCGATAATGTCATTTGTGATAGATTATGTGCTGTTTCTTGCATTGGAACTGATAATAGGCGACCGGCTTGAACACTGGCTCAAAATCCTTATAGCAACAGCCGGCGCGAGAATTGTGTCCTCCCTGTTCAATTATATGTTTAACAGAAAAGCAGTGTTTGAATCAGATGAGCCGGTAAGCCGGTCCATGCCTAAGTACTATGCACTGTGCATATGCCAGGCGGGAGTTTCATACGGACTTGTCAATCTGATTTCATATGTACTAAAGACCAGGGATGTATTGACATCACTGATTAAAATAGCAGTTGACATAATATTGTTTCTGCTCAGCTTCCAGATACAGAGACGATGGGTGTTCAAGGGAACAAAGAAGAACACCAGGGAGGAGAACTAATGGCTGAAGTCAAAAAATCAAAAAAAGTAACCAGGATAATCGGTCGTGTATTTACGGTTTTTATATCGACAATTGTAATGATATTTGCGGCACTTTATTCCGCAATGTGGGTATTCTGCCACGGCCCTTCAACGGCGGCGAGAGATCTTTTTGTGGGAACCGTTCTTGAAACGGGTGCCATGAAATTTCTTGCGGGATGGTATTTCAGCAAGGATGAAATACTTAAGATAACCGGTAATAATTCAATGGGACATCTTGATAATGATGTCGATACGTCGCTTATTAACATAAATGATAAGAAAAATAATGATAAGCCGGATGATAATAACAGTGAAACTGAGGAGTTCGATGAGAACGGTATCAGGATTGAGAATATAACGGGACGTTCATACATGGGCAAGGTCATGATTATTAAGGATCCTTCCAAACTGCGTGTGGCTACAATTTATCCTTGGTCTGACGACAATAAGAGCAAGTCCGGTGACACACTTGACACATTGGTGAACAATGCCGGAGCAATTGCCGGAATCAACGGCGGTGAATATTTTTCGGATGGAAACTGGGGCGGCAAACCAAAGGGACTTGTCGTATGCAACGGCGAGATTCAGTATAATATCCCACAGCCGGGAGACGTTATGGTAGGTTTCAACACGGATAACATCCTTGTAATAAAAGATATCGGAAATATGTCTTCGGAGCAGGTTGAGAGCCTTGTCAAAGAAAATAACATACGCGATGCGGTAAGTTTCAAGGATATAGATGACGGAGACACGAACCACTTTACCAAACTTATTATTAACGGAGAAGCGACACCGATTAACGGAAACGGAAGCGGTGCCAATCCGAGAACCGTAATAGGCCAGCGTAAAGACGGTGCGGTAATCCTTTTTGTAACAGACGGAAGAGGACATGAAGGCCACATAGGAGCGACGGCAGCCGACCTCATAAGTGTTATGCAGGAATACGGTGCGGTTAATGCAGCTAACCTTGATGGCGGAAGTTCTTCATCAATGTATTATAACGGACAGTATGAGATGACGAGCGTTACATTATATTATTCAACATCTTCATGGAAACTGCCGACAGCTTTTGTTGTTAAGTAGGAGGGCATATGACAGACAAGAAAGTCAAAATCAGGAAAAAAAGCAAATTCTGGCTGGGATACGGCATATATATGGGAGTTCTTCTTGTATTGGTCATGGTGCTCATAATATATGTGTGGAACACAATGAAGAAATATGAGAAGGCGCAGCCGGCATATGTGGTTGAAGACCTTATCAAGAACCTTGAATCAGGTGATGTATCATCCGTAAAGACGGATGGAGGCAGCAAATTTGAGCCGGAAGCAGGTCTTCCGGATACGTTTGCCGATGAGGTTAAGGGCAAGGAACTTACTTATAAAGTTAAATCGTCTTCAACATATAAGATGGTATACGAAATCATGGATGATAAGAATGAAGTATGTGAAGCAGTTATAACGGCTGACAATGAGCGTAAAATAATGGGCATACTTTCCATTTCCGACTGGAAGGTGGCATCGGTGAGTGCAGAAGCTGCATCGGGTGCTGTTAATGTAAAAATAACAGTACCGTCAATTTACAAAGTAACGGTAAACGGAATCGAACTCGGAAGTGATGAGCAGGTGGGTGAGCCTGTTGACATGGAAGGCATGAAATATGTAGCGGAATATGTTGAAGTTCCAAAGACGGTCACTTATGAGGTTAAGGGGCTTATCAGCAATCCGGATATCCGGGTTGCAGATGCGTCGGGAAATAACATTGATGTTTCCTCGTACACGGATTATTCGAATATTAATGTAGGATATGTTACGACACAGATTCCTGCCGAATTATCGGATTATGTGGTTACGGCAGCAAAGGCATACTCTAATTTCTTCTCGCGCGACCTTGCAGGATGCGGAGAAAGTACTGCATGTCTTCAGATATATTTTCCACAGGGATCATATTACATTGATCTTGCGGAACAGTACAGACAGGGTGATATGTGGATGTACAGCAGGCATAATACACCTGAATTTAACAATGTATCGGTAGAAGATTATACACCTTACAGTGATGTATGTTTTTCATGCAGGGTTATTTTTGACAAGTCAATGTATCTTACGGCTACCGGGGATACAAGGACGGAACATAATGACCAGACGTATTATTTTGTTAATATTGACGGTAAATGGCTTATAGCGGACATTAAATCTAACGTAGAAGACTAATGGCATAATATCAGGAGGGTTAATATGAGTTACGAAAAAGCACTTTCAGTAATGCAGGAGGTCAGAAAAGCGGTAAAAGGCAAGGATGAGATCATAGAGAAGGTTATGATGGCTGTTCTTGCGAAGGGACATATACTTATGGAAGATATACCGGGTGTGGGCAAGACAACGCTTGCGCTTGCATTCTCTAAGTCCATGGCACTTAAACAGAACAGAATGCAGTTTACGACAGATGTACTTCCGTCCGATGTAATAGGATTTTCAATGTATAACGCCAAAACCCAGGAATTTGAATTTAAGGAAGGGGCTGTAATGTGTAATCTGTTTCTCGCGGATGAGATTAACAGAACGTCATCAAAGACACAGTCCGCACTCCTTGAGGCAATGGAAGAGGGTCAGGTTACTGTTGACGGTGTTACGAGGATACTTCCGAAACCGTTTACTGTAATAGCAACACAGAACCCGGTCGGTTCGGCCGGAACACAGATGCTGCCTGAATCCCAGCTTGACCGTTTTATGATCAAACTGTCAATGGGATATCCGGATCCGGCAAGTGAAATTGCGATTCTTAAAGACAGACAGGGAGCCAACCCGCTTAATGATGTAAAGCAGGTGGTGGATGGCAAAGACATAGTCATGATGCAGGCGGAAACCGATAATCTGCATATGGATGATGCGATCATAGAGTATATAACCATGCTGAGTTTTGCGACAAGGCAGAATCCGCTTATAGAGCTTGGTGTGAGCCCGAGAGGATCGATAGCCCTTGCCGGAATGTCCAAAGCCAGGGCTTATATATCGGGAAGGACATATGTTACGCCGGAGGATGTGCAGAGCATATTTAAGGATGTAGCCGGACACAGGATAATACTGAATCCGAGAGCTAAAATCTCCTCGGTGACAATCGATGAAGTAATTGACAATATTTTCCGTACGGTACCGGTTCCGAGAGCCATGAGGTAGTAATACATGTTTCTGCATATTTTGATTTATCTGATATTATCAGCGGCGGTATATGCCGGAAATGTATTTATTGATACATATATTGCTTTTATAATTGACGCAGTGTTTATTGTCACATCTGTTGTATCACTTATTACGGTTATTGTACTCCGGTGCGGAATAAATGCTGTATTCACACAGGACAATGCAGTGGCATATCGTGGTGAAAAGTGCGCAATAGGAATAGAAATAACCAATAACTCTCCGTTGGTGCTTACCTCATGTAAGGTTAAACTGACAGTTACAGGCATAAATAAAGGAAAGAAACGCAGTAAATCAGTAAAACACAGAATTACAGCCATGTGCCCGCCGAGACAATCTGTAGTGAGGCAGTTTGAAATCAAATGTCCACACTGTGAGATTCTCGGTGTCAGCATGGCCGGAGTTTATGTATATGATTTCCTGCGTATTTTTCGTGTCAGAAAGAAATTAAAACAGAATTTAACTGTTGTGGTGCTTCCGAAAATTCCGGAAAGCCATATGCTTGACAAAGTATCGGCGTCAGTGGGAGAGGGCGAGGATGCATTGTATTCAACCGTAAAAGCGGGCAATGACCCTACGGAAATATTCGCAATCCGTGAATACGCGGGAGGCGACAGGATACGCAATATCCATTGGAAATTAAGCTCCAAGAAATCGGAACTTATGGTGAAGGAATATGGCCTTGCACTGACTGATAATGATACCGTCATAATCGACATTTTTAAGACAGACCTGCCAAAACGTAAAAACAGGCGCGTGATGGACGAGATGTATGATATGCTTTACAGCCTTGTAAATGTACTTACAGCCAGAGGATTTGGCTTTAATGCCTGTTATATGAAGGATGGATTTAACAGTACCAGAATAGAGACGGATAATGACATTAACGGAATGTTTGCGCAGATTTATACGATCAGACCATATGATAATGAAAATTCATGTGCCGTTAATTATTATGCACACAATACTAATGACAGAAGGCGTATATTCTATGTGTCGCCGGTATATAGTGCGGAAGCGGTAAAAAATATGGCACTGTTGAGTGAAAACAGTATAGTGTACTATATGACGCCACGCGATAAGGATGCAGAACGTATCCCCGTAAAATTTGTTATGCAGAGGGAGGGTGTTTATGAATCAGACAGATAATAAAATCAAATTTTTTATCTCTACATCAATACTGACGTTCATAGGACTTTTGAACCTTCTTATGGTACTTTTTCTGCAGTTTGACCGTTATGTGTCCATAGAGATGGCATCCGGAATTATATTCGCCGCTGTAATCTCGCTTGTGATGTCGGCATTGTTCGTATTTATTAAACGTCAGTGGATTGCATGGGTCGGAATAATCGCTGCCGGCGGCATTGTATTCTGGATAGCCAGGGAAGCTGTTATGGGCGGAACGGCAGAGTTTATAAATGCTGTTATAAATGATATGGCGGGCTTTTTTGAAACAGAGATGTATTTTATAGATATGTCATTAAGGTTAATGAAAGAAGCCAATCCGGATCTTGCGATTAACATGGCACTATGCCTTATCGGGGCATTGTATGCATTCTGTTTCATACATAAACGGATGGCAGTAATACCTATGGTGATATCACTTGCCTTTACCGTGCTTGCGGCCATAATGGACAAGGCAAGTGTTGCGGGAATTGTCATCGGTATTGCATACAGTGTATCATTACTCATTATGATATTGGCATCATGGGGTAAGTCAAAGGATAAAATCCGTTATTTCTGGGTACAGACAGCATGTATTGTATGCACAGCGGCAATAATTGCCGTAACAATGACAATATTGGCTGTCAAACCGAAGGATGATTACGAGAAACCGCAATATTTTAATGATGTGTATTCACGCGGTGAAGAAATGTATAATCAGTTTCAGAACGGCGAGCTTACAATTAATAAAATCATAGATTTTGTGGGAGAACTTCTTCCGTGGGACGGAACAATCCCGGGAGCAGGAGTCGGAATAGCATCAGGAGGCAGCAGCGAGATAGGCGCCGGAGAACTTGGACATGTTGATAAACTTGAGTTTTCGGGTAAAGAAGTGCTTGAAGTAAATATGCCCGTTGTACAGGGAAAAATATATATCAGAGGATATATAGGTGCCGATTATAAGAAAGACAGGTGGGCTGAGCCTGACTGGGCTGAGGAAAAGAGTGAGGCACCGGGTATAGTGTCGGATCTTTCATACCGGACATTGAACCTGCTTGCGCGAAACGGACAAATTAAAGCATATGAAACAGGAATGAATATTGAATATACAGCCGGAGAGACCAGGTATGTATTTATTCCGTCGCACCCGGCACAGGGTATGGGGTTTTCAATGACGGCAACAGAGGGATACGGCATTGCAGAGTATCCTTTTAAGACGACCTTTATCCATATAGATGAAGAGACATATGCCGGACTTGACGCCGGAATCAGTTCGTCGGATGTGCAGGCGGATTCCGATTATGAACCGATAAAAGAATTCGAAGAAAGCTATCGTGACATGGTTTATGACAGGTATCTTGACGTTAATACCACGCAGGCAATGAAAGATAAATTCAGCAAAGACTGGGGCGGATACAACATTGAAAGTTCCGCCGGCAGATATACTCTTGCATGTGCGGTAAGAAAATATCTGGCTGATAACTGCACATACACCATCAGCCCGGGAGCATTGCCTGAGGGCGAAGATTTTGTGGAATATTTCATAGATAAGACGCACAAAGGATATTGTACGTATTTTGCAACGGCGGCGGTTATGATGTTGAGAAGTGCCGGAGTTCCCGCAAGATATGTTGAAGGATATTCATTTGACACATCTGCCGGACATGATGCGGACGGAAGTACATCATATACGGAATATAAAGTAAATAACGGAGAACAGTTCTTTGCAGATAAAGACAATGTCAGGATATCCGTGGCCGATTCAGCTGCGCATGCGTGGGTGCAGTATTATGTTGACGGGATAGGATGGTTGGATCTTGATGTGACACCGGGAAATTATAATGTGCCGGCAAACGTGTCTGATGAAACTAAACCTGAAAATACGACACCGGTCGAAACTACCGCAGATCAGAAAGAGACACAGACCACGGCAGGAGAGACTACCGCGCCTGCTGAAAGAAATACAAAACCGTCTGAAGAAAACAGAACTTATAATAATGACAGCAGCATGGGTGGTAAGAAATTCAAACTTTCCAAAACAGCCGAAAGAGTGATAATTCTTGCCGCATTAGCGGCGGTCATATCGGCATTGGTAATATTTATCAGTGTAATACATAATAAAAAGATGGTAATAATCAGAGATAGAATGTATAATAGCACTGATGAATCGCTTTACCCTCAGAGTGTTATGACGATTTACAGAGAATATACCAATATCTTAAAACACTTTGGACTTAAATGTGCCGACACAATGCCGCAGACGGAATTTGCCCGCATTGTTGCTAAGGAATGTCCTTTTGTGGCAGCATCCGAGGCAGAACGGATGGCGGAATTATATGATAAAGTCACATACTCAAATGAGAATATAACGGCGGATGACAGAAATCAGGCCGTGCATGTGATTGCATCAATAAGAAAGCGCATGAAAGGCAATATGGGATTTATTAAACGGTTCTTATACAGGCATTTATAAATATGGAGGAACATTAAGATGAAGAAAATAATAATGGCTGCCGTTATATGCATCAGCGCGGCATTAACATTGCCATTTATGGTAAACAAAGCATCCGCTAAGGATGCTGACGGAGATGTGGTTATAGTAATTGATCCGGGTCATGGACAGGACGATCCGGGTTCGATTGCAACTACTACGAGAACCTATGAGAAGGACTGTAACCTTGCGATTGCGAAGGCGATGCGTGAAGAGTTATGTAAATACGACGGAGTGAAAGTATATCTTACGCGTACATCGGATGAATGGATGACCAATACCGGAAGAGCTATGATCGCATCCGCATTGAAGGCTGATTTCCTTATCAGTATTCACAATAACAGTGGTTCGGCAACGAATTCGGGATGCATTGCATATCGTTCGCTTAATTCTTATTACAGTGAAGCTACCAATGATATGTGCAGCCTTATAACAGAGAATCTCTCATCACTCGGGCTTAAGAACGGAGGCGTGCAGACGCGTACATCAACAGGTTTTGATTATGAGGACTATTATACACTTATTGCGGAAGGCGTCCGTGCAGGTATTCCATCGATAATAGTTGAACACTGTTTTTTGAGCAACCCGACAGACGAAGCTATGCTTTGTAATACCGACGGTTCAGTTAATGAAGAAATGGCAGCTAAAATGGGACAGGCCGATGCTAAGGCGGTGGTAACATATTACAATTTAAAACCAAGAACCGCTGAAGCAGACAGCAATACATCCGTTACGCTTCAGAAAGGATATGGCCTTACCCTTTCTGTTCTTTCAGGAGATACCAATGGAATTTCATGGTACTCAATTGATAAAAATGTGGCATCCGTTGATGAAAACGGTGTTGCTGTAATGACCGGATCAGGAACCACCAACCTTGTATACAAACTTTCTGACGGAACAAGCGGATATTGTACTGTAGTTGTTCCGGCTGAAGAACCGGTTGCCCTTACCGGAGGAATAAATCCTACATTTTATTCGACACCGCAGGAACTCTCAGGATTTAAATCATCGGATGTAATTGCATTTGTTTCATACAGCGACGGAAGTTCAGTTAAGGTTAAGCCGGACAGTGTTGGAAAAGTTGACAGTACGGTTGTCGGAATACAGGATGTTGAAGTCAAATATCAGGATATGACAGGTTCGTTAAGAATATGCATGAGTGAGGGATATACCCCGGAAGTGACGACACCGGCGCCAACCGAGGAAGCAACGACAGTTTTTGAGACAAAAGCCTCATCAGATACACAGGCGGAGACGAATGTTAAATCTGATACCTCGTCAAAAAGCACGGATTATAAAAAAATTATCAAATACATCGCAGTGCTTCTTGTTGTGGTAGTGATCGGTATAGTGTTTTTCATTATAGAAAACAACAGACGTAACCGCAGAAGACGCAGACACAGAGGCAGAAGAAGGAGATACTAAATTGAAACTTTGGAACAAAATATTCATTGGAGCGGCAATATCCGCTGCGGCACTGGCTGCATCAGTGACCGGAGCACAGGCAAAGGACGGAGCCGGGAATATAGTTATTATAGTTGACCCCGGACACGGCGGTAATGACGGCGGATCCGCGTCGTCATATGATAATGAGGCGACACTGAACTGGAATATAGCAACGGCTTTAAAGGCAGAACTTCAGACATATAACGGGGTCAGGGTATACCTTACCAGAGGCTCGGCTGAATGGAATTCCAACGCTGCAAGAGGACGTATGGGACAGCAACTCGGCGCCGATCTGTTCGTGTCTGTTCATAATAACAGCGGAAGCAATGCATCTGCCAATGGCGTACAGGTATACGGAACGGTCAATTCCGCATACAAAGACTCGATCAAAAATCTGTGTACAAGTGTTGCTTCGCATGTGAGTGCGTTGGGACTTGCCAACGGAGGATACCAGACAAGGACATCGACCAAGGATTCATCACGTGATTACTATACCATGCTTGATGAAGCGGTTAAGTGCAATATTCCGGGAATAATTATAGAACACTGTTACTTAAGCAATCCGTCAGATGCCAATTTTATACACAGCGAAGATAACCAGAGAAGATGCGGAGCAGCGGATGCAACGGCAATCGCAGGATATTACGGACTTACCAAAAGAGGCGTGACGGCCGGAAGCAGCATCACTCTTGAACGTACTTACAGTGCCAATATGACAGGATGTACTGCGGGCAGTTATTCGTCATCTGACACATCCGTGGCATATGTAAGCAGCGATGGCGTTATCACGGCAGTAGGAGCCGGAGAAGCAGTCATAACCGGAAGTGCCGGAAGCGTTACAATCAAAGTGCCGGCAACGGGACTTAAGGCAATAGCAGCGGGAATTAATCCGACATTCTGCAATGCTTCGGCTGTCGCTTCATATAATCAGAGCACAGTCATGGTTAAAGCCATATATTCCGACGGAACCGCAACCCAGCTTTCTTCAGGATACACATTCGGAGGAATTAACGACAGTGGGAATGGGGCATATGATATTCCGGTATCGTATAACGGATTGTCATGTAATCTGAGAATATACGGAACAGGAGCAGCCGGAAGCTATTCACTCAATAATTATAAAGTGATCGGAACCAACAAAGACATATTGGTATATCCGGCAGTTTATAACGGAATTAATACAGGGATAACCATTACCAATGATAACGGACAGACATCACAGACGAATACAACTCCGGTACAGACCGAAGCACCTGCGCCTGTTCCGGAACCGGTAGAAGAGACGACTGTTGAACAGACAGAAGAAGCGACCACAGCCGCAGAGACTGAGCCGGAAACAGAGACGGAAACCGAAGCAGAGACCGTGACAGAGGCAGAAACCGAAACAGAGACGGAATCAGCCGCCCGGACGGATGACGCAATAAAAAGCAAAACATTCCCGAAAGGTCTCCTTATTACTGCGGTCGCAATACTTCTTGCCGGTGTTATTGCAGCGACAGTTTTTGTTATAAGACGTAAAAGGAATAATATCAATGAATAAAATTCTTCTTGTTGAAGACGATGCCGATATAACAGCCAATTTACAGACATTCCTTGCTAAAGAGGGATTCGAAGTCGACTGTGCCGACGGTCAGAAGAAAGCATTTGAAATGCTTGATCACGGGACATACGATCTTGTCCTGCTGGATGTATCACTAGCCGACGGAAATGGGTTTGTAATATGTCACAGAATAAAATCAGAAAGTGATATACCGGTCATATTCCTGACGGCATCCGGCGATGAATACAGCGTCGTTGCCGGCTTTGATGCCGGTGCGGATGACTATGTGGCCAAACCGTTCAGACCGCGTGAACTGGTATCGCGTATGAAGAATGCGCTTAGGCGCAGGAACCGTACTCAGACAATAACGTACAGCGGTATCACAGTTGATACTGTGAAAGGAATAGCACTCAAGGATGGCAAGGATTTGTATCTGTCGGCACTTGAATACAGACTTTTACTTATTTTTTTCAACAATATGGGTGCAGTGCTTTCAAGAAACAGGCTTCTTGAAGAAATCTGGGATATAGCGGGCGAATATGTGAATGACAATACACTGACAGTCTATATAAAGCGCCTGCGCGACAAAATAGAAGATGACCCGCAGAATCCGCAGATAATAAAGACTGTCCGCGGCATGGGATACAAGGCAGGAGAATGATATGGGTATTATGAAGAATCCCGAAATCAGAAAAAACATAATAATATGGGTTGTACTTACAGCGCTTGCAACGGGAGCGGCATTCGCATTTGATATTAAATGCGGAATTGCCGTTGCCGCGGCAGGCGTTTTGTATTCCGGAATGCATTTCATAACTACGAACTTAAGATACCGGAAAATTGCTGACCTTAGCATGGAAATAGACAGAATACTTTATGACTGCTCCGGATTTGACCTGGCCCGGTTCAACGAGGGAGAACTCGGAATCCTTTACAGCGAAATCTATAAGATGACCGTGCGCCTCAGGGAACAGGCAGACCATCTTGCGCAGGATAAAAAATATCTTGCGGATTCAATTGCGGATATATCACATCAGATACGTACACCGCTCACCTCCATAAATATAATAACCGAACTTCTTTCGGAGCCGGAACTGCCCGATGGGGACAGACTCCGTTATACCAAGGAGCTTTCCGGCCTGCTTGAGAGAATAGACTGGCTTATCAATACATTGCTTAAAATTTCGCGCCTGGATGCAGGATATGTTGTTTTTGACAAAAAGAAAGAAAAAATATCCGAAATCATTCATAAAGCATGGGAGCCGGTTTCTGTGCTTATGGATATCAGAAATCAGAAATTCACAGTGGACGGCGATACTGATGCCGTACTGGAGTGTGATATGCCATGGATGAACGAAGCAGTCGGAAACATATATAAGAATTGCATGGAACATACGCCGGATGGAGGCGTTATCAATACCCATGTGGAAGAAAATGCGGTATACACTGCAATAACAATATCCGATACCGGAGGCGGCATCGCAGAAGAAGACCTCCCGAATATATTTAAACGTTTTTATAAAGGCCGCAATTCCACATCCCAGAGTTTCGGGATAGGACTTGCGCTTGCAAGAATGATCGTTACGGGGCATGGAGGAACTGTACGGGCTTACAATAACAGGGACGGCGGAGCTTCTTTTGAAATCAAATTCTACAAATCGACAATATAACATGAAAGTGACATTTTTGTAATAATTAAGTCACGGGGCAGTCATCCTGTGGTGATACAATGCCTATTGTAAACAAGTTACAGAACTATTTTTTAAATATGGGCAAAAGGAGATAGCAGGATGGAAATATTAAAAGTTGAGAATTTATCCAAGGTATACGGTAAGGGCGACAATCAGGTAAAAGCTTTGGATAATGTATCGTTCGGAGTGGAAAAGGGGCAGTTTGTGGCAATAATCGGGCCGTCCGGTTCGGGAAAATCCACACTTCTTCATATTCTCGGCGGTGTAGATGTACCGACAAGCGGTAAAGTCTATATGGACGGGCAGGACGTGTATGCACAGAATGAAGAACAGCTGGCAGTATTCAGAAGAAGACAGGTAGGACTGATATATCAGTTCTATAATCTTATACCGGTTCTCAATGTTACGGAGAACATTACCCTTCCGGTGCTGCTTGACGGACGTAAAGTTAATAAAGAACGTCTGGAGGAACTTCTTGATATTCTTAAACTGAAAGGACGGGAGAAACACCTGCCAAACCAGCTTTCGGGCGGACAGCAGCAGAGAGTTTCAATCGGAAGGGCACTTATGAATTCGCCTGCGGTTGTACTTGCGGATGAACCTACCGGAAATCTGGATTCAAAGAACAGCCAGGAAATAGTTGATCTTTTGAAATTATCCAATAAAAAATATGATCAGACGCTTATAGTAATCACGCATGACGAGAACATCGCGCTGCAGGCGGACAGAATCATAGCCATCGAAGATGGACGCATCACCAGGGATGAGGTGATCAGACGATGAACATTCTTAATAAAGTCACGCGAAAGGCACTCGGTCGCAACCGTATGAGAACATTTGTGACGATTATAGGAATTGTGCTTTCGGCAGCAATGTTCACGGCTGTGACGACGAGTATCACAAGTATACAGGAATATATGAAGAAATGCTGCGAACAGACGGATGGGTCATGGTATGCCAGATACATGACGGCCGATAGTGATAAGTACAAAGAAATCCGTTCCGATGAGGACGTAAGCGCAACGGCATATCTTGAGGACATGGGTTATGCTGTTATTGGAAGCAGCAATGAATACAAGCCGTATCTGTATATAGGCGGAATGAGCGGTAATTTTACCGATATCGTGGCGGTTAATCTGATAGAAGGAAGAATGCCGCAGAATTCAGATGAGATTATCCTTCCGAAGCATCTTATCACCAACGGAGGAGTCAAAGATTACAACAAAGGAGATAAAATCACTTTTGACGCAGGACAGAGAAGTTACGATGGAAAGATTTTATCACAGAGGGACGGCTATCATGCAACTGAAGAAGGAGATGTGAAAGATAATGAAGAGAAGCTTATTAATACCTGGACAAGAGAATATACAATCGTCGGATTCTATGAAAGACCGTCATTCGAGCCGTACTCCGCTCCCGGTTACACTGCTCTCACTGTTGGTGACGGCAGCGATACTGCCGTTTATGATGTCTTTTATAAGACGAAAAAAGCGGGAAAAATATATACAGTTGCACAAAGACTGAATCCGGACGGAGAAAGCACGGAATATAATTCGGATTATTTAAGATTTTCCGGAGTATCATCAAATATAGTATTTAACAAAGTGTTGTATTCTTTTGCAGGCATTCTTATGCTGCTTATAATGTTCGGGTCGGTATCGCTTATATATAATGCATTTTCGATATCGGTAAGTGAAAGGACCAGACAGTTTGGAATCCTTAAATCGGTCGGAGCAACCAAAAGACAGATGCGCCACAGCGTAATATACGAGGGAATGCTTCTTGGCATCATCGGTATTCCCGTGGGAATCGGAGCCGGAATACTCGGTATGTTCATAACATTTAAGTTTACCGGGAAATTCTTCGGAATGATGGTTGTAAATAAGGTTGATGTTGTATTCGGACTTCACATTACATGGCAGGCACTTGTTGCAGCGGCAGTCATATGTTTTGTGACGGTTATGATATCTGCTAACATACCGGCTGCAAGGGCGGCACGCAAGCCTGCGATTGAGGCGATAAGACAGACCGGCGATGTCAGCATCAGAAAAAATAAGATAAAAACATCAAAGCTCACATATAAATTATTCGGTTTTGAAGGTATGCTTGCATCCAAGAATTTCAAAAGAAACCGCAGAAAATACAGGGCAACCGTTCTTTCTCTTTTTATGAGCATAGTCCTTTTTATATCGGCATCAGGATTCTGCAATTATCTTATGAAGGGCATCGATGTGACGAGCGCAACAAATAACTATGATATATCATACTATGTCACGCAGGACACTCTTAATAAGGATGGCAATGACAAAGACAGTATTGAAAAGCTGCTTGAGAACGTGCAGGATGTGACGGATGTAACATATATATATAATGTAAACGATTATTTATTTGATGTGGACGAATCACTGATATCACAGAAGGTGCTTGATATTATGGACGGCAATGTTACAAGATGGAATGTCGGGATACGCTTTGTCAAGGATTCGGATTACAGAAACTACCTTAAACAGATGAACCTGGATGAAAACATATATATGAATACGGATGATCCGGTCGGTGTCATGTACAATGACATCACGATATATTCCAAAAAATATTACAGGCTTGAACTGTTCAATACGGACAAATTAAACCTTAAAGCCGGTAACGGGCTGAATACCGTAACCTTGAACATAGGAACATCGGCCGATAAGACCCCTATGGGGATAGCTACGGACGGTATACCATATCCTATCGTGATGTATCCTTTCAGCGTGCGGGATAAGGTGATTCCTGATGAGATGCAGCAGTTAAACTATTATATTAAATCTGATAACCATAAGGTTTCATATGATAAAATGTGCGACCTGCTTGATACACAGGGACTTTCAAGCTACAGGGCATATGATTATGCTGAGTCGGTGGCAGTAACAAAGGCTATGACAATTGTCATTAAAGTTTTTTCAATGGGATTTATCGTGTTGATATCACTTATAGCACTTGCTAATGTGTTTAATACGATATCGACAAACGTGATGCTGAGAAGACGTGAGTTTGCAATGCTGAAATCAGTCGGTATGACGAAAAAAGGTTTTTACCGCATGATGGATTACGAGTGCATCCTCTACGGTATTAAAGGCGTAGCGCTGGGGCTTCCGGTATCGTTTGCAATAAACCTGCTGATGGCACGTTCAATAGGCTTCGGAATGAATATCGGAGTATTGATACCGTGGAAAAGCGTTATCATAGCGGTAGGAAGTGTATTTCTGGTTGTTTTTGCCACAATGATTTATTCGATGGGTAAAATCCGAAATGATAATCCTGTAGAAACATTGAAGAACGAAAATTTATAATTTTGTAAAAAAGTACATGAAAATACAACATGTTTGTATGATTTGTGTACTTTTTTATTGCATTAAGAGAAATATACAATATAAAATGTACATGATATATAAAAATTACAGTATTATATTTGTTGAAACTGCACATAGAGTATGATAGCCTAAACTCAGAGGGATCAATGACAAGATTCAGGAGGTAGTGTCTATGAAGAATGGAAGGAAATGGCTTGCCGGGGTACTGGCTTTAGCCATGGTAGTAACCACTCTGGTTCCGGGACTGGGAAGCTTCAGCGCAAGCGCCGGTCAGGCACCGGTCGGGGAATTTACGGAGACAAGCATCAAGCTTGATTCTACGGGAAAGTTATCGAGTACTGACAGTGGCCGTACAGGTTCGGACGGTTCGTATAACGGGCTGATATGTTCTGTGCAGGACAGCAAGGCATTGGCCGGTAAATATTTCAGAATCGATTACACAGTTACAGGAGAAGTAACAGATGATGCCAAGTTGTTTAATGTTCAGCCGTTTGACAAATCATGGGGCGGATGGAATGACAACATCATCACGGCAGGAGAAGGTATTAAGAACGGAGATGCTTATACTACATATGTGGAACTTGATAAGATTAAAGCTTCACTTTCTACCGGTAAAGCACTTAAGGGAATTAATATCAGTTTCTTTTCATCAGATGTAAATGCAAAAGTTACTTCGGTTAAGTATATGGTTGAGAATTCACAGGCACCTGCGGATGATGAAGATGATCATCAGCTTGCATCCGATAAGGTAATTCTCGACATAAAAGGAGATGACCTTGTTGCAGCAGGAATCGATGCACAGGCACTTATCGACGGTAATAAGAAGGCTACATTCTATGTCAATATTACCAAGGCGGATGAGTATTCATGGATTGCGGCAAGAACCGGCGGTTCGGGCGGAGGTTCTAACAAATACCTTATAGCATCCAAGTGCACGAAACAGACATCAAGCATATACTGGATTCAGAATTCCGGTAAGAATGACGGAAAGGGAAGTGCGGGAACAGCCAATTATAAATTCCCGGACAACTCAATCTCCAAGAGCAAGATTACAAGCGTTTCAGATTTATCATTAAGAGTTGCAATCAAGACGACCAATACCGAAGCCAAGGTGCTTGGTATAGTATTTAACAATGGACAGAGCGTGAGCGTAAGCTATGACAGTGACGGAAAGGTTACCCTTAAGAAGGGATTTACGGCACCTAAATGCGAGTCCACTTCACTTGAGGACAGCACCAAGATCACGGATGTATGGCAGCAGACGGTAGAGATGCGTAAGGCTAATTTAAAGCTTTCACTTGACTATATTGCCAAGATGGATTCATCCAAGTACACCAAGGAGTCATGGGATGCACTTGGGAGCGCTGTCGCTGTGGCTGAGAAAGAATACAACAATGCATCGGCTACAACAGCGAGCCTTAAGAGTGCAAGAGATAAGTTGGAGAATGTCAAAGCCAAGCTTATATTCAATACTGAAACTGATGATTCCAACGCACTGCCGTTTACAGAGCTTTCGGCACAGGATACCGTAAAAGCAATGGGAGCCGGAATCAACCTCGGTAACACCATGGACGGCCACAGCGGTTTCACACCGAACGAGACATCATGGCAGTCGGCAGTTACCACCAAAGAATATATCAAGGCACTTCATGATGCAGGATTCAATACAGTAAGAATTCCTGTAACCTGGGGAAATATGATTGATGATAAGAACGGTTATGCCATCAATGAGACATGGCTTAACAGAGTTCAGGATATAGTTGACTACTGCGTGGAACAGGATATGTATGCGATTATCAATATCCATCATGACGGCGCAGAACAGACCGGATGGCTCAGGGTTGCAGCTGATGATATTGATTCGGTAATGGAGAAATATGAGGCTGTCTGGAGACAGATTGCAGAGAAGTTCAAGGATTATGACGAGCATCTTATATTTGAGTCGATGAACGAGATATCATGTTCGGCAACAGACAAGAATGGAAGCAATGCGGTAGCATATGATACACCTGTTATTGTCAATTTCAACCAGTTATTTGTGAACACGGTTCGTTCAACCGGTTCAAACAATACACACAGATGGCTTGCCGCTGTTGCACATTATGCCAACAACGGAAGCAATGCCGGATTTACACTACCGGAAGATACTTATAATAGTACCAACAGGATTATGTTTGCAGCACATGTGTATGTCGCATCAACCAATACTACATGGGGATACAATGACATCAAGGGACTTTGGGACAGATTAAGTGCAATGCAGAAGAAATTCGGCTCTGACGTACCTATGTACCTCGGAGAGTACGGCAACAGAATTTATCCGCAGTCAGGAACTGCAACAGGTTACAATGATGTTGCCCGCGCATGGTTCTGCGAAATCGCCAACAGGGCATGTAAGGTGGCAGGCGTTGTTCCTGTAGTGTGGGATCAGGGTTACGGCCAGGATCCGTACGAGAAAGGACTTTTCTCATACTGGAACAGAAAAGAATGTAAACCAATATTTAAAGATATTATCGATGCGATGATGAGAGGTACATACCTTGATGCATCATCAAAGAACCTTAAATATGACTTTACGGATATAACAGAAGATCCTGAAGTTATAGAAATGACTACATTAATTGCAAGTTCGGATACATATACATACAGCGTAGGTCAGAAGGCTTCAATTGATGTAAAAGCTATTCCGGAAGAGACCAATGATGTGCTTCTCTGGTCAACGGATGATGACAGTGTTGTTACAGTTTTCAACGGACAGATCCATGCCAAGGGTGTGGGAAGTACAACGGTACATGCGTACTCACAGAGCGGTTCGGTTAAGATATCGTTCAAGATAAATGTACTTCCGGTTGAATCCGATAAGAAAGTCACAATATCGACGGATGATGATACGGAGACAATAGTGCTTGACAAGAATACGACATTGAATGCCAAGGCAAGCAATGGAGAGAGACTTACATATACATCCTCCAATCCGTCTGTAGCTACGGTAAACAGTCACGGTAAGGTTGTGGCAACGGGAATCGGTACCACATACATCATAATCAAATCCGAGAGCGGTGCGGTTAAGAGAGTACAGATTAATGTTAAGGATGCACTCGATACCGATGAGATCTCACTCGGACTTAAGGTCCTCTATAACGACTCTGCACACAAATATTGGAGCGCAGAGACCGGAACGGTTGTTAAGGCATCACAAGACGGACAGTATACCGTGAAGTTTGACTGTAACACTGATTTGTCAGATGCAGCAGTTAAGGCAGGTATTACTAACCTTGATAAACTTACTGCTATTTATATCAAAGATGAGAATGTTGATAACGGAAGTGCCAAAGCATCTCCGCTTGACAGTTGTAACATTACTATTGACAAGGTCGTACTCGACGGCCAGACCCTTACTCTTAACAGCCTTGCAGCAGCTAAGGAAGCAGTTAAGAACGGAGTATTTGACAGCGGTAATCCTGTCAACGCATGGGACGGCTCCGCAGTGGATGAAGTAAAGGCAACGGATCATGTTGCAACATTTACAACCAACACAGCTCATAAGGTCATTGAAGTGACATTCACACTTTCCGGAATGAAATTCAAGACCCCGACAACCGGAATAGAGCATCCGGCAGAGAAAATCGAAGCTGTTGGAGATACTACAATTAATATCTGCCCTGACAGTAATGCAGACAGCTTTGAGTTAAAAGTTAAAGTCACACCGGCAGAGACAGAGAATGTGGTTACATTCATATCCGGAGACGAATCAATCCTCCGTGTTCCTACAAAGGCAGTGAGTGTTGATGAGAACGGATATGCATCCGTAGAAGTTCAAATATTAAAGAATGCGGATACAACGATCACAGCACTTACCGACAACGGATTAAGTGTGGAATATGAGATTAAGAGAGAACACGATTATGTAGAAATCTCAAGAGTAGATGCCAAAGTAGGTGTTGAAGGTCTCATAACATATGAGTGTACAGAATGTCATAAACAGATGACAGAGACAATTCCTGCGATTGATGAGGATAAACCGGAGATAACACTTGGAACAGAGTGTAAGCCGATTGACGGCAAGACACCTAGTGCAACCATTACGGATAAGGATTTCACATCATCGGAAGGTGTCAAGGGAGTTAAGGTTGATATTACAATTCCTGACAGCGCTAAAGAAAAATGGAACGACTGGTGCGGCAACATTATAAGAGTTACTGACAAAGACGGCGTCCACTACTATATGTGGGGCGGCAGCGGAGTAACATGGGACAAAGACATCGACGGAGACAAGGTTAAAGAAATTACCGGCGGATCAGGCGGAAGCCAGTGGCTCGGAACCGTTGTTGACGGTAAGGTAAGCCTTTACATCCCGGTAGCGGGTGATGAGTTTACAATCGATTTCATTACAGACTGTTATGTCAGCGATGGTGTGGCTACATATGACGGAGTTATATACGTCATTGAGAAAGCGACACTGTTAAAAGAAAATGTTACACCTAACCCATCCGACCCATCAGGTCCAACAGGCCCATCCAAACCGGAAGGCCCTGTTGATACGGGAGATGGCAATATGCCAGGAGTATTAATCATCGCACTTGCAGTAAGTGCTGCAACATGCGTGGCAGTTATGAGAAAGAGAAGAACTGTCGAGAGATAATCATATCATATATCACCAAAGGAAACCGGCGTCTTAATGATGCCGGTTCTTTGTGTAAAATAACTAATATATGACCTGGTATCGTCCGATATACTATATATCAGGCGAAACGGACTTCGCCATGAATTTCAAGGAGGAATTATTATGAGTAATATATCAAATGTTGCAGAGAATGTGTCGGCATACCAGAACACTGCCGATACGAAGAAAACGGATTCCGGTAAGAAAGTAAGCGGACGCACCATCGGAGACGTAAAGCTGAGCGATAAGGCAGCCAAGTATTATGATTCGCTTAAATCCAGGTTCAGTAATATGGATTTTATACTTGTAAGCGAAGACATGAAGGAACAGGCAAAAGCACAGGCAGGCAGTTATGCGCAGGCCGGAAGAATGGTCGTACTTATCGATGAAGACAAGATTGAGCGTATGGCTGAAGATGAGAGTTACCGCAAGAAGTATGAGAGCCTTATTGCCAATGCATCGAGTCAGATGTCGCAGATGGGTAACAGTATAGCATCAGCCGGAATGTCCGTAAAGACTTACGGAATGCAGGTCAATGATAACGGAACGGCTACATATTTTGCTGTACTGGAGAAATCGACAGCTGCACAGAAAGAACGCATAGAGAAGAAGGCACAGGAGAAAAAGGCCGAGAAAAAAGCCGAGGCACGCAAAGAAGCCAAGAAAGCCGAAAAAGAGCGGTTAGAGAAATCGGACGACACGGACACGGTCACCATAACCGCATCATCGTTGGAGGAGCTGCTGCAGAAGATAAAAGACCAGAGCCAGCTCTGCATGAGCGATAACGTGCAGACCGAAGCCGAGAAAAAAGTAGGCCAGAAATTCGATTATTCAGTATAGGACGGAGATAGATATGTCAATATCCATAAATGTAAACCGGAGCGTTACGGAGTTCCCTCAGGAGCAGACCAATTCGTACGCGGTCGGCAATGCAAGGAAAATATCGGAAACCGATATGAAAATTGCCGCCAAACGCAAGTCTGCCGGAGCGCAGGCAATGAAGCTCATAAGTGATGCGTGGACCAAGGACAAAGAGTCTATGAACGGAATCGGAGAGCTCAGGGAGCACATAAACCGAAACCTTGAGGATGTAAGTGAATTATCGGGAAGACTCGATTATATATCCAAGGAGAAAGAGGCTGTCAGAGAGAAGTACGGTATAGACCAGGATTCCCAGGAACAAAAAGACCTTGAGCTTCTTGAAAAATATCAGAACAACAGAGCGGGTGTGTCGGATGATTCATTTTCCAAAGAGGAAATAGAACGGCTGCGTGAGCTTCAGAATATACCGCTGACCGATTACCAGAAGGAAGTCCTTAAGCTTAATTCGACGGCCTGTGAGATATCGGGCGTTATTGAAGAAAAGGAAAACAGTTTCGTAGGTGATACAATGGCTATTACGGATTCCGAAATAGAACGGCTTAAATCACAGGACATGATAAAGGCATCTGCTGCTGCCGAAGACATAATGGATGCCGCGGGCAAAGATATCATCGGTATGCTTGTCGAAGAAAGCAAAGAGCATGTTGATGACAAGCTCGAAGAGGAGCAGAAGAAGGCAGAAGAGGCTAAACAGAAGGAAGAAGAGCAGCAGGAGCTTGTTGATAAAGCAAAGGAACGTAAGGAAGAGGCCGAACAACAGGCCGAGGCCATAAGTGAAGCAAAGGATTCACAGGAAGAAGTTCTTGACGGAGTCGGTAAGGCTGACAGCATCGAGTTAGAGAGCAACATAAAGAAAAAGAGCGTGGATCACGTTGAAGAAGCGCAGAAACAGATTAATAAGATTCTCAAAGACAATAATCTTGTTAATGATGACCTTAAAGGAATTGAAATTGATCTTAATTTCTAAGCTTAATAAAAGCAGCTATGAATGAGGTGACCCCAATAAGTTAGATTTTTGGTCTAACTTTTTGGGGCCGGTATATTCATAGCTGCTTTGTTATATTTTCTACTGACCGTTTTTCTTAGCTCTGTAACGGGCTGTCGAATCGAGAATTTTCTTACGGATTCTTAAATTCTTAGGTGTAACTTCAAGAAGTTCATCCGAATCGATAAATTCAAGTGACTGCTCAAGACTCATTATTTTAGGCGGTACAAGTCTGAGTGCATCATCGGCACTTGAAGAACGTGTGTTGGTAAGATGCTTGGTCTTGCATACGTTTACCTCAATGTCCTCGGAACGTCCTGTCTGTCCGACAATCATGCCGGCATAAACCTTGGCACCCGGTCCGATAAAAAGTGTACCACGCTCCTGGGCATTGAACAGACCGTAGGTTATGGCCTCGCCGTTCTCAAATGCGATAAGTGAACCCTGCTTACGATACTGGATATCTCCCTTATATGGTCCGTATCCGTCAAAAATGGTATTTATTACACCACTGCCCTTGGTATCGGTAAGAAATTCATTGGTATATCCGATAAGTCCTCTTGAAGGAATTGAGAACTCAAGACGGGTGGTTCCGCCGTTAAGAGGTGCCATGCCGTTAAGCTCACCCTTACGCATGCTGAGCTTCTGGATTACCGTACCGGAGCAGTCATCAGGAACATCGATGTAAGCAACTTCCATAGGCTCAAGCTTCTTGCCGCGCTCATCAGTCTTATAAATAACCTCGGCTTTGCTGACAGCGAATTCATATCCTTCACGGCGCATATTTTCGATAAGTACCGAAAGGTGAAGCTCACCACGGCCGGATACTTTGAAACTGTCCATATCGTCTGTCTCTTCTACACGAAGACTGACATCTGTATTAAGTTCACGCATAAGTCTGTCACGGAGATGTCTTGATGTTACGAATTTACCTTCCTGACCGGCAAGAGGAGAGTCATTTACCATAAAATTCATGGTAATAGTCGGCTCGGAGATCTTCTGGAAAGGAATTGCCTGTGGGTTATCAACGGAACAGATTGTATCACCGATTTTAATATCCGTAATACCGGAAATCGCAACTATCGAACCTATTGTCGCTTCGTTTACTTCCACCTTGTTAAGGCCGTCAAACTCATATAATTTGGTTACCTTGACACGCTGGTGTTTGTCAGGGTCATGGTGGTTAACAATCATAACTTCCTGGTTGACCTTGATAACACCGTTGTCAACCTTGCCGACACCGATACGGCCAACATAATCGTTGTAATCGATTGTGCTGATAAGAACCTGCAGAGGTGCCTCTGGGTCCCCTTCCGGAGCCGGGATATTTTTTATTATAGTTTCAAAAAGAGGAACCATGTTATCCGATTCATCTTCTATTTTATATTTGGCATATCCGCCTCTTGCAGAAGCAAATATAAACGGGCAGTCAAGCTGCTTGTCGTTGGCATCAAGTTCAAGTAAAAGCTCAAGAATTTCATCCACAACTTCATCCGGTCTTGCCTCAGGACGGTCTATTTTGTTCACACATACAATAAGGTCAAGGTCTAAGTCGAGAGCTTTCTGGAGAACGAACTTGGTCTGCGGCATAACACCTTCGTAAGCATCTACCACGAGGATAACGCCGTTGACCATCTTGAGTACACGCTCAACCTCTCCGCCAAAATCAGCATGGCCCGGTGTGTCGATAATATTTATTTTGGTATTTTTATAATGAACGGCAGTGTTCTTTGAAAGAATGGTGATGCCTCGTTCACGCTCAATATCATTTGAGTCCATGACACGCTCGGCAACTTCCTGGTTCTCTCTGAAAGTACCGCTTTGTTTCAGCAATTCATCTACGAGTGTCGTTTTACCGTGATCAACATGTGCAATAATAGCAATATTTCTCACATCTTCACGTTTAGTAATCATATAAAACCTCCGATAATATAAATACACATATGCAACCATAATATTTTATCACAAATTTTTGATTTTACAATATTTTTGTGCTAAAATCGAAATATGGCGCATATTATATATTGATAAAGTTATCAAGCAACGAACGCAGGCATATAAAATGCCGCGGAATAAACAGAAGGGAGAAACAGAAGAATGGTTGATAAGGTTATTGAAAACAACAAAGTTACGATTATAGGTGAGGTGGTTTCTGAATTTAAATTCAGCCACGAGGTATACGGAGAAGGTTTTTATACCGTCGATATTTCCGTAAACCGCTTAAGTAACAGTGTGGATGTGATTCCGCTTATGGTTTCGGAAAGACTGGTTGATGTAACGGTGGATTTAAGGGGCACGATGATAGAGGCCCAGGGACAGTTCCGTTCTTACAACAGACACGAAGAGACCAAGAACAGGCTCGTGCTGTCTATTTTTGTCAGGGAGCTTCAGTTTATTGAGGATTATGATGAGGAGACGAGTTCAAATCAGATTTTTCTTGACGGGTACATATGCAAGCCGCCGATTTACCGCAAGACACCGCTTGGAAGGGAGATTGCCGATATTCTTATAGCAGTCAACAGACCATATGGTAAATCAGATTACATTCCATGTATAGCCTGGGGGAGAAACGCACGTTTTGCGGCGGGCTTCGAAGTAGGTGCACACATACAGATAAACGGACGTATCCAGAGCCGTGAGTATACCAAGCGCATTAATGATGAGGAGAGTGAAAAAAGAGTTGCTTATGAGGTTTCGGTAAGCAAAATTGAATTTATTGACGATTGAATAAAACATATTGACTATTATCGTCAGGAATGTTAAACTGTCAGTAATAACAAGAACAGAAACATTAAGTAGAGGTCGCACTGTATATTAGTAATTTATGTGATATGTCAGGCATAGATGATCATGAATGAAAGGCAACAGTGCCGAAGCGTCACAGATCCTGAGGCTGTGGCCGCTGGGAATATGATGAAGAGTCATATTACTGTCATCACAGGATGGAGAGCTACTAAAGTATCTTTTTAATAAGAGTATGACTTTATGAGCCGGCGTCCTGCTGGCTCTGTTTTTGCGTAAAATACATAATGTATATGATATTTCAGGAGGATAATTATGTCAGTATTTACAGGAGCGGGTGTTGCACTTATTACACCTATGCATGAAGATGGAAGTGTTAATTATGATAAGCTTGCCGAGGTAATAGAGTACCAGATAGCTAATCATACGGATAGTATTATTATCTGCGGCACAACAGGAGAAGCTGCGACACTCTCCACAGAGGAGCATATAGAAGTTATTAAGTTCTGTATAGAGCAGGTTAAACACAGAATACCGGTAATTGCAGGAACAGGTTCCAACTGTACAAGTTCTGCAATAGAGCTTTCACAGGAAGCGCAGAATGCCGGAGCAGATGCACTTCTTTGCGTTACACCGTATTACAATAAGGCAACACAGGCAGGTCTTGTAGGCCATTTTAAAGCTGTTGCGGATTCAGTAAAGCTTCCTATTATCCTTTATAATGTTCCGAGCAGAACCGGATGCAACATCAAGCCGGAGACTGTTGCGGCTATATGTAAGGAAGCTTCCAATGTAGTCGGTATCAAAGAAGCATCCGGAGATCTTTCACAGGTTGCAATGCTTATGAGCATAATGGACGGCAGACTTGACCTGTATTCAGGTAATGATGATCAGATCGTTCCGATTATGTCACTTGGCGGCAAGGGCGTGATTTCGGTCCTTTCCAATGTGGCTCCGAGACAGGCACATGAGATTGCTGCAGATTATCTTGCCGGTGATGTTAAGGGTGCATGCCGCAAGCAGCTTGAGGCAATAGAGCTTATAAAGGCACTTTTCTGTGAGGTTAACCCGATTCCGGTTAAGCACGCCATGAATCTTATGGGAATGGAAGTAGGACCGTTAAGAATGCCTCTTTCACCTATGGAGCCTAAGAATCTTGAGACTCTTAAGAATGCAATGAAGAACTACGGAATATTATAAGATTACAGAGGTGTTGAAAATGGTCAGAGCTATAATGCACGGATGCAACGGTAAAATGGGACAGGTAATAACAGGTCTTGCCGCTGCTGATGATAATATTGAAATTGTTGCCGGTATAGATGTATTTGACGACGGACATAATTCATATCCGGTTTTTTCCAATCTTAATGACTGCAATGTCAAAGCAGATGTTATTATTGATTTTGCTTCAGCCAAAGCAATCGACGGCCTGCTTGATTATTGTGAAACCACGCATATGCCGCTTGTACTCTGCACAACCGGACTGAGTGAAGAGCAGATTGCGAGAGTTTCCAAGGTTTCCAAGGTGACTCCTGTACTCCGTTCAGCCAATATGTCACTCGGAATAAACACATTGTTCAAAGTCCTTAAATCAGTTGCACCGCTCCTTGCGGATGCAGGTTTTGATATTGAGATAGTTGAGAAACATCATCATTTTAAACTTGATGCACCGAGCGGAACTGCTATCGCACTTGCCGATGCCATCAATGAGAGCCTTGCAGAGCCGTATTCTTACAAGTATGACAGAAGCGGTGACCGGGCAATGCGTCCGAAGAATGAGATCGGAATAAGTGCTGTCAGAGGCGGAACAATAGTTGGCGAACATGAGGTTATTTTTGCCGGAGAAGACGAGGTAATAGAATTTAAACATACCGCATATTCAAAGTCGGTATTTGCCAAAGGTGCTATTGAAGCTGCCAAGTTCCTTGCCGGTAAACCTGCAGGATTATATACCATGAAAGAAGTAATCGGCTGATTTAATGTTATAAAATATAATACCCTGATTTTTGAAAAATAAAATCAGGGTATTTTTTTGCCCTGTTATGCTAATACTAATCACAAAATCAAAAAAAGGAGCATTAGCATGAAAAAGATAAAAACTATATTACTTTGTGTAATCATGGCGATGTGCGCTGTGGGCGTTGTGGGGTGCGGCAATGACGATTCCAATGGGAGCAGTCAACAGACAACTGGTGCAGAATCAACCAGTCAGCATCCAACTACCGCAGCAAAAGAAACAAATGGACACACAAGCGGTCAGACACAGTCATCCGGAAACGGAATCATTGAGGACGCTATTGATAAAGCAGAAACTTTAGTGGATGATGCGGCCACAATGGTTGACGATATTATTAAATAATATAATAAAACTCCGGAAACATCTTATACCGGCTGCCAGTCCTCTGTTTATGCAGAATGGTATGTTACAAATTGTGTTTCCGGAGTTATTTTTTATCCCAGATTGTCAAGCTCTTTAAGCCAGATTGCAGCAGATGCATCGCTTGGCATCCTTAAATCCCCTCTCGGCGATACGGCAACAGAACCGACCTTAGGTCCGTCCGGCAGGCACGAACGCTTGAACTGCTGTCCAAAGAATCTTCTGTAAAAAATCTTAAGCCATTTAAGAATGGTACTTTTATCGTAAAAATTAACAAAAGCATTACATGCAATCCTGTATATTTTGGAAGGCGTATATCCAAATCTTAATATATAATACATAAAAAAGTCATGAAGTTCATATGGTCCTACAATATCTTCTGTCTTCTGTGCAATAACACCGTCCACAGGCGGCAGAAGCTCAGGGCTCACCGGCGTATCAAGCACATCAAGTAAAACAGCCGAGAGCAATTCATCACCGCATGTATCTGCGTAATACCTTACAAGGTGGCGGACAAGCGTCTTCGGAATGGAACAGTTGACACCGTACATCGACATATGGTCTCCGTTATATGTGGCCCATCCAAGCGCCAGCTCCGACATATCACCGGTTCCTATTACCATACCGCCGTTCTGATTGGCGATATCCATAAGTACCTGTGTTCTTTCCCTTGCCTGGCAATTCTCATATGTTACATCATGAACATCCGGATCATGCTCAATATCCCGGAAATGTATATTGACAGCCTCCTTGATATTAACTTCTTTTAATGATGCTCCGAGTCTGTGTACAAGCCGGCAGGCATTATTGTAAGTCCGGTCGGTTGTTCCGAAACATGGCATTGTAACCGCGGTTATATCTTCCCTCGGTATTGAAAGCATATCAAAAGCTTTGACTGTTACAAGTAATGCAAGTGTCGAATCAAGTCCGCCGGATATTCCTATTACGGCATGGTGTGCACCTGTATGTGCAAGTCTTTTCTTAAGTCCCATTGCCTGAATCGTAAGGATTTCCTCGCATCTTCTGTCCCTGTCCGATTTGTCCGATGGTACGAAAGGCGTTATGTCATATTTTCTCATAATCTTACATTCTGTAACATTTAATTTGAAATCAACATTCACATATTCATTTTCAAGCTCCGTATCATGATAAAAAGTAGTCATTCTTCTGCGTTCGCTTGTGATTCTTCCGAGGTCCGCATCAGCATACACGGATTCGTTAATAAAACGTCTCGATTCGGCAAGTACGTTTCCGTTTTCTGCAATGATGCTCTGTCCGCCAAACACAAGGTCCTGGGTCGATTCTCCGTCGCCGGCATTGCAATACACATATGCACATACAAGTCTTGCCGACTGGCCTGAGACGAGTTCCCGGCGGTATATGTCCTTTCCGGTCGTCTCGTCGCTTGCCGAGCAGTTAACAATCATCGTAGCACCTGCAAGCGTATGCGAAATTGAAGGCGGATTGCTTACCCATACATCTTCACAAATCTCGGCAGCAATAACAAGCTGTGGCATCGTAGTGCACCTGTACAAAATGTGGCTTCCAAACGGAATCTCATAATCCAGCCCGCCAATTTTGATCATGGACACATCCGCCGGCGCCGGATTAAAATGCCTTACCTCATAAAATTCCGAGTAATTCGGCAAGTGTGTCTTCGGCGTAATGCCCAGAATTCTTCCGCCGCTTACAGCCGCGGCTGCATTATAAAGCTTATTGCCATACATAAACGGAAGCCCGACAAAAGCAATCATGTCAAGTCCTTCGGAGTGCTTTGCAATCCGTATAAGACTTGCAATTGCACCGTTAAGAAGGCTGTCCTGCAAAAATAAATCGCCACATGTATAACCTGTGATACATAATTCGGGAAAAACAACAACTTTCGCTCCCGATGTAGCAGCCTCATCAATCAATCTAATAATCTCAGCCTCATTATTCGCGCAATCTGCAACCTTGATTGAAGGAATCATCGCTGCACATTTAACAAAACCGTCTCTCATCATAACCTCCGGTAAAATCAATAATAAACTGCTGTTATTATAGAATATTGTTAAAGAAAAAACAAGGTGGTATAATATGAAAAGAAAACTGCTCGGATATACCATGTGACAAGTAGAAACATATCGCCGCGTGAATTATATTACACATACCGTCCGCGAAAATGTACCACCCGGGTCTCTCTCATTAAGCCCGCAGACATAAGCCATCCGCGGCTGTTTGCACACGCCGGTGCTTAATCCGTCGGAGACGGATTTTAGCAGCCGCTGCGCGTGCAACCAAGCGAAAGCGTGCCGACGGATGGCTTATGCCAAGGGCGCGTGGGTGCAACCAAGCGAGAGCGTGCCGACGGAGGGCTTATGCCAAGGGCGCGTTATGCCAAGGGCGCATTTTATCTTTTTGCTTTCTCCAGAGCATCGTTGATGGCACCGATCAGGACGATGGAGGTGTAACGGGCATCCTGGGAATATGTAATATTTTCGGTTGAATTATTCTTGATTACCTGGGAGGCTATGTCACTTAAGGAAGACGAGATGAGCGGGTACATTGTCTCGACAGACTCGGATGGGTTTACGAGGTTTACGGACTTAATTTGGGTATCATCTACGACAACCTCAATATCGACAGGGTTGGAGGCAAGAACAATGGAGGAAGTATAGACACCGGGCGAATAAGTTGTGACCGAGACGGGTGACGTGTCCTTTTTATGGGACTTGCCTGTTATTAAAATAAAAAGCAGGACAATTAAAATTATTCCCAGAACGACAAAGAGAACTGTGTAAATGATTTCTTTTAATTTTACGACAAGTATTTTGGTTTTGGAACTCATGGAAAACTCCCATATCTGATTAATACAGAATATTAGCAGGTGAGGGGAAATATTACTTTTTTTTGATTATGGGCAGGATGGAGGATGAAGATGAAACTTAAACTTCTGATGGGCGCTTCAGGATATGGTAAAACATATAAATTATATGATATGATAATAAAAGACGCAGCCGGCAATTACGAAGATGCGAACCGCAGATACATAGTGGTTGTGCCGGAACAGTCATCAATGCAGGCACAGAAGGATATTGTGCGCATGCATCCGAACGGAGGTATGTTTAATATTGATGTGCTTACGTTTGGACGTATGTGCTACAGGATTTTTGATGAATTGGGAATATCGCCGGCCAGGAGTATAGATGACACGGGCAAGAATCTCGTTATACGTAAGATAATGGATTCAGTGAAGGATGAGCTTAAGATTATTAAGGCGGGCAGGAACCAGGGATTTGTAAGCGAAGTAAAATCAATGGTTTCGGAACTTAAGCAGTACGGCGTGAAACCGGACGGGCTTGAAGAAATTGCCGGAAAGATAGAAGCGGGCGACAGACTGAAACAGAAGTTAATAGATATTTCGCGCATTTATAAAGCATTTGAAGAATATATAAACGGAAGATATACAACCGTCGAAGACAGACCGGAAACAATGCTTTCGGTTATGGAACGCTCCGGATTTTTTAAAGGGGCGGATGTGGTATTTGACGGATTTACAGGATTCACGCCGGTGCAATACAGAATAATAGAACAGATTATGAAGGTGGCAAGGCAGGTCACGATAACGGTTACACTTCCGGAAGATGAACCGTATAATGTAATATATGGAGACGAAGACCTGTTTGCGATGAGCAAGACAATGATATCCAAAGCAGTCAGGATAGCAGAGGAATGCGGTGCAGGGATCGAATACGCCAGAATTGAACCTGACTACGATAAATTCAGGTTTGCCAAGTCGGAAGCGCTCGGGTTTCTTGAACGCAATATATTCAGATATAACGGTAAGAAATTTGATAAGCCGACTGAAGATATAAGATTTGCAAGACCGGATAATCCGGCGGATGAGCTTGTGTGCACGGCATCCGATATACTCAGACAGGTCAGGGAGAAGGGATTAAGATTCAGGGATATAGCGATAGTTGTCGGTGATATGGAGATGTATGCTGATGATGCTGTCAGAATTTTTACGGAGAGCGGGATACCTTTTTTCGTGGATGCCAAGAGAAGTATCATGGGAAATCCGCTGGTGGAGTATGTCCGTTCGGCAATTGAGATAATTACAAGCAATTATTCGTACGAAAGTATATTCAGATTCCTTAAGAACGGTTTATGTGATATTGCGGATGATGATGTTGATATAGCAGAGAATTATGTCATTGCCTATGGAATCAGGGGATATAAGGCATGGAGTGAGAATTTTGTGCGCAGGTATCCGGGCAAAGAGAAAAATATGACGACAGTAAATTCCGTCCGTAAGCTGCTTGTGGATAAAATTAATATATTAAAAGATGCTTTTTCGGATAAAGAAGCATCGGCGGGCAAATATGTGCATGCCATATATGAATTTATGGAGCAGGAAAATCTCTACGATAAGATGGAAAATTTTGCGGCGGATATGGAAGAAGCAGCCGGAACCGATATGTATATGAGAGCCAGGGCTGACGGGTACAGACAGGTGTATGCAGGGGTGCTTGGACTGCTTGACCAGATGTATGCACTTATGGGAGACGAGAAAATATCCTTACAGGATCTGGCGCAGATAATCGATGCAGGTTTTGAAGAAATCAAAGTTGGAATAATACCGCCGTCGGTGGACTGTGTGACACTCGGAGATATAGAAAGAACGAGACTTGAGCATGTGAAAATGCTCTATATACTTGGTGTCAATGAAGGCGTGATTCCGAAGCTTTCCACATCGAAAGGCGTATTGTCAGACAATGAACGCAAGGTGCTTAGCGATAACAAGGTTGAATTGTCGCCCACACCGAGGGAGAAAATATTTATACAGAATTTTTATCTGTATCTTAATATGACGGAACCGGAATGCGGATTATACCTGATGAGCCACAGGTTTGATAATGCCGGTAAAGAATGCAGGGTTTCGAGAGTGTATACGATGGTAGAATCCATGTATCCGGGAGTGAAAGCGGAGAATGTCAGGTCAGCCATGGCTCATATCACGAGTGCAGAAGCCGGAAGACATATGATAACGGATTCAACCGATATGCTTATGTATTATATGATGCACGAACCGTATAAGAAAGAGATAGACAGGCTTGTTGGAGTTTTTGCGGCAGAAGAAGAGCCGGACAGCCTGACACGCAAAGCTTCGGAAGAGCTTTATGCACAACTTAAGACAGGAAGCATATCCAGAATAGAGAAATATGCCGGATGTGCATTTGAACATTTTGCCGGATATGGCCTGGAACTCGAGGAGCGCCAGACGTATGAACTCAGTGCGGCGGACATGGGAGTAGTATTCCACCGTGCGATAGAAATTATATCTGTAAGGCTTAAGAGTGAGGGAAGAAATTTCGCGGATCTTGCAGATGAAGAGATTTACACGGTGGCAGAAACCGCGGTTATGGATGCATCGGTTGATTTTTCACAGTCGTACTTTTCCGATAACAGCACCAATGCCTATATCAAAAAGCGAATTATAGATATGACGGCAAGAACTGTATGGGCACTGGGAAGGCAGCTTAAGTCCGGAATATTTAAGCCGGTCGAATTTGAGGAGGATTTTTACCGTAAAGAAGGAGATGTCCTTATTAAAGGTAAAATAGACCGTGTGGATATCGCGGAAGAAAATGATAAGATTCATGTGAAAGTTATAGATTATAAGTCAGGGAAAAACGAATTTTCCGCAGATAAATTGTATGTTGGGCTGAAACTGCAGCTTATGTTATATCTGGATGCGATGCTTAAGAAAGCTGCCGGTAAATATCCTGATAAACAGATTATTGCAGCGGGCGCTTTTTATAACCATATCGATAATCCTATAATTGCCAGCGAACGTGACCGGAGTGCGGAAAAATACGAGAAAGCCCTGCTTGAGAGTATGCGGCCGGGCGGAGTTGTGAGTGTCGAAAGCGTGTATTTAATGGATGACTGGGATGAAGGTAAATCATTATGTACACCGGCATCTAAGCGTTACGGAAAGCTTGCGCTCGGCAGAAATGTATTTACCGACAGGCAGTTAAGATGTCTTGCCGATTATGCAGCCGGGAAACTTGCCGGACTTGAACATGAGATTCGGGAAGGCAATGTCAAGGCCGAACCATATGAAGGAGAGTGCGATTACTGTCCGTACGGCGGAATATGTCATATGGGAAGCAATATGCCTAAGACCAGACAGGTTCCGAAAATTTCCGGCAGGGAAGATATGTGGCAGCAGTTCGGATACAGGGAGGAAGACTGATGGAGTGGACGAAAGAACAACAGAAAGTAATTGATTTCAGAGGCGGAAATCTTCTGGTCAGCGCAGCAGCCGGTTCAGGTAAAACAGCTGTCATGATTGAGCGGATTATCAGGAAAGTGCTTGATGAGAAAGAACATACGGGAATAGATGATATTGTTGTCGTTACATTTACGAAGGCGGCGGCAGAGGAGATGAAAACAAGGCTTTCGAGGGCGTTTGAGAAGGAACTTTCGGCAAATCCTGACAACAGATATCTGATCAGACAGATATCACTGGTGGACAGTGCACGTATATGTACGATAGACAGTTTCTGTTCATATATTGTCAGAAATTATTATAATGCAATAGGAATAGATCCGTCATTCAGAATCGCGGATGAAGGCGAGCTTAACCTTATGCAGGCGGATGTAATGTCGGATATTATAGAAAGACATTTTGCGGATAATGACGGGGCATTTGAAGATTTTGTCGAGGCATTTGCCGGAGGCAAGAAATTAGACAGAATATATGATATTATAATAGGACTTCACCGGTTTGCACAAAGCAATCCGTGGCCGTCTGAGTGGATTAATAAATGCCTCAGGGATTATCTGGTGGATGAAGATGAATATGAGAATCTCCCGGTTGTGAAAGACACGATTGGTTATATCAAAGCATCGCTGGCAGAGTGTGTACAGGAATACGGAGAGATACTTGATGAATGCTGTCAGCCCGGAGGACCGAATAAATACAGCCCTGTCATTGAGGAGGAGAGAGAGCGCCTCCAAAAAGCGATGGAAGGCAATACGCTTGAAGAATTGGAGACAGCCCTTGATATTAAATATTCAAGACTTCCCGCAGACAAGAATACATCCGAAGATGCAAGGACATATGTTAAGAATATAAGGGATGGTATCAAGAAGAGAATAGCAGCACTAAAAGATAATTATCTTACGGACGTTCACAGACAATATGGCGATATGGCGCAATGCAGCCATTATGTAAGAACAATAACATCACTCACATCGGAATTTACTGATGCATATCAGAAAGCAAAGGCTGCTTCCAACATAGTGGATTTTCCGGATATAGAACACTATGCGCTTGACATATTGGTAAAGCGAACGGATGAGGGATACGAATATACGGAAATAGCGGACGAACTGGCAGCGCAATATAAGGAAATATATATTGATGAATACCAGGACAGCAATCTTGTCCAGGAACTTATATTGAAAGCCGTATCCAGGGAACGTTTCGGCAATCCGGATATGTTTATGGTGGGAGATGTCAAACAGAGCATTTACAAATTCAGGATGGCCAATCCGGGGCTTTTTATCGAAAAATACCACAGTTACGGCAAAGAAGGCAGTCATGTGTGCATGGAACTTCATAAGAATTTCAGGAGCCGTAAGAATGTAATAAACTCAGTAAATGATGTTTTTTACATGGCAATGAAGGAAGAGATAGGCGGAATCGGATACAACAGGGAGGCGGCACTTAATTACGGACTTAACGCAGAAGGCGAAACGGGTGATACGACTGATATATATATTGCGGATAAAGATGGATTTGAAGGTGTAGAGACGTCTGACATATATTACAATATGGCAGTAAATGTGGTAAAGCGTCTGATGTCGGAAAACAGTAATCTTCGTTACCGGGATATTGTAATTCTGTTAAGAAGCGATAAGAAAGATGCACCGGGATATGCCGCAGCTCTTAACGCACATAACATTCCGTGCGTGTATTCCAAGACAACGGGATATTTTGACTCATATGAAGTAAGTAAAGTACTTGATCTGCTGCGTGTAATAGACAATCCGAGACAGGAAATACCGCTTGCGGGAGTGATGCGTTCTTTTTTTGCCGCATTTACAACAGAAGAGCTTGCCGTCATAAAAGGCAGAAAGCGCAGGACGCAGCTGTATGACTGTGTAATCGAGTATGCCGGACGGGAAGACGATACGGCTGCCAGGTGCAGGAATCTGCTTGATTTTATAGAGCATTACAGAAAAATAAGCCGTGTGGCCACTATAAACGAATTGATATCAGATATTATATATAACAGCGGGTATTATGAATATGCCGGCACAATGACGGGAGGAAAACTCCGTAAGGCTAATCTGGAAATGCTTGTGCAGAAGGCCAGGGAATTTGAAAAAACAAGCTATTCAGGACTGTTTAATTTCTTAAGATATATAGAGAAACTACGCAAATACGAGGTGGATTACGGGGAAGCCCAGTCTGAGTCTGAAGAGGACGATGTAGTGAGGATAATGAGCATTCATAAGAGCAAGGGACTGGAATTTCCGGTGGTCATTCTCGGCAACAGCGCCAAGGAATATAATCTGGATGACACTAAAAATGATATTATATATGACAGTGAATTCGGAATAGGAATTTCGGATGTTGATTTGGAATACCGTATCAAGTATGACACTGCATACAGACGCATGCTTTCACGCAGAATGAAAGCGGATGATATCGGAGAGGAACTGAGGATACTTTATGTTGCAATGACAAGAGCCGTAGACAAACTCATCGTTCTTGGTGTGACATCCTGTGATAAGAGGATGGAAGTGTGGAAACGCTGCTCATCCTCCGGAAAAATGGGAATTAATTACATAATGGAGAACAGAAGTTATCTTGATATCATTATGCCGCTGGCAATTAATTCCGGAAGCATAGGAAAATTTGATGTACATGTGATAGACCGGGATGAATTGTCGCATACGGCGGTAACTCCGTTAATAGACCGTTCTGTTGAGATTAAAAGGATGATTACAGGATTATCGGATATAGAAAATGATGGCAAGGATTACGAAATGATGTGCAAAGCACTTGATTATGTGTATCCGCATAATAATGTATATTCGCTCAGAGCCAAATATTCCGTTTCGGAACTTAAGCATAAGGCGATGGAAGAAAGTGAGCTTCTTGAAGCACAGATTACGCCGCCGGAGAAGATCAAACCTGTTCCCGAATTTATAGAGAAGACGGAGAACGACGGAATATCAAGAGGAAATGCTTATCATAAGGTATTTGAACTGCTTGATTATGACCATGCGCAGGATATTGATGCCATACGCAGACAGCTCGACGGATGGATTGATGAAGGACGAATAAGCGTGGAATACGCAGGACTTGTTAATCTGCGCAAATATACGGATTTCCTTGAAACAGATCTGGGAAAACGTATGAAAAAGGCTTATGATGATAATAAATTATATCGAGAACAGCCGTTTACAATGGAAGTCAGTTCATCTGAAATCGACCCATCATATCCTGAAGACGAGAAGGTCCTTATTCAGGGTATAATTGATGCATTTTTCTTTGAAGATGATAAAGTGTATATAGTGGATTATAAGACTGACCGTGTATCATCGGATGTTGTTCTGACAGAGCGCTATGGCAGGCAGCTTTCGCTGTACAGCGAGGCACTTTCAAAAATAACCGGAATGGAATGTGGAGGATGTTATATATATTCCGTACATCTTAACCGTGCTGTCATAATATAATATTATATGGATCAGAAAATAGAAAACCAGTTGAACCTTGCGATAAATATACCGGAAGACGAACGTGTAAGAACACAGGATCTTGATACCGGATATAACATGACGGAGAATGAATGGGAACTTATCGTTAAGTACAACGGAAATATTGAGACTGCCGCAATGAATATTGCAGACAGTCTTAAAATATTGCTCGGAGGATACGCACTTGTAAGGATAAAGCAGGAGAGAATAGATGAATTTGCCGCACTCCGTGAAGTTATATATATTGAAAAACCAAAGAAATTATATTTTGAACTTGAGAATTCCGGCAGTGTGTCATGCCTTGATTTTCAGTATACGGACAGTGCACTTGACGGCAGTGGGGTAATTACTGCCATAATAGACAGCTCAGTGGATTACAGGCATCCTGATTTTATGACGGAGGAAGGAAAAACAAGAATAATAGAACTGTATGACGAGAATACCGGACGTGTGTACAGTGAGGACGATATAAATGCAGCGATAGGCGGTGATTTATCGAGGGTTCCGGTGGAAGATGTGAGCGGACACGGAACACATGTTGCGGGAATAGCCGCAGGAAACGGCAGGGCATCGAATGGGAGATACAGGGGAGTGGCATATAAATCCCGGCTTCTTATCGTGAAACTTGGCAATGATTTGTATTTCAGCAGTGCCAGACTAATGGAAGCCCTGGATTATGTCATAAGGAAAGCTGCAAGCCTGTCAATGCCTGTTGCGATTAACATGAGTTTCGGAAATAATTACGGGGCGCATGACGGCACTTCGTTACTGGAAACATATATCAATGCCGTGGCTGATATATGGCAGTGCGTGATAGTTGCGGGCAGCGGCAACGAGGCCGCCAGAAAAATACATGTTATGCATGATTTTGCCAAAGCGGCCGCTCCCGTTATTTCTACGGAGCTCGTTATTGGACGCTATGAGCCGTCAATAGACATCCAGATATGGAAAAATTATGCGGACATATACAGGATAACGCTTACGGCACCCGACGGGCGCAGGTACGGACCGGTGCAGGGTGATGACGTTATTACTGTTTTCAGGGCGGGCAGTACTGAAATATATGTGTATTTCGGACAGCCGTCACCATACAGTGTCAATCAGGAAATATTTATCCAGATGATAGGTGCGGATTATATTTCAAGCGGAATATGGATTATAGAAGCGGAAGCGTTGGATGTGCGTGACGGCATATACCATATGTGGCTTCCGGCCGGGAATTTTGTGAGCAGTGATACCGGTTTTACGAAAAGCAGTCCGGACGTAACACTGACGATACCATCAACTTCATACAATGTGATAACGGTCGGAGCATACAATGGACGTACAGGTTCGTATGCCGATTTCTCGGGACGGGGATATACAAGGGTAATCCGCACCGTGAAACCGGATATAGTTGCACCGGGAGTAAATATTATGTCACCGGCACCGGGAGGTGGATATTCAGTCCAGAGCGGTACATCCATGGCAGCTCCGTTTGTGACCGGCACGGCAGCACTTCTTATGCAATGGGGTATTGTAAAAGGCATGGATCCGTATATGTACGGAGCCAAAATAAAAGCACAGCTCATACGTGGAGCTGTGCCGTTAAGATCCGTTCCGGTTCCGTCGGAGAGAGCCGGATGGGGAGCGTTATGTGTCAGAAAAAGCATACCGGATTAAACAATCAGGCGGAAGCATATATAATTGGTTCCGTCAATATCACGGTTGGAAGCATCTATGCTTCCTTTATATGTGCGCACCATTCCGGAAAGCCTTGAAAGACCTATTCCGTGCGGCCTTCCGTCATTACGTTTCTTAGTGGAAAAACCATCGGAGAAAATTTTCTTTATGGATGTGTCACTTATTACAGGTGACGGGTTCATAATCGTAAATACTGACTGTTCACCCCTGTTGCTGAGTTCAATAAAGGCTTCGCTGTGCTCAGGCGTTGCTTCTATTGCATTATCGATAAGAATTCCAAGCATCTCGATCAGGTCGTATTCGACCACCGAAGTATTAAGTATGTAATTATCAATCTTTACGGTAAGCGTCTTCCCGGCTGATTGTGCTTCATTGCATTTGGAAAAAATAAAACCGGCAGCCAGCTTAAAATTAAGCTTGAGAAGATTCGATGTGATATTGGATGCAATTATATGATCGGTAAAATCGTTAATCGCTGCCGAAAGTTCTTCATAGGTGCTGCATGTGATGGCCAATGATGTGATAGCCTGTATGGTATTGTCATAATCATGCTGCCGCATACGGACTTCTTTGATAAGATCCTCAACGATTGGAAGATAGTGCTTGTAAGCCTCCAGCTGCTTTTGCTTGGAAGCAAGGTCATATTGAGTCATGGCAATCTCGATATTGACAAAAAGTATGATAAGTATACATACAGCAAGCATTATCATATTGTCGATGAAATTATCGGGTGAAACCCTGAAATATAGTGCTGTCAGTATGGCAATCAAAGATGTGTTCGATATAATTATCTTAACTTTGACAGATGAATTATCATAAAGGCTGTAAAGCTTTGTTACAGGTGTAAAGTGGCATATGAGCACAATTATTGCGAATGTAAATATGCTGCCGAACAGACTGTTGATTCCTGCGTCAAGCCTGAAAAATGACAGACCGAAAGCAACCGGAACTTCGCAGAAAGTGATTATTATATATTCGACAACATACATCCAGATAAATTCGCTCAGACGTATATGCTGGGAATAAGCGAGTGTTATTACCTGTAATGGGATGAAAAGGATGATTGATACGAACTGGTTATTTATGAAAATCGAGTATATGCTCATACATATTACAAGAAGCACACCGGGTATGATACGCGGTGTAATGTGCGGCTTCTTATGTATTAATACGGAAGCGGTGTACCAGAAAATGAAATATTCAATGATAGTATATGTAAAGTAAATAAGTGCGTCTGTCATGTTAGGTTATACCTCTTCTCAAATTCTGATTTGTAAGTGCGGCCGATAGGAATGGTCTGGCTTTCAATGCGTATAAAACCCAAAGTCCGGTCGTAATTATCAATCCGGTGCCTGTTCACGATATATTTGCGATGAACCCTTATAAAATAGGGTGGAAGCTCTGCAAGAACCGAATCAATATTAAACTGTCTCGTGGTTAGATCACCGTCAACACAGTGTATGGTAAGTATATGACTGGACACCGATAACATAACAATGTTCTCTACAATAACATTATGTGAGACCGAATTAACATCAATTATTCTTAAGGGCGAAGCCGAAATCATAGGAGAATCGGTTAAGGACTTAAGAAGCTTCTCTACGTCCTCACGCTTATAAGGCTTTATAAGGTAATTATAACAGTGTATATCATTAACCGCATTACCTATCTGTCCCGGAATGGATGTAATATACACAATCGGGGTGTAACGGTACCGGTCAAGGCTTCTTATGTAATTGCCAAGATCTATGCCACAAGGAACATTCTTATCTTCAGAGAAAAGAATATCCAGAAAAAATATATCAAAATGCGCCGAAGAGATAATTTCAACTGCCTCATCATATCCCGAAGCTGTATACGGACATATCGGCTGCCCTATTTCTGTATTCTCTATAATGCGTTTTAATGCATTTAATTGTAATATATTATCTTCAACAACGAGTATATTAATCATAAAATCACCTCATAAAAATTATACAATATTTGGACAAAACGGTCAAACAAAACAGTCAAAAATTGCAGTTCAGGTCGTTATACTTGCAGTTCAGGTCGTTTTGAGCTAAACCTATTGAAAAATCTGTAATGAAATTGTATATAAATATAAAAAGCATGATTGATTGTAAAATTCATGAGCTGGCAGTGTGGCTGGAAAGCAGAATATCGAAAGATAAGAAAAGGTCTCCGAAACAGAAAGCAAAGGTAACTTATGCAATAGAAATTACTATTGCGGAACTCAGTAAACTGGCGATACTGGTAATCCTTTTTACGGTAACCGGGAATGCAGTGAAGTTTATAATATTGTTTTCGCTGCTTTTATTCACGAGGAGTTTCATGGGAGGATTTCATGCAAAGACTTATCTTGGATGTCTTTGTATGTCTTTACTCTTCTTCGGAGCCGGCATATGGGCAGTCCCATATATGCGTATAAGCAGAATAATTTCCGGAATTGCATTCGTGGTATATATAGTCTTCGTGATTATAATCGCTCCGGTACAGTCACCTAACAGGCCAAAACGTACCGTTAAATGGCGCCTGGTACAGAAATTGGCCGCAACCGTGTTTTCGACAGTCAGTTATATTATCATTACAATAGCAGCACCGGAGTACATATTGGCATTATTGTATGTCTTCTATTTTCAACTGACCGGTGCATTGGTGGTTTTAATCAGAAGGAGGTTTGTAAGATGAGCACATTAGGAGAATTCATATGCAAGGTATTTGAAAAGGTAACGGAAACCGAACTCAGCGGAAGAAGCTGTTTCAGTTTATTCGGCGAGGTTGAACTGCCTGAATGCCTGAAAGAAGAGTCCTCGAAGGAAGATTAAGGACATAACAGCGGGGGCGGTTTATCCGCCCCATGTTATGAGAGGAGGGAGAAGATTATAAGAATAGATAAGGATATTATATAGAAAGTGCATAAAGTATAATAATACATAAGGACATACAGTAGGTATGCAAAGTATAATAATTAAGGCAGATATAGAAAACACACATGAGCTGGAATATGAACTTCTTAAGGAAAGGGTGGCTACAAGCCTGTAAATGGTTGATAAGGGGTAAATATGAGGGATTGATATAATAATTGACAAAATGTTAAAAGTACCACTGCAAAGCAGTGGTATTTAATAAATTAATCTAAGGAGGAGTTAGTTATGAGACTAATCAAAAAAGTAGGAGCAGTTATTTTGGCAACGGTAATGGTGGTGTCCACCAATATGTTTGCGTATGCATCAGACAGTTATACCGGATACACTAGTGGAGGCTCTCGTGACAAAACAAAAGTACAGTGTAGAGTGGGAGACGGTAGTTGCAGTGTGTATAGTCAGGCATATTTACAAATGACAACAGTGAATACAGTTGATAATATGAAGATTAAGAATATCAACATTATTACAAGTAATGGAGGTGGCATAACCGGAGCAAATACTTCAGGCAAATCAACTAAAAATTTGATTTATAAGAAGTCATTTGCTCCTAATCTTTGGATAAAAAGTGCGTCAGGAACTTTTAGCATATCATGCTCTGCATTTGGCTCTTTTACTAGAAATATGAGCCTATAAATGGCAATATACATATGGTGGTGTAAGTAGCACCATCATATGTGTATAATATTATGTATGGAGGAGATTGAAATGTCATCAAGAAAAACGACTATCATCGGAGCGAGTGCGGTAATAATTGTATTGGCGGTAATATTGATAACCTGTCGTAAGAGTATAAATATTGTGAATGGTGTAAATGGTTATTCGAATGAAAACAGTATGTATAATCAGGCAAATCTTATACTCGGCGAGGAACAGGTATACGGTGGGGCTGGTAAGATAATCACAGAAGTGGCAAATGACGGACAGGTGTACAATGTTGCGTTTAACGTAAATACGCAGACTTTTGATATGGCATGCTCCAAGCCGGGATGTGTACATAATAAATCTGACTGCATATCAAGAATAGATATGATCTGCGCACAGAATATAGGCGAAGATATATACTATATTCCGAGCGATAATAAGACTAATATATGGAAATCCGTAAATGGTGAAACAGATTTGATATATAAGAATAATGAAGAGATATCGACATTTAGAATGACCAATGAGTATATATTCATAGAGACGGACACAGGAATATACAGGATATCGAATGATAAGACCAAAGAACAGATAAGTGATAAACATTCGCAGTACGGAGATATTTATATCGTGGATGATAATATATATCTTGTATTGGAAGACAGTATGTTATACAGGATGAAGAAGGATGGAAGCGGATTCAAAAAGATTCTGAATGAGAAGGTTGCATTTGCACAGGTATATAATAACCGTATATATGTCAGAAGTATGGAATATGACCCGGAGGGCAGATGGGAACTTAATAATGAGTTGTTCAGCGTAGACTTGAATGGAGAAGACAGAAAAACCATAGGAATAAAATGTATGCAGTATGTGATATCCAAAGGTGACATATACTACACTGAATTGCCTGATGATAATTATACATGCTCGATCAGGCGGATTGATATTGACACCGGAGAAAATACAGAAATCGCAAAGAATGTTGATGCTGGATGTTTGCAGGTCATAGACGAATCGCCGTATATAATATTTTATCGCGTTAAATATGTGAAAGAAGACCAAATATACAGTTGGTATTGTGTATCGAAAAACGGCGGAGAGGAAAAAGCACTGGAATATCCGGAATTAATCAAGTGACGAGGAGAATATTATGAGAAAAATAGCAGTGGTTTTAGGAATTATAGTTATATTTTGTACAGCCTGCGGTAAGGTGGACAGTCAGTCAATACAGAACAATACATATGAGAATACAACAGATGAAGAGATAACTAAGTTTGACTTATATGATGGCAGAATAGATGTTGACAATTCATATGATGGAATAGCCGGAGGATTCTATATATGTGATGAAAATAAACAGCCTATATTGAATAATCAGATTATAGAATCAGACTCCGATATGAAATTTTACATGAAGGTGGCTAATCCCGGAACAAAGAAAATAAATTATGCAATATCCGTAATCATAAATGATTGTTACCAGAATCTTAATGTTATTAAAAAAGATGGAAATAAAGATCAGTTTGCAAACGGAAGTCTGGAATCCGGACAGGCAGAGGCGCTGGAATTGGAATTTAAATTGCAACAGTATCAAGGATACGCTGGTGAGGACAGAGTCATAAATTTCATAATGACATACTATGAGCCGGTGGAACCGGCAGATGAATTAACGCTTGTTCCGATAGCGGTTGCCAATGAGAAACATCAGATAAAGTATAAGGACAAAGATTATACAGTGGCAGATGATAATGTTATAGAATACTCAGCTAACGGTATGGAATCAAATGACAGCGGTTATTGGATACTTGATGATACGAATGACAACAAGTTGTTGTATAACTTTATACTCGATAGCAATAATACGGAAAAGGCTGTGGTTATCAATCAGAGTGAGAATAACGGGTATGCTGTAATATTTGAGGATGACAAACCGGTTAAGATAAACAACGGATACTTATTCCGGTGGAAGCAAAAACATGGTGAACTGTTTAAAATAAATATAAAGGATGTTAAAGGCAGATTTTTATATTTTTATGAGTACACAGAGGATGAAGATATCGTAGTAAGTCCATTATACTACAATAAGTGACGAGGAGGGATTGACATGTTATTGGAATTAGACGGAATTACGAAAAAATACGGTCAGAATACGGTCGTGAACAGCGTCACACAGAGGTTTGACAATGGTGTGTATGGTCTGCTTGGCCCGAACGGAGCCGGTAAAACTACATTAATAAATATGATTGCAACAGTTTTGCGCCCGGATGACGGATGCATAAAGTATGATGGAAATAAAATTGCCGATTTAAAGGCATATCGTTCTTTAATCGGATATCTGCCTCAGCATATGGGATATTATCTTAATTTTACGGGCGAAGAATTTCTTGATTATATCTGGAATATGAAGGAACGTCAGGGTGATCAGGAACAGGTAGGCAAACTGCTTAAGAGATTTAATCTGTATGACGTTCGCAATAAGAAAATATCCACATATTCGGGAGGCATGAAACAGAGGCTTGGAATCTGTCAGGCAGTTATCGGATGCCCTAAGATTATCCTGTTGGACGAACCGACTGTCGGACTTGATCTGGAGGAGCGCGCCGAATTCAAAAAATACATTCAGAAACTCGGACAGGATGCCATTGTATTTTTGTCGACGCATATTGTTTCGGACGTCGAAGAAACGGCAAGCGAGGTTCTGCTGATGAAAAAGGGCGTTATTGAGGAGCGCATTACAAGGGAAAAATACTGCGCCATGACCGGAAGTGATGAAATGACGGGACTGGAAGGTTACTATCTTAAGAAGGTCGGTAAGGACATGGGACAGTGGTAGAAGGGGGAACTGACTTATGAATATTTTGTACGAATTAAAGAAAAATCTGTTCACCCGCAGAACCGTGATTGTGGCTGTCGCAATAGTGCTTTTGAGCACGGCGTTTCTTGTATGGAATGAGAGATATTTTATCAAGGATAAGTCGTCAAGAAAGGATTTTTACAATTCGCTTGATTCGGTAAGCGGACAGGCAGAACAGCTTAAAAAAGAATATGATGATATTTACGGCAGGATAATGGTGACCGACAGTGAAGGAAACACAGAAATAGATTCGGATTATGCTAATGCCGCAGCTCCATACGGCAAGAATAACGCAGATTACCTCGGACTTCTCGGTGAAGCCTCCAAGGATGCCGAAAGAGTTACGACAAGGAATACCAATATAAAAACGGTATTGAACAATCCGGGCGATTTTGCCGTGGACGCTTATTATGAAGAAAATAATGACTCTTTTGCGGACAGCAGTTACCTGACTTATTTTATAAATAACGCACATTTTGGATGGGTGGCAGTAATCATATGTATAATAATTCTGGCATCAAGCTGCAGCGTTGAACGCGAGAGCGGAATGGATAAAGTTATCATGCTGACTCCGAAGGGCAATTTTAATCTGTATCTGAGAAAAACTGCAATTGGTGCTGTTACGGCATTGGCAGTCACGGTATTTGGCGCCCTTTGGTATCTTTTTGTCCAGTGGATAATGCTTGGAATCGGGTTTAAAGAACTTGCGGCACCTCTTTTCATGGTAAACGGCTATGAAATGTGCGCTTCAGGAATGACTGTCGGCGGATTGTTTGTGCATATGACACTTATGGCAACGCTTGCGGCTGTCTTGATGGCCTGTATAACGGTTTTGCTGTCAAGATGTATCGGCAAATCGGTATTTGCGGGAATTTCAGCCTTTGCGGTGTATGCAATCGGAATATTATGTGATATAATTTATCTTACCAATTACGCTAAACAGATAACGGCCGGTTCATCGGACTGGTATCTTGTTTCGGTGCCGACTTTTTACAAGATATATAATATGGAAAAAAGAATAAATCCACTGGCTTTGCTGGATGTAAAATATTATTTTGAACAGCCGAGACTTTCACACCTGTTCACGGGATATTACAACGCATACCTGATACCAATAATGGTAACGGTCATATTGTGCTTTGTAATGTTTGCACTGACCGTCAGGGAGGACAGATATGGTAAGTGAATTTAAGAAAATATTTAACATTAAGCTGGTAATCATTATACTGGTCATGCTCATCGGGTTTGAGGCAGGATATTCCGTTATTATATATGGCGTTAAAAATGCGGATAATGCTGAGCTGAAGGAACAGTTATACAGTGAATACGGCGGGAAAATAACAGAAGAATCCGCGCGAAGACTTGAAGAATATAATGCTTATGTCGACGGCATAATGATGTCCGATACGGAGATGGAAGATAAATACAACAAAGGCAGTATAAGCGCTGATGAGTACATGGAATACCGGGAGCAGTACCATTATTGCAACCGGATACAGAAACTTGTCAATAGCATGTGGAAGCGCTGTAACGATGAAAAAGACACTTCAGGGTATCTGCTCAATGATGGATATTACAACAGATTGTTCCTTACAATCCCAGGACTTATATGTATTGCGCTTATCGGCATTCTGATTGCGGTCATGCTCAGGTTGTGTGAGACGGAAGGATTGTATTCAGTGATAACTGCAACAGCGGACGGACGCAGAAAATTAATGCGTGACAAAGGTCTTTTGATAACAGTCAGTATGGCAGCCGTTTCGCTGGTATATATCGCAGTCAGGTACGGCATAACATCAATTGTGACGGATTACATAAATACAGAGGCACCGATACGGGCGGTTGATATATTGGAGAAACTGCCGTTTGGCATAAATATAAAGCAGTACATGGTTATTGATATCATATCGAAGCCGTTGTGGGGAATCCTGACAGGAAATCTTGCAGTGCTTTTGTTAAGCCGCAAAAGATAAAATACAGAAAGTATCACTGCAAAGCAGTATTATTTAAAAAAATTAACAGGAGAGCAATTTATGGAATGTAAGAAAATTATGAGAGGAATATTGGGTGTTACGGCGGCTGCGATGTTGTTTTGCGGCTGTGGAAGGAAGGGAACCGGGCTTGATGACAAGCTGACGGATTATAAAGTATCCGGTTCGGATTCAATAAGCTTGGAATATATGAATTCGGATGACCATAAGTTCGTCACCATTAAAAAAGATGATGATAAGTTTGATGAAGTCCAAAAGAAACTGAATGATGTGTTTGACAATGCAGGTACGAAAGAAACCGGCTTCAAGGGTGAGAAACCGGATGAGAATTTTCAGGGACCGGCGGTATCATATACTACCAAAACAAGCGATGGAGATTATTCCATAATAACAGTTGACTGGAATACGATGATTGGAACATATTATTTTGAAGCATCCGATACGGATGAACTTAATAAGGTGTTTAAGGAATACTGCGAATAACTGACTATATACAGAGTGACAGGAACGTGGACATTATGAAAATAAAGAAAATAGCAGCATTGTTGCTGATATGTATTACTGTCACAGGCTGCGCGGGCAGGCATGAAAGCGTTACGATAAAAGAGTATCAGGATGTAACTGTTGTGCCACATTATACGGATAGGATAGAACTTGATTATGATAAGTCAAGTCCAAGAAAATACCTGACTTATTGTAAGGAATATCCGGATCTGGTATGCAGAAATCCGGGTGAATGGTATACGGATGACGGTAATCCGGAATATCCATATGTTATTAAAGGCCAAAATCTTGATGCAGCAGAGATTAAAGCGGCATCATTTATACCGCAGAGTGTGGCAGACAGAATTACGGGCAGAGAATTGCTGGGTTTGTATGCCGGATATAAGTATCTGGCTTCTTTTCAGGCATATGATAACTGGCAGGATGGATTCAATATGCTCATTTCGGACAATAATGCAATAGATTTGCTTGTGTCACGCAAAGATTGTACAAGAACCTTGTATGATTATCTGATTGAACAGGCAGACCAAATATCCTCAACATCGTCACTTAATGAGCAGTCGATTATCTGCGTTGTGGAAATAATGCTGGCAAGAAATATCTGTTACAACGAATTATCTGAAACCGAACGGGAAGAGGTTGTAAAAGCAGCCCGGAAGATACATTCATCCGTTAATTTATTTAACGTAAATAATTTATTCGAGGCTGCTGTGAATAATGAACCATATTCAAAGTGGACCGCACTGATATAATAGAAATCGTACGATTTAATGATATTTGACCGCAATATATCAAAATTCTGTTGATATATTGCGGCCAAAAGCGTATAATATGCGGTATAAAGTGGAAATATATATAGTGACAGGAGTTGGTTCAGATGAAAGACTGTAAACAAATAGCGGCGGAATGGGGATTATCAGAACGTACAGTTAGTGCATTGTGTAAATCAGGGAAAATTAACGGCGTCAGGAAAGCCGGCAGATTCTGGCAGATTCCTGATGATGCAAAGAAACCATCAGATGGAAGGATTTCTTCAGGAAAATATGTGAAAAAGTCCGAAGAAAAAGAGAAAAAACCATTACCAATCGGTATTTCGGATTACATCAGAGCACAAGCCGATTATTATTATGTAGACAAGACAATGCTCATCAAGGAATTTTTTGATAAGAAGCCGTTAGTCTCTCTGTTTACAAGACCAAGGCGTTTCGGAAAGACGCTTAATATGGATATGTTGAGAGTTTTCTTTGAAATTTCTGATGAAGATACAAGCAGATATTTCAAGGATAAAGCAATATGGAAATGCGGGCCCGAATATCGTGAACAGCAGGGCAGATATCCTGTGATTTTTCTCACATTCAAAGATGTAAAATTTGATTCCTGGAAAGATACATTGGATAAAATAGGGGCGCTTCTTCAGGCGGAGTTCGGAAGGCATCAGGAACTTGCGGACAGTGGCAGATTGGCAGAGTATGAAAAAACATATTTTGCCAAGATTATAAACGGAGTGGCATCGGAAGTGGAATTAACTTCTTCTTTGGAAAAATTGTCACAGATGCTTACAAAACATTATGGAAAAGCGCCGGTCATCATCATTGACGAATATGATACGCCGATTCAGGAGGGATATTCCAAAGATTTCTACGATGAAATCATAGGATTCATGAGGAATTTTTTTTCGGGGGCTTTTAAGGATAACAAGAACCTGACTTATGGATTTCTTACCGGTATTTTCAGAATTGCACAGGAGAGCATTTTCAGTGGTCTTAACAATCTGACGGTAAATTCCGTTATGGATGATGAATATGACCGGTTCTTTGGGTTTACCGGTGATGAGGTCAGGAGTATGCTTGAATACTATGACTGTATGGATAAACAGTCCGAAATGAAGAAATGGTATGACGGATATTTATTTGGCTCTACGGAAATATACAATCCATGGTCAGTGATTAATTATATTTCAAAAGGATGCGTTCCGCAGGCATATTGGGTGAACACAGGAAAGAACGAAATACTTGAGGACGTTTTACGGTCTGCCACGGATGATATCATGCAAAAGCTGCACTCGTTGATACAGGGAGAGAAAGTTGTTGCCAGAATAGATCAAAATGTAGTATATAGATCACTTTCAGAGGCTCCGGATAATATTTACAGTATGTTGTTGGTTGCGGGATATTTGAAGACACCAAAGAAGGAGTTGCAGGCAGACGGCACATATTTGTGTGAGGTGTCAATTCCCAACAGAGAGATAGCAGCAGTTTACAAGAGTGAAATTTTATCGCATTTATTGCAGATTGGAGCCGTTACAAGGACAACAGCCGACAGAATTGCCGAAAGCCTCTCAGCTTGTTACCAAGAGAAAACCAATATCCCGGAATTATCATGGAATTAAAATGGAAAAGTAATTTGAGCGAAGAAAAACTTGAGGGATTGGCAGATGAAGCGTTGGCGCAGATTAATAAGAAAAGGTATGATGCTGAACTGAGAGAAAGCGGAATACATGACATAATGAAGTTCGGAATTGCATTTTCCGGAAAGAGAGTATGCGTCAGGTATTCCAATTAAACCGCACTGGTGCGATAACGGCCTGATTACTCAGGCCTGTCATCTGAAGAGGTTTCGTCAGATTCGGTGGTATCGGCTGCGTCATCCTTGTGTCCGATGCGGTAGAACATAATTATAAAATGTATGACGATAGGGATGGCTATGGTTGATATCAGGGATATCATAAGAAGACGGTTGGATAAGTCGCTTCCTATCAGTGCAAATACAAGTGTCGATATGTACATGCCGGCCAGAAGGACGATTCCTGTGATGGCGGCAACACGTTTAAAAGTCATTTTGTTTGTCATGGATTACACCTCGTCATGATTTTTTTTTAATTTTAACATAAAAGCCCGTAAGTGAACAGTTTTTTCTAAAATATCGTTCACGACGGGCAATAAGCCGGTTGACTACCAGGTTTAATTGTTATATACTTTTAAGGTCCGCAGTGGCGGAACATACTATTAATTGATATTTTTTAGGAGACCAGGTATGACTTTATTAGAGCAATGGAGAAACAGTGCCTACGAGCAGGAAAGAGATGCCAGATCCGAGCAGATGTTCTGGGCTAACTATTTTAATTATGAGAAGGGTATTTATGAGCAGATTTTAAAGACCCCTGATGAGCCTGTTAAGGGTACGGTTAAGGAACTCGCAGAGAAGTACAGCGTAGACCTTATGATTATGGTCGGCTTCCTTGACGGAATTAATGACAGCCTTAAGAATCCTAATCCGATTGAGACGATGGATGAGAATACGGAAGTTAATCTTGATTACGATATGGAACTTCTGTATAAGAATATGGTCGGCGCCAGAGCAGAATGGCTTTATGAGCTTCCTGAGTGGGATGCACTTATCGATGCGGACAGAAGAAAGGAGCTTTATAAAGAGCAGAAGCTTTCCACAACAATTGTTAAGGGTAAGAAAATAGGCCGTAACGATCCATGTCCATGTGGCAGCGGCAAGAAATATAAGAAGTGCTGCGGCAAGAACGCATAATATAATGGGGCTGTTGCTTTAACGATCTGTAATCGTCGAGCCGCAGTCTCTTTTTTTCTATAGACAGTGAGGAATTATATGAACACGAATAATCTGACAGCTTCAATACGAAAATGTTATTTTCCGAGGGTGATACTCCCGGCTGTTCTTATTGTGGCATGCATTGTTTTTGCCATAATCAATCCGTTTGAGAGCAGATATAAATCAGCTGACCTTAAGAAATTGTCGGATACTGCGGATTTATATGAGAATCATTCCGGATATGTCAGATTCACAGCGGAAACATTATATTACGCCGGAATCGATTACCAGGCCAACGGACGCATCAGGGCAAGAGTGTATTATACGATTAATAATGATGTTTTTTATTTCTTTCTGATATCTACGGAGGAGCTTCCGGAGGATTACGGAACTCTTCATAATTATGAGATGAATGCCAGACTTGTTAAGAATGGCACACTGTTCAGGCGTCTTACAGTCGACATTTCAAAGGAACTTGGTTTTCCTGAGAGTGATTTTGAGGACTTGTGCTCGCATATTATCGTGAGCCAATATCATTATGTACACGGATTTACATCGTTCTATCTGATTGCGCTGCTGGTATTGTGCATATTGTCGGTAATACAGCTTTCGATAATCATCCTTATATTGGCGATGCCGCAGCTTTCACATGCTGCTTTTATGCTCAGGCATTACGGCAGCAGGCGTGGTCTGTACGGTCAGGCATGCGAAGAATTTGCGTCATCCGCGACACTTATGGAAGAAAATATATATATGACAGAGAATTTTCTTATATACACATCCGGATTTCATGTAGAAATTATTCCGCTTGAGAATATCGTATGGTTATATAATTATAATGTAATACATAGGACCAAGGGCCGCGCCAAGGCATATTTCCCTCTGTGCATAGTTACAGATTGTAAAAAAATATATAAGATACATCATATCAACCAACAGACTTCAGACAAAATAATCGATATTATACAGACACGTTATCCTGAAGTTATGGTAGGATATGACAATTAAGAGGTTTATGATGAATACAGAAGCGTATACTTTTTTTGCCAGAAAATACGACGAATTCATGAGAGACATCCCTTATGAGAAATGGGCAGGTAATATAGCCGCAGTTCTGACTTCATTCGGAGTTGGACCGGAGAGTGAAGTCCTTGAACTCGGATGCGGAACCGGCCGGTTTACGGCACAGTTATCGGAATATGATTTTAAGATGTGTGGGATAGATTTGTCTCCGTCAATGATTAAAATTGCAAAACACAAGCATCCGGGAATAGAGTTTAAGACTGCTGACATGACAGAATATCATGATGACGGCAGGTACAGTGCAATCGTAAGTGTATGTGATTCGATAAATTATCTTGCGGGGTCCGAGGCGCTTACAAGTATGTTTGCATGTGCTGCCAGAAACCTTAAGAAAGGCGGTATTTTCGTTTTTGATCTGAAGACACTGCATTTTTACAGGAAACTCAGCGATAATGTATATACAGATGAGATTCCGGGATGCCGTTATGTATGGGAAAATGAATATGACGAAGAGTGCATGTTTAATTATTATCAAATCACTTTTTACAAACATATCATAGGAAATCTGTGGAAAAGCCATGTTGAGGAACATTACCAATATGTATTTTCGCACGATGAAATCTGTGAGATGGCATCGAAAGCCGGCTTTACCGTCAAAGATTATCTCAATGAGAAAATGACAGCTGAGCCTGCAGAGAATGAAGACAGAGTTTATTATATTATGGAAAGGAATTAATGTATGGACGATTATATGGTAAGGGCAATAGCAGCAGACGGCACAATCAGAGCTTTTGCGGCATATACACGTAACACTGTGGAAAAAGCCCGTTCACTTCATAATACAAGCCCTGTGGTTACCGCCGCACTCGGCAGGCTTCTTACAGCCGGTGCGATGATGGGAAGCATGATGAAGGGCGACAAGGATGTAATCACACTCCGTATGGAGGGCAGCGGCCCCATGAAGTCGCTTCTCGTAACGGCTGATTCACACGGCAATGTTAAGGGTTATCCGGGCAACCCGGTTGTGCTGCTTCCGGCCAATTCCGCAGGCAAGCTTGATGTTGCCGGGGCAATCGGTGTCGGCGTATTAACTGTAATAAAAGATATCGGAATGAAGGAACCGTACAGCGGAACCTGCGAGCTGGTTTCCGGAGAAATAGCGGAAGATATCACTTATTATTACGCATCAAGTGAGCAGACCCCGTCAAGTGTGGGTCTTGGCGTTCTTATGACGCCGGACAATACAGTAAATGTCGCCGGCGGTTTCATAATTCAGGTAATGCCTGATGCCACAGAGGAGACCATTGACAAGATTGAGCACAATATGGCGCAGATAAGTTCCGTTACGACACTTCTGGAGAGTGGAAAGACGCCGGAGGATATTTTAAACACTATTCTTGACGGCCTTGCCCCGGAGATGCTTGGCACAATGCCTGTCGGTTTCAACTGCAACTGCTCGAGACAGAGGGTTGAAAGTGCACTTGCTCTTATCAACCGCAAGGAAATCGAGGATATGATAGCCGACAACGAGCCAATCGAAATAAAATGTCATTTCTGCAACACCTCATATAAATTTGAGGTAGAGGATTTGAAAAAATTATGTAATTAATGTATATTTGTCAGAAATTTGTTTGACTTATGACAAGCGATATGATAGATTAAAGGTATCGTTTGACACGATGTATTTTTTATTTTTTTGGAGGTAATACCATGACCGGTACAGTTAAGTGGTTCAATAATCAGAAGGGATACGGATTCATTTCTGATGAGAACGGCAATGACGTATTTGTTCACTACTCAGGTCTTGACATGGAGGGTTATAAGACTCTCGAAGAAGGTCAGGCTGTTGAATTCGATGTTGTTGACGGAAACAAGGGCTCTCAGGCAGTTCACGTTAAGAGAGTTTAATCTGTTGTAAATAAATTATCATTGAATACGACATGGGAGGGCTGTCAGATGTCTGATAGCCCTCTTGTAATATAATAAGAAAGGGTAAATATGAATATTTTAAGAGATCTTCAATATGAACTTCCGGCAGATTTCGATCTGTCCGCGCAGGTTCCTCGTAACACAATAATGGGTGCCATCATCGGAATCGTTGCGATTCTCGCCATGGCAATAATTCTCACGGTATATATCCGCAAGCGCCAGAAAGGCGGTATATTTGACATAATCGTCGGTGTGGCCGTATATATGATTTTCTTTTATTTTGCATCCAACACCGTTGCTAACCTGCTTTTTGGTACAATCCTCAAGAGTTTCGTCGACGTCAAGCCGGTTCTTATAACCGTAATTGCGCTCACGACAACACTTGTTCCGATGTTCGGCCGCCTTCTTTCCCTGAAGCTTATGGGTAAAAACATGAACACAGTCGCCGATGCGTATACCGTCGGCATGGGAATAATGCTTACCGAAGGCTTCCTTTATATGGTTGACCTCCTTATGGTAATAGTATCATGCAATACAATCAACAAAATGGGTCTCGAGTCAATCCTTTCCAACGCGACATCACAGGATGAATTCACCAGCACCTTAACCAGTCTCACAGAGATGATCAATTACCGTGCTTCCGATTTCTTATATATGTCGGTGATTGCCATAGCCCTCATGGTATTCCATGTCGGTGTCACATCACTTATCTTTGCCGCATACCAGAAGAAAGAGGGCAAGCGCCTTTACATTTTCAGCTTTGTGACATACTTCATAATCCAGCTTATCGGAGCCATGGCTAACTATGATGTAATACCTGATGGCGCCAAGGCTCTTATCACAGCCCTTGTGGCGGCATTGGTAGCTTACATCGGCCTCAAGGTCTACAACATCCATTACAAGAATGAGGAGCCGAGAGAAAAAGCCCGAATCGAAAAAGAAAATACCAAAATGCCGAAATTCGATAATCTGAGTAAACTCTAAAAACAACTGCTTTAGCGTAGCATGAATATAAAGCAACCCGCGGAGACAGCTTATGGCCGGTGAAACGGTAGCACCGCGTGAATTATATAACACATACCGCGCGTGAAAGTGTACCACCCGGGTCCGACCAATTAAACGTGCGAAAGTGTACCACCCGGGTCCCATCCACTAAGCCCGCAGACATAAGCCATCCGCGGCTGTTTGCACACGCCGGTGCTTAATCCGTCGGAGACGGATTTTAGCATCCGTTGCGCGTGCAACCAAGCAAAAGCGTGCCGACGGGGGCATATGTCAAGGGCAAATGCGTGCAACCAAGCGAAAGCGTGCCGACGGGGGCATATGTCAAGGGCAAATGTTATGTCAAGGGCTTCATTACCAGATCTTCATACGGTACATCCACATCAAGTTCGCCGGCTTCTTTGAGGATGTCTTTGAGGAGTTCAAAAGCCTCTTTCTCAAAGGTCGGGTCGGTTTTCCAGGTGTCCTGGGATTTGTAACGCTCGATGATGATGGCAATTTTGTCAACGTCGATGTCGGCAAACTGTGGCGCGATTATTTCTGCGATATCCTCACTTGAATGGGAAGCGACGTAAGCCATGCCTTTTTCAATTGCGCGGGTGAAACCGCTTATGATTTCCGGGTTGTCATCTATGAAACTCTGTTTTGCGCAGTAGGCAGTGTAAGGAACATAGCCGCTTTCAACACCGAGGGAAGCTACGACGTAGCCGTCGCCGGAAAGCTCAAGGGATGTGGCACCGGGTTCGAACTCAACGGTGTAATCACCCTGACCTCCGGAAAAAGCACCGGCAGTGAGGCCGAAATCAATATTCTGGACAATGTCGATTTCGGAAAGGTCAATGCCCTTCTGTTTGAGAACATATTCAAGAACCATCTGAGGCATGCCGCCGGCGCGACCGCCGAGGACTGTTTTACCCTTGAGGCTGTTCCAGTCAAAATCAGGTTCTTCAGAGCGGGAGACAAGGAAATTTCCGGCGCGCTGGGTAAGCTGTGCAAAATTTACAGCGTAGTCTTTGGCACCCTGGGCATAAGCGTAAATGCTGGCTTCGGAACCCATGAAGCCGATATCGGCATTGCCGGAGAGAAGGGCGGTCATAGTTTTGTCGGCACCAAAACCGGTTTCTATGGTGAGGTCGATGCCCTCGTCCTTAAAATATCCCAGTTCTATTGCGACGTACTGAGGCGCATAGAAAATCGAGTGAGCCACCTCATTCAGCGTTATTTTGGTCAGCTCATCGGATTTGTCGTGTGAGCAGCCGGACAGAAGTCCGATTGTGGTAAGAGCGGCAAGAATCAATGCGAGAATTCTTCTTTTTTTCATTATAACCTCCAAAAATTACGATACTTTACTATATTCAGAGGCAGGGATAAAGGTCACTGATAATTTACACAATAAGTGTATGATTTTTGCCCGCAATGTTGAGAAAAAACAAGACCCAAATAGTCATTCAGTATTTTTCAGTAATTTAAAATAGCTGCGGTTGGTTTCTATGATTCCTGATTTCACGAGCCGGCCAATTTCAGCCGACATGGCACTCCGCTCTACGCCAAGGTAGTCCGCGAGTGCCTGCCTGTTAAAAGGAATAACAAATTCATTGCTTCCAGCGGCCATAGCGCAGTCATTCAGGTAAGCGAGCAGCTTCTGTGCGGTGGTTTTCCGGGCAGCATACTTAAGTTTTCTGTTAAGATACATATTTTTCCGGGCGACAATCCCGAGAAGATTACGGATCAAAATGTCATGGAATGAGTTGCGGAAATCGTGAGGATTCAGAATATTTTCACTGTTAAGAAACAATATCGAGCAGTCGCTGTTGGCGGCTATATCCACCATGAGCTGTGGCACTCCGGCGCATACAAACGCTTCGGCAAAAAGAGAACCGGCTCCCACCGATGCCGTTATGCTGCGGCATCCGTAGTAATCGTCCTGCAGAATATGGAGTTCTCCTTCCAGCACGATTCCGATAAAATCGGCCGCTTCGCCTCGCATTCTTATATATTCTCCTTTGACGTATTGCTTTATTACTGCCTTAAGATTCTCAAGAACCGCAGGCAGATTTTTTTCATCAATACCCTCAAAAAGTTCATTTGATTGGATGATTTTGTAATATTTTTCAAAAATTTCCTGCATTTTTGCTCCTTGTTTGTTGGAAATCCAACATAATTAATAAGCAAAGTCTATTATAATGACGCCATAAAGTCAAGGAGGCATATTAAAATGATAAGAAAAATAATACACATTGATGAAGATAAATGTAACGGCTGCGGAATATGTGCGACAGCCTGCCATGAGGGCGCAATAGACATAATTGACGGCAAAGCGAAGCTGGTCAGGGAAAATTTCTGTGACGGTCTGGGTGACTGCCTTCCGGCCTGCCCGACCGGTGCGATAACTTTTGAGGAACGTGAGGCTCCGGCATATGACGAGGCAGCGGTAATGAAGGCGAAACAGTCTGACAGAACTCTTATGAACTGGCCGGTCCAGATCAAGCTTGTGCCTGTCTGTGCGCCGTATTTTGACGGGGCCGATCTGCTTATCGCCGCGGACTGCACGGCATATGCGTATGCAGGTTTTCACAGGGAGATTCTTAAAGACAGGGTCACGTTGATTGGCTGTCCGAAGCTTGATGCAATCGATTACAGCACCAAACTCACCGAGATTGTCAGGAACAATAATATCCGGTCGGTAACCATTGTCCGTATGGAGGTTCCGTGCTGCGGCGGTCTTGAGATGGCGGCGGCGAATGCCCTGAAAGCAAGCGGAAAGCTTATTCCATGGCAGGTTGTGACTATTACAGTTGAAGGAAAAATCAAGAATTAAGGAGTTCACAAAATCTTCACAAAAAAATTAGCACTCGCCTCTTGACAATGCTAATAATTGGGTGTATAACATAGTCAAGAACAAAGGAAAGGAACCAAAAGAGGTAAGAAAGATTGAATAAGTACCTTGAGGTTGCTGAAACATCCCGGTTCCAAAGTAACAAGGTAACAAGGTTTGATTTTATAAAAAGGAGAGATGACTTATGTTGATGCCTAGTATTTTTGGAGAGAATTTATTTAACGATGATTGGATGGACTTTGGATTCCCAGAAGTTGACAAAGCTTTGTATGGTAAACATGCAGGACATGTTATGAAGACCGATGTTAAGGAAACAGATGCCGGTTATGAAGTCGACATTGACCTTCCGGGCTTTAAGAAAGATGAGATAAGTGCTAAACTTGATGACGGTTACTTAACAATCAGTGCTTCTAAGGGTCTTGACAAAGACGAGAAGAACAAAGAAGGCAAGTACATCCGTAAGGAACGTTATGCCGGAGCTATGAGCCGTAGCTTCTATGTTGGCGGGGACGTCACAGAAGAAGATATCAAGGCTAAATACGAAGACGGTATCTTAAGACTCAGCATTCCTAAGAAGGAAGCTAAGGCAGTCGAGAACAAGAAATACATTGCAATCGAAGGATAACCTGCAGTATTGAATGAATAAGAAAGGAAGCGATTGTTATGGATAAGAATCCTAAACATCCGTTAAAGAAAAAGAAAGTTCACCAGAAGGTCAATGCCACAGCAGGCCTGAATATGGAAGAGCAGGAGACCTCAGGTAAGCATAAAAAACACGTTTACGAATAAATAAAATAAGTTCCGCAGTCTGTGAAAGCAGGCTGCGGAATTTTTTTTGACCAAAAGGGCACGGATTTGTTCCGCGCCCTTTACTTTTAGTTTTATTTTATAAATTCCATTCCCAGTTTCTTACAATTTCAAGGTCTTCTCCGTATTCAGAGATATGAGCCTTGTGCTCAACGAGGATGTCATTCATCTTCTGAGTGAGGAATGAACCTCTGTTGCCAAGCTGTGGAAGATATTTAAGTGCTGACTTAACAAGGTCGAAACGGTCAATCTTGTTCTGTACACGCATATCAAACGGAGTAGTAATAGTACCTTCTTCATGGTATCCGTATACATGGATGTTATGGTTAGCTCTTCCGTAAGTAAGCTCATGTACAAGTGTAGGATAACCGTGGAATGCGAAGATAACCGGCTTATCCTTGGTAAACAGAGCGTTGAAATCAGCATCTGTAAGTCCGTGAGGATGTCTCTCATGTGACTCAAGTTTCATAAGGTCAACTACGTTGACAAATCTGATCTTAAGCTCCGGAATGTTCTCACGAAGGATTGTTGTAGCAGCAAGTGCCTCAAGTGTAGGAGTATCGCCGCAGCAAGCCATTACGATATCCGGCTCTTCGCCCTGGTCGTTGCTCGCCCATTCCCAGATACTTACACCCTGTGTACAATGCTTAACGGCCTGCTCCATTGTAAGCCACTGATGGCTAGGATGCTTTGATGCAACGATTACGTTGACATAGTTTTTGCTCTTGATGCAATGGTCAAAGCATGAAAGGAGGCAGTTTGCATCAGGTGGGAGATACATACGGACAACATCTGCTTTTTTGTTAGCGATGTGATCAAGGAATCCCGGATCCTGATGTGTAAATCCGTTGTGATCCTGCTGCCATACATTGGATGCAAGGATAAGGTTGAGGGATGCAATTTTCTGTCTCCAAGGAAGTGAATTACATACCTTAAGCCATTTAGCATGCTGTGCTGCCATTGAATCAACAACTCTGATGAATGCTTCGTAGCTTGCGAAGAAACCGTGACGTCCGGTAAGAAGGTAACCTTCAAGCCATCCCTCGCACATATGCTCGCTGAGGTATGAATCCATGATTCGTCCGTCTTTTGCAAGGCAGTCATCAGTAGGTATAATCTCTGCATTGAAGTCTCTGTTGGTAGCTTCAAATGCTTTGTAAAGTCTGTTTGACATAGACTCATCTGGTCCGAAGATACGGAAGTTCTTGGACTCTTCATTAAGTCTGAATACGTCTCTTACATATCCGCCGAGTTCAAGCATATCCTGCGCGATAGTCTCACCAGGTTTCTTAACTTCAACAGCGTACTTGGTGAAGTCAGGAAGTCTTAAGTCGCGTAAAAGCTTACCGCCGTTAGCATGTGGGTTGGAGCTGATACGTGCATCCCCTTCAGGGCAGAGTGCGCGGAGTTCAGGGATAAGTCTGTAATTTTCATCAAAAAGTTCTTCCGGCTTGTAGCTGAGTAACCAGTTCTTGAGAAGTTCAAGGTGCTCAGGCTTGTCCATCATGATAGGTACCTGATGTGCACGGAAGCTGCCTTCGATCTGGAGTCCGTCAACAACCTTAGGACCTGTCCATCCCTTAGGTGTACGAAGTACGATCATAGGCCAGAACGGACGCTCTTCACATCCTTCTTCTCTTGCCTTACGCTGAATTTCCTTAATCTCTTCGATAACGGTGTTAAGTGTCTCAGCCATAAGTCTGTGCATTGTCATAGGATCATCGCCCTCAACAAAATACGGCTTCCATCCGCATCCGTGGAAGAAACTCTCAACTTCGTCATGTGAGATACGTGCAAAAACAGTAGGGTTGTTAATCTTATATCCGTTAAGATGAAGGATTGGAAGTACCGCACCGTCAGTAACCGGATTAAGGAACTTATTTGAATGCCATGCTGTGGCGAGAGGACCTGTTTCAGCCTCGCCGTCTCCGACGATACATGCTGTGATAAGATCCGGATTATCGAAAACGGAACCAAAAGCATGTGCAATTGAATATCCAAGTTCACCGCCCTCGTTAATTGAACCCGGTGTTTCCGGTGCAACGTGGCTTGAGATACCGCCAGGGAATGAGAACTGCTTGCAAAGTTTCTTCATTCCTTCATAATCCTGACTCACATTCGGATAAACTTCACTGTAGCTTCCTTCAAGATATGAGTTTGCCACGAAAAAGTTTCCGCCATGTCCCGGACCTGAAATAAGAATCATATCGAGGTCATATCTTTTAATAACACGGTTAAGGTGTGTATATACGAAGTTCTGACCCGGAACTGTTCCCCAGTGTCCTACGATTTTTTTCTTAACCTGCTCTCTTGTAAGAGGCTCTCTTAAAAGAGGATTGTCAAGCATGTAGAGCTGTGCTGCCGACAAATAGTTCGCTGCACGCCAGTATGCGTTCATTTTCTCAAGATATTCATCTGTGAGCTCATGTTTTTCAATGCAATCTTTTGATGCCATAAAAACTCCTTTCCTATATAACACTGCCCTTGTCAACGGGCAGTAAAAAATGTAAATTCAAGCATCCGGACAGTTAGCCGGAAACTATACCGCCAAATATTATATCAAATCTGCCATGAATAGACAAACAACATGTTCCAAAAAAAATACACATCTTATACATATATTTTTAGAGGTACAGGAGAAAAATCCGCGCGTATATACCCGTGAAGATGAGAAAACTAGCGCCGCGTGAATTATATTAACCTCTCAAACCGCCCTTACAGCTCCATCCGGCCAACGAATACATAAACACCCCGACATAAGCCCACTGCGGCTGTCTGCACACGCCGGTGCTTAATCCTCCAAAGGCGGATTTTAGCATCCGTTGCGCGTGCAGCCAAGCAAGAGCGTGCCGCCAGAGGGCTTATGCCGGGGTGTAGGTGCATCCGTTGCGTGCAATGTCCAAAAAACAATATACTACATGTGCAATTATTACTATGTCTATAAATGCCATGCATGGAGTAAAATAAAATTATCTATATGTGACATAGGAGAAGGAGATTACGGGTATGGACGAGAATTTACAGGAAAATAAAGAACTAAATACAGAAAACATACCGGAGGATATAGTAATAGGAATTGCGGAGGAGACAAAAGAGACTGCCGGTAAGAAACCTAAAGTAAAAAGAGAGAAGAAAGCTAAGCCACCGAAGCCACCTAAGGCACCTAAAGAGCCGAAACTTAAGAAACATAAGAAGAAAGCGGAATCCCCGATGGAAGAAGTGCAACCGGAGACAGAACAGCCGGAAACTGAAGATGTGCAGGCAGAGGAAATCGCCGCAGAAGTGCCGGAACAGCCACAGGAAGCTGCAACAGAAGTGCCTGAACAGCCACAGGCAGCCGGACCTAAGAAACATGGATTTAAAGCACTGGTTAAGAAGTTTGCCAAAACCGCATTTACGGGTCAGGATAAGAGCAGACCATTTACCAAGCAGATTAAGTTCAGACTTGTTGTATCATTTATAATTCCGGTAATATTCCTTGTGCTTTTGGGAATCATATCATACAGCACAGCTAAGACCACTATAGTCAAGAACTATGAGTCAACTGCAGAGAATACGATTGACAGCAGTGCAAGTTACATTAATCTCATAATGTCGGATACGGTAAGCCGTGCCAATCAGCTTGTAGTTGACAATAATGTTGCTTATTACTATATGAATTATAATGAGAAGGATGCAGCAAGTTTTGCTGATTACTTTAATAATATATCATCGGTTATGAATACACTCACCCAGAGCGCTGTAGGCGTTAAGGATGCGATGCTTATAGGAAAGCTTGGCAAGCCGATAATGACAATCCAGAATACGGGAGGCGGTTCGCTCTCATATGAAGATTTTCTTGCATCAGATGAAGGCAAATTCTGGAGTGAGAATGAGTATGCAACCAAAGGATGGTATGGTGAACATAAATATATTGATGGTGCGATGTCACTCAAGTCGGGAGATTATGCGGCTTATTTCATAAGAAGATTCTCGGACGGAGAAGGATTTGCTGTTTTTGACCTTAAAGCATCGGAAGTTAAGAATTCACTTGATGCAGCGGTTGTAAGCGATAATACATTTGCGGCATTTGTTACAGCGGACGGAAGAGAGACGATTGCTTCCAGAAAGGATAATGTTGACAGCGTTTTTGCGGGAGAAGAATTCTGGGAAAAAGCAGTTAACGGCGAAGATGAAAAGGGCAGCGAATACGTTAAGTTTGACGGAAAGAAGCAGCTCTTTGTATATTCCAAGGTGGGAGACACGGGCGCTATGGTATGCTGTGTAATACCTGAGTCCGATATACTTAAGTCGGTAACACTTATCAAGATACTTACATTTGCTTTTGTCATAATCGGAACTATAGCGGCAATGCTTATCGGATTATACACAGCAGGCGGAATTGTTAAAGCTACCAGGGAATTTTCCAAGTCATTCCGTAAAGTTGCAAGCGGTGACCTGACAGCCAAACTTAAATTAAAGCGTCAGGATGAATTTGGTGTTATGGCTGATGACACGAATGAAATGATCGGCAAGATACGCGGACTGGTTACCGATGTTGCGGGATTCGGACGTAATGTATCTGATGCGGCAGGAGAACTTTCTGATGCGGCAGCATATATCAATGATTCTATTAAGAATGTTTCGGTTGCAATGTCCGATATGGATGCCGGAATAGTGTCACAGGTAGAAGATACGGATAACGGATATCATCAGATGGAGGCATTTGCGGAAAGCATTAATGCCATAACCAATAAAGCAGAAGTTATCGGAAATGTTGCCAAATCAACGAAAACAATTGTTGAAGAAGGAACAACGGTTGTTGCTGATTTGAAAGTACAGTCACTTTCAACAGCTGAGCTTACAGGAACGATCATTACGGATATCCGTGAATTGCAAAGCAAGTCAGCTGATATCGGAAGTGTTATTGAGACAATTAACGGAATTGCAAAACAGACTAACATGCTTTCACTCAATGCTTCTATTGAAGCAGCAAGAGCAGGAGCAGCAGGAAGAGGATTTGCGGTTGTAGCCGATGAAATAAGAAAGCTTGCTGATCAGTCTGTTGCAGCAGTCAAAGATATAGAGAGTATCATTAAGAACATCCAGAACCAGACTATCAAGACAGCGGAATCTGCCGGTAACGCCGGGGAAATGCTTAAGAGCCAGTCTAAGGCACTTAACGGAACAGTTGATATGTTTGGCAGAATAGGTACACAGTTCGATGAACTTTTGGGTGAGATAACCGAAATTCTCACAGGCATGCGTTCAATTGCCGAAAGCAAGGATAATGTGCTTGATACCATTAAGAATATCGCTGCTGTTACCGAAGAGACGAGCGCATCCACGACTACGGTCAAGGATACGGTCCAGGCAGAAGTAAGTGCGGTTGAGGCGTTAAGTATCAGAGCGGAGGAACTTACAGAGAAAGCCAAAGAACTTGAAAATGCAATTCAGGCATTTACAACCTAGCAGAATATAGTTATACATAAGATATCGGGAATGCAGTCAGTTATATTTATGCATTCCCGATTTGTGTTTTATCTGTGTTTTCAATAGAAATATGTTGACAGCATATATCAGTGGTGGTATATTACACTTGTTAGGTGTACTAGTTGAAATAGTACAGTGATAAAAAGCGATAAATATGGGAGGAAAAGATGAATAATGTTTTAGAATATTTGGAACGCTCATATGAGAAGTTCCCTGATAAAACAGCGGCCATAGACGAGAAAACCAGATGTACATACAGCGAGCTTTACTTCAGGGCAAGACAGATTGGTACATATTTTGCGGGAGAGGTAGCACCGCGTAACCCGATCGTGGTATTTGCGGAAAAGAGTGTTGATGTGCTTCAGGTATTTATGGGAAGTGTGTATGCGGGATGTTTTTATGTGTTAATTGACCCGTCATTCCCAATACAGAGAATACAGCAGATACTTGGTGTATTGTCTCCGTCGATAGTTGTCACTACGCAGGAGCATAAGGACAAACTTGATGAGTCCGGATATGCAGGCAGGACAATTATGATGGCTGATATTCCGTCTGATTTGAATGAAGAGATACTTGAATCAATAAGAAAGCAGAGCATAGATACCGATCCGTTATACGGTATTTTTACATCGGGTTCGACAGGTGTGCCTAAGGGCGTTGTTATCTGCCACCGCTCTGTTATTGATTTTATAGATAATTTTACGGAAATATTCGGTATTACGGATAAGGATGTAATGGGTAACCAGGCACCGTTTGACTTTGATGTGTCGGTTAAGGATATCTATTCATGCCTTAAGACCGGAGCAACGCTTGTAATCATACCGAAAGCATATTTTATGTTCCCTAATAATGTTGTCGATATGCTTGACAATAACGGGGTAACGACACTTGTGTGGGCTGTATCGGCACTTTGCCTGCTTAACAGACTTCACGGACTTAAATATAAAGTTCCGTCGGCAATTAATAAAATTATGTTCAGCGGCGAGATGATGCCGATAAAACAGCTTAATGCATGGAGAAATTATTATCCTGATGCAATGTTTGTCAATCTTTACGGACCGACAGAAATTACATGTAACTGCACATATCACATCCTTGACAGAGAATATTCGGATGATGACAAGCTCCCGATGGGTAAGGCATTTCCTAATGAGAGAGTGTTCCTTCTTGATGAGGATGATAATCTTATAACACAGGCAGGAGTTTCCGGTGAAGTATGTGTTGCGGGAACGGCACTTGCGTTAGGTTACTATAACAATCCGGAGATGACGGATAAGGCATTCGTACAGAACCCGCTTAACAAATGTTATCCGGAGATAATATACAGAACCGGAGATCTGGCTTCATATGGTGAAGACGGGCTTATGTATTTTGCGGGACGTAAGGACTTCCAGATTAAGCATATGGGACACAGAATAGAACTTGAAGAGATAGATTCTGCGATCAACGCCGTATGCGGAGTGGAGAGAGCATGTACTTTCTTCGATGATGTCAAGAACAAAATAGTAACGTTCTATGTCGGAAATGTAGAGCGTAAGGATATAATTGACGAACTTAAGACCAAGGTACCGGAATTTATGGTGCCGAATGTATTTATGCAAGTCGAAGAGATGCCGCTTACCAAGAACGGTAAGCTTGACAGGGCATTCCTTAAGGAACAGTACAGAGCGGGAGGCAGACATGGAGCTTAATATTATTAAAGAAGCAAGAGACAAATTCGGTTCGCCGCTTTATATTTTTGACCTGGATAAGCTTAAAGAGCGTGTTATGATGATCAAGGAGCGCGTAAAGAGTGCGCAGTGCTGTTATGCAATGAAAGCAAACCCGTTTCTTATTAAGCCGATGAATGAATACGTCGACAAATATGAAGTGTGCTCTCCGGGAGAATATGAAATCTGCCACAGAATGGGAATAGATCCCAAGAAAATAGTGGTGTCGGGAGTCAATAAGACACATGAGTCCATGGACAGAATCATGAAGCTTTCCGGAGGAAAGGGTATTTTTACCATTGAATCTGAGGAACATTATGATATACTTTCAAAGGTATGTGCCGAACAGCAGACCGATATTAAAGTTATCATAAGGCTTTCAAGCGGCAACCAGTTCGGTGTTGACAAGGATATGTTTGAACATATCGCATCTGAGATTGCGGATGACAAACATCTTGAGTTATACGGACTTCATTATTATTCAGGTACGCAGAAGAAGCTCTCCAAAGTGGAAAAGGAACTTGCCATGCTTGATGAATATGCCGGAGAACTGAAGGACAAATACGGATTTGAACTTAAAGAACTCGAGTACGGACCGGGACTTCCGGTTACTTATTTCGAGAGCGATAAGCCTGTGGACGAGGCCGGTGAGCTTGATGAATTGGCGGATTTGCTTGACAAAATAGTGAACTTCCGTCATATTACTATAGAGATGGGCAGATACATTGCTACATGCTGCGGATACTATATTACATCTGTAATGGATGTTAAGCATACTGACGGAGTTAATTATGCAATAGTGGACGGAGGAATCCATCAGCTTAATTACTACGGACAGAGTATGGGAATGAAGAAACCGCATATGAAGCTTGTCTCAGAGAATAATTCAGAACCAAAGCCGTGGAACATATGTGGGTCACTGTGTACGGTTAATGATGTAATCTTAAGAGGCATCGAATTTACCGATATAAGCAAGGGAGATTTCTTCGTATTTGAAAGCTGCGGAGCTTATTCGGTTACCGAATGTATGGCACTTTTCTTAAGCAGGGAACTGCCGCAGATAGTATTTTATTCAGATAATAGCGGTTTTACCGTTGCGCGTAAGCCGATGGGAACCGATGTTATAAATTCACAGATGGAGGGATAAAGATGGAAGAGTTATTAGAGATTCTGGAGGATATTCAGCCGGGCGTTGATTATGCTAATTGTAAGACACTTATTGATGATCATATTCTTGATTCATTCGGAATATTATCACTTGTGTCTGAAATCGAGGATGCATTCGATATCGAAGTATCACCGGCAGAACTTGTAGCAGAGAATTTCAACTCAGCAGAAAGTCTTTGGAAGATGATTTGCAGACTTAAAGAAGAGGAGTAAGATAATGGCATACCATACGATAGCTTATTTTGCTGTCTTTTTGCCTATTGTCATTCTTCTTTACCAGGTATTTCCTAAGAAAATCAGATTTGCCGTGATATTGGCAGCGGATATTGTATTTTTCTGGCTGTTCAGCGGCAAACTGATTATATATCTGGTTTGTGCTTCACTTATTACTTATTTTATAGGATTGTGGCTTGAGAAGATTGCTCTTAATCCGGGCGGACTTAGCAATAAGCTTGTTACCAAGAAAAAAAGACGCGTGCTTGCATTGGGCATTTTATTAAACCTTGCGGTGCTCGTTGTACTTAAATATACTAATTTTTTCGGACAGACATTGTCCGATATACTTAATATTTTTAAAGTTGACTGGACATATAAACCAATCAGGTTTATGATTCCTATCGGTCTTTCGTTTTACACACTTGAGATTATATCATATCTTACAGATGTGTACAGGGGAACACAGAAAGCTGAACATAATTTTGCCAAAGTTGCACTTTATCTGAGCTTTTTCCCACAGACGATGGAAGGACCGATTGCGAGATTCCATGAGACAGCGGACGCACTTTATTCAGGCGAATCCATTAAGTTTGATAACCTTAAATTCGGTTACCAGAGAATACTCTGGGGATTGTTTAAGAAAATAGTAGTTGCGGACCGAATATATCCGACCATTAAATACATATTTGGCAATTATGCCAATCTTGACGGTTCGATTGCACTTTTTGGTGCAATTTGTTATGTGACCCAGTTGTATATGGAATTTTCGGGATGTATGGATATTGTAATCGGAAGCGGCCAGATTTTCGGAATTACACTGCCTGAGAATTTCAGACAGCCGTTCCTTGCCAAGAATGCCGGTGATTTCTGGCGCAGATGGCATATTACACTTGGTACGTTCTTTAAGGATTATATATTCTACCCGGTATCGCTTGCCAAACCGGTAAAGAATTTTGCCAAGAAGGTTAAGAAAAGATGCGGACGTAATGTCAGCAAATTCGTGGCGCCTACGGCAGCATTGTTCTGTGTATGGCTGAGTAACGGATTGTGGCATGGAGCCAATTGGACATTTATTTTCTACGGAATGTACTATTTTGTACTTATTTTCATAGAAAATATACTTGAAGAACCGCTTAAGAAACTTACCGAGAAATTACACATAAATATGGAGAGCATCGGATTCAGGATTTTCCGCGCAATCAAGCTTTTCATAATAGTTGTTACGGGAGAACTTTTCTTCAATGCGGCTTCGCTTAAGGATGGATTTAAGATGTTCGGAAGAATTTTTACAGACTTCCACATCAGCAAACTTACATCAAGCATATTCCAGCTTAAGATGGACAGATATGATATACCGGTTGTCGCTGTAGGTATTATTCTTGTGACGATTGTCGGTGCACTTAAAGAGAAAAACATAGAGATTAGACGTAAAGTATCGGGCTGGGTTATTCCGGCGAGATGGGTATTCTGGTATGCGGCGATTATGCTTGTGATTATTTTCGGCGCATATGGAAGCGGTTATACAGCGGTTGACCTTATTTATGCCGGATACTAACCTGTAGAAAGGGTTAAGATATGTTAAAGAAGATTCTGCGTGCGGTTGGGTTTATGACAGGACTTGCCATAATACTTGCCGTGACATCGATTGTATTGAAACCAAAAAGTGATGTATATAATGCGGTCGGAGTTGATAAAAAGACAAAAGATTTCAACAAAGAGGCAGAACAGTCACTGGATCTGGTGTTTTTAGGAGACAGTGAAAGTTATTCGGCATTCAATCCGTTGCAGATGTACTCGGAGCAGGGATATACTTCATATGTCTGCGGAACATCGCTTCAGAGATTGTGCGATACATATGTGCTCCTGCAGGAGTCATTTAAGACGCAGTCGCCGAAGGTTGTTGTGTTGGAGACTAATTGCTTTTTCAGATTTTCAGGACTTGCTGAGGATGATTCGGATAAAGTTATGAATACTTTTTCAAGAGTCGTACCTGTCCTTAAGTACCATGACAGATGGAAAACCTTTGTACCACTCAAGATTTTTAGACATATTGATAAGAACGAAGGACTTCTTAAAGGATTCCGCTACAGAACGGGAACAGAACCGTACAACGGCGGTGAATGGATGAAGAAGACAGATGAAGTTGCAGGCACGGGAGCAAATGCGGAGCATTACCTTAAGAAAATCAAGGAACTCGTTGAGGCCAATGGTGGTACACTGCTTCTTGTCAGTGTTCCGTCACCGGATAACTGGACTTATGCAAAGCATAATGCTATTGAGAAAATTTCAGAAGAGTATGACCTTGAATTTCTCGATATGAATCTGATGCAGGATGAACTGAATATTGACTGGAAGACCGAGACAAAAGACGGCGGTAACCATCTTAATTTTCTCGGAGCCAAGAAAGTTTCATCATACCTTGCAAAGTATCTGTCGGAAAAATATAATCTTCCGGATCACAGGGAAGACCCTGCATATGATAACTGGGAAGAAGATATCAAAGAGTCCGGTATGGATATATGATAATAAAATAGTTTAAAGCTATCGTGAGCGTCCCTATTTTTGTATAATCTGATGATTGCAAAAGGGACGCTCTTAGTGTACAATCACAAAAGAGACAGAAAGGAAGTCAGTATAATGGAATATAAATGTGCCAAGAGGCTTGAACATTTTACAACGGGAATATTTGCCGCCCTCGATGAGAAAAAGGACAAGCTTGTCAAAGAAGGACGTACCATATACAATCTTTCAGTGGGAACACCTGATTTTAAACCGCCAAAGCATATAATGGATGCTGTGACGGAGGCTGTACAGGATACGGATAATTATAAATATTCATTGGTGGATATGCCGCAGATGCTTGATGCGGTTGTATCATATTATAAGGATAGATACGGTGTTACGATAAGTTCTGATGAGATAACCGGTGTGCACGGAACACAGGAAGGTATGGGACATCTCGGAATGGCAGTATGTAATCCGGGGGATGTAGTGCTTCTGCCGGATCCGGGATATCCGATATTTGAAGCCGGTTCATATCTTGGCGAAGCCGAGATCGTGTACTATCCGCTTGTCAAGGAAAATGATTTCCTTCCGGTAATAGAGGATATACCTGAGGACGTACTTAAGAGAACAAAATATATTGTTTTGTCATATCCGTCCAATCCGGTCGGTGCGGCAGCACCTAAATCAATGTATGTCAAGATGATTGAATATGCTAAGAAATATGGCTTTTTCATAATTAATGATAATGCGTATTCGGATATAATTTTTGATGGCAGGGAGGGCTTTTCGTTCCTGTCGATACCGGGAGCAAAAGAAGTCGGAGTTGAATTTTTCTCGCTTTCCAAGTCATTTAATGTAACCGGTTTCAGAATTTCATTCTGTATAGGTAACAAATCAATCATTGACAGCCTGAAGCTTCTCAGAAGCCAGTATGATTTCGGCATGTCATATCCGGTCCAGAAAGCAGCGATAGCAGCGCTTACCGGTCCGCGTGACGGAGTTAAGGCCCAGTGCATGGAATATCAGAAGCGCAGGGATTCTTTCCTTGGAGCTTTGCGTAAAATAGGATGGAATGTTCCCGATTCACACGGAACAATGTTTGTATGGCTTCCGGTTCCGGAAGGATATACATCCTGGTCATTCTGCGAAGCGCTGATGGACAAGGCCGGAGTTATCGGAACACCGGGTACGGCATTCGGACCTATGGGAGAAGGATACATACGTTTTGCACTCGTCAAACCATGCGAGGAACTTGTTCATATCGCAGAGGTAATTGGTGAGAGCGGATTGTTTGCATAGATAATATTTTACAATTTAAACATATACGAAGAAAATTCCACTTTATAAGGAATTCAGGAGAGAATCCGGTGTGAATCCGGAGCTACAGCCATAACTGTAAGCATTAATTGCAAGTCAGATCGCTCGTCGTATATGTACGTGCGCCTGCGTATGCAGGTGCGTGTGGAATGACTTTTGGGCAGGGAAAAGTATACCGCATTAAACCGGACCGGCGTGGATTCATGCAGGTCTGTTTAGTGAGGCACCCTGAGGGTGCCTTTTATATTATTTTTTTTACAGGAGGACACAATGAAGAAAATAACAGCATTTATTGTGACATTGATGCTTACCGTATCAATGATGGCAGCATTTGTTTCGGCCGATGATGCCTCAATCAAGGTTAAGTTCAGAATCGAAGGCGTATCAGGCAATATCTATTATGATACATTTGAAACAACTTCAACCACACTTACAGATGTATTAAAGGAGCTTGATGCCGCATCCGATGATATTACAATGACTATCACGGAAAGCCAGTATGGAAATTATCTGTCATCACTCAACGGAATCGATGAGGGATCACATGGCGACATGTCAGGCTGGATGCTCATGGTTAACAAAGCTGAACCGAATGTTGGTATGGATGGCATAACACTTCAGGACGGAGACAGCGTTGTATTGTATTTCGCAGATCCTTACGGTGCAGGTTTCCAGAAACCTGAGGCAGATGTTTCAAAGATTGCGGACGGCATAATCAAATTTACAAGTGCTGATACCGTATATGATGCCGACTGGAATGCATCAGTTGTTACCAACCCGGTTGCAGGCATGACAGTCAGGTGGTATACGGACGATAAGAATTACACAGAGTATACTACGGGTGATGACGGAGTGATCACTATTGCCAGGAAAGAACTTACTGCAGGTAAACATAAGCTTGCGGTAGAGAAAACAGCAGAGAACGGAGCACCGCTTGTACTTGCACTTGAACCGGATTACACGGTAACTGTTGAAGCAGCAGATAACATTGACGATAAAGGAGATGTTGGAGCAGCAGATTCATCCATGATTATGATATATGCACTGTGTGCGGCATTTGCTGCGTGCACCGCTGTAATTGCAGTCAAAGAGAAGAAAGTAAATGAAAATTAAGCACTTAATTGTAAGCGCAGTCACGGCCGTAACCCTAGTGGTTACGGCATTTGTGCTGAATGCTGCGGGTGCCTTTCGCAGTGTTGCAGATGATATATGGAAATATGAGATTGAACAGGCCGGAGCTTCCGATTATGAATCGTATTATAACTCCGGTCTTATTCCTTATGCCGGAAACGGTGCGGACTGGTTTGTAATATACATGAAACAGTATGGAATTACTGTTGATTACGAAGCTTATAATACTGCACTGGACAAATATCTTGAATCGGCAGGAAAACTTAAAGCGACCGATTATGAGAGAATCGGACTTGTTAAAGCATGTCTTGGATATGACAGGAATTTTATTATAGATACCATTAACAACAAGACCGGAACGGGTGGCATAATGAGTACAATATACGGTCTTATGTTAGCAGCCAGCAATGATTATGTGTCACCCGACAGGATAACCGAGATAGCGGACAGCCTTGTAAGTCTGCAGATGGCTGACGGCGGCTGGAACTTAAGCGGAGCGTATTCCGATGCGGATGTGACGGCCATGGCTCTTCAGGCACTCTCGGCAGTGCGCTCATACGGATATGAAGACAATATACAAAAAGGTGTCGGGCGTCTTGCTTCTCTGCAGAAGGATGATGCGGGATATGCCAGTTACGGAGTAAATAACAGTGAAAGCACTGCGCAGGTGCTTATGGCATTGTGCGCTTTAAATATAGATTACAGAACAGATACAAGATTTATTAAGAACGGTCACACCGTACTTGATGCACTTATGGGATACCGGACATCCAAAGGAGCATTCTCGCACACAAAGGATGGTAAGCCCAATGCTCTTGCTACGACGCAGGCTCTCGGAGCACTAGTGTGTGCAGATAATTATGAGAAACACGGTACCTTTATATACAGGTACGGAAATATTCAATCAAGACCGGTACAGAAAGAAACACAGCCGGACGTGAAACCATCACCGGAACAGCCGGCAAAAACTGAGCCTCATCATTCCTGTGACGGCAGTATTGCTGCAACAGAGCACACGCAGGAGATTACCGGAGTTCATGAAGTTACGGAGAATGAGACAACTGATGAAAACATTACGGAACCGGCCCATGACGAGACAACATCAGGCGGAACACAGCCGGAAGGAAGCACAACGGATAACCGTAAGGAAACAGAAACCCCTGACGCAGAATATATACCGGATTCTGGTGAAAATGACGGAGAAATAAGCGGCAGGACAATCAAGACCATAATTATATCTGCAATTATAATAGTATTATTACTGATAATAATCATAATGGCGGCTTTTAAGAAAATAAATCTGAAACGTGCAGGGATAACAGGCATAATCTGTGCATTGCTTATACTGGCGGTATCTCTTTCCAAATTTGAGACTGTAAGCGAGCATTATAAAACAGGAAAGAATGGCGATTATGTATCACAGATAACAATAAAAGGTTATGATGAGGTTATACTTAGCACCACACAGGTATATATATCGGACGGAGATACGGTTTTTGACCAGCTGCTTAAGGCGGTATCGGAAGACAGAATAAATATAGATTACACAGGCAGCAGAACGGCCGGAACGATATATGTCCGGAGTATAGACGGTCTGGCTGAATTTGATCATGGAAGCATGTCCGGATGGACATATTATGTAAACGGCATAATGCCCGATGTGTCGTGTGCATCATATGAGATACATGAAGGAGATGTGGTTGAGTGGATATACACTGACGGAGGTGACTATGAGGCGGTTCGATGATTTTAATCCGGGATTGCTTTTTATATATTACATGGCAGCCATAGTGCCGTTTATGGTAATCATGGATCCGCTGTTATCAGCCGCAGCATTGCTCACAGGTCTGATAAGAGTGGGGATATATGAACGGAAGTTCCCTGCCGGACGTGTTGGTTTTTCTGTAGTACTTATCTTAGTGATGACATTGATGAATGCACTCACATCACATCAGGGAAATACGGAACTGTTGTTTATCAATAACCGTGCAATAACACTTGAGGCTGTCAGGTACGGCGCGGTAACGGGACTCATGATGGCAGCTGCAGTTGTGTGGTTCGGTGCTTTTTCGCGCTCGCTTACGGGTGAGAAAATAATGATAATGTTAAGAAAAATGCCAAAGACAGCGTTGCTTATGTCCATGGTGACCAGACTTATTCCGAGGTATATAAAGCGTTTCCGGAAAGTAGAAGAAGCAGTTAAAATCAACGGGAAGGCCGCGCAGACGCAGAATACCGCAGGAATGTTAAAAATATCATCGGCGGTTTTTACATGGGCATTGGAAAATTCGATGGACACTGCAGACGTTATGATCATGCGTGGATGCGACCGGCATATGTATACGCGCATGGGAGCCGGATTTAAACAGCGTGATGTGATACTTATGGTGATTATCGTTTTATCACAGATTATGTGGCTGCTGCCGCACGGATACAGAATCTGTGTACAGTTTATTTATCTTGGTATACCTGAAATATATATGATTAAGGAGAATGTTAAGTGGAAAATATACACATTGAGGACATCCGGTACAAAAAAATATTAAAAGGCGGAAGCATAGATATAGCACAGGGCGAATTTGTTCTCATATGCGGCAGGACCGGAAGCGGTAAGACCACGTTGTTAAAGCTGCTTAAGGAGAAAGCCGGAACGGATGCCGGGTATGTGATGCAGAATCCGGATAACCAGATAGTGTGTGATAAAGTATATACTGAACTTGAGTTCGCCGCTTCGGCCGGAAATGCATCAAGAGATTATGTCAGAACGCGCATAGCTGAGACAGCAGCGTATTTTGGAATCAGCGGCATGCTTGATAAAGAAGTCGATAAGCTTTCGGGCGGTGAAAAACAGATACTTAACATCGCATGTGCCATGGCTGCCAACCCGAAGATTCTTATACTTGATGAGGCGTGTTCCATGCTGGACCCGATTATGTCGGACCGTGTTGCGGATCTTCTTTGTAATATTAACCGTGAGTACGGAATTACGGTAATTATGGCAGAACACAGAACGGACAGGGTATTTGCAAATGCCGACAAAGTTGTATTCATTAATGATGGATTTGTGCAATCCGGCCCGATGAGGCAGATGGCACATGATATGTGCCGTAATCCACAAATGGCTGGTTTTCTGCCATGTTGCGCTGCCGCAGTAAAATCGGATGAACCGGTACTCACGAAGGCGGAGGCGATAAGGCATCTGAACGGGAAAACCGCAGATATATGCATGCCGGAGATTCGTACTAAAGATTTGCCTTCGGAAGATGTGATTCTTAAAATGAAAAATGTATCATTTGGATACGACAGGAATAAAGGTCTGATTATAGATGATCTGAATCTTGAAATTACCGGCGGAAGCATTGTGTCTCTTCTCGGAGAGAACGGCTGCGGCAAATCCACGCTTGCGCTGATCGCATGCGGTTTACTGAAACCATATTCAGGCAAGGTGAAAGTATACGGGAAGAACAGGAACATAGGAATGCTTTTTCAGGATGTGACACTTCACTTTACGGAAGATGACTATAACGGCGTGCATCCATACGATTTAAGCGGTGGCGAGAAACAGCTTGCCGCACTTGATATGGTACTTAAGACCGATCCGGAGGCGGTGATACTTGATGAACCGACCAAGGGACTTGATTATTATGAGAAAGAGAAAATATCAGACCGCCTTGTTAAACTTAAAGAAAATGGGCATGCCATACTTATTATAACTCATGATATAGAATTTGCGGCCGGAATATCGGACAGGATGCTTCTGATGTCACATGGAAATATCGTGTGTGATAAAAAACCGCATGAATTCTGTGCGGATAATATATTCTATACTACAACGGAAATGATATTACTCAGGATGACAGGTAAAATATAGTATGAAAACAATGGCTTTGATTGTAGTATGCGTTGTGATCGCGGCGTGTGCTGCAGGTTTTGTAATAATGGAACATCGCAAGATGAATGTCAGAAAAATAGCGTTGATAGCAGTGATGACGGCAATGAGTGTCGCAGGACGATTTGTATTTGCAGCACTTCCGGGATTTAAACCCGTTACCGCGGTGGTCGTTCTTTGCGGAATGTATCTCGGTGCGGATGCCGGCTTTATCTGCGGCGCGCTTTCGGCACTTATATCGAACTGTTACTTTGGACAGGGACCGTGGACACCATTCCAGATGCTTGTATGGGGAATTATCGGCCTGGTGGCAGGCCTGTCTGGTAAACAACTTCAAAAAAGCAGGATTGCGCTTATGGTATATGCTGTTGCGGCCGGAATAGCTTTCTCATTTCTCATGGATATATATACCGTTATATGGGCTGTTGGCGGATGGTCATGGGCTTATTACGGTGCTGCAATCGTATCGGCAGTTCCGTATACGGTTATTTATGCAGTATCTAATGTTATATTTCTTGCCGTGCTTTCGCAGGCGGTCGGGAAGAAATTGGCAAGGGTTGTAAATAAGTATCATATAGTAGAAGATGAAGTCCAAAATACTTAAATTTAACTCTTGTTGCAGCCTTAACACTATGATACAATCAATAAGGAAAGTTACGTGGACGGGTTCCACTTTATAATAATTTTTACTACATTATGCGGGAGAACATACGATGAGAATGCGTTTTATTATAAATGCTGCGCTTATAGGTGCAGTTTCTGCGGTTGTGCTTACAGGATGCAACGCAGCGGCTAACAAGAATTATAAGAATGGAATGGAATGTTTTAATGAGGCTGATTATGATAAGGCAGCCGGATATTTTAAACAGGCGGTTGAGGCTGATTCGAATAATACGGCATATCTGGTAAGCCTTGGAATGACACAGCTTGAACTTCTGAAATATGATGAGGCACAGGCCTCTTTTGACAGTGCGATAGAGCTGGATCAGGATTGTGCCGATGCATACAGGGGAAAGGGCGTGGTATTCTACAGGAACGGTGAGTATGCTGACGCAATGGAAGCTTTTGATAAAGCAGTGTCACTTTCGGATAAGTCCGGCCAGGTCAGGACGGATTCACTCAAATATTATGCTTCATGCCAGTATATACAGGGCGATTATCAGGGTGCGGTGGATACATATGATAAGATTATAGAAAGTGCCTCCAAATCAGATAAAGCGGAATTGTATTTTTTAAGAGGATGTGCATATATCAAACTTCAGGATGAAAATGATGCAGTTCTTGATTATGAGAAATCCCTTGATTATGAAAGCGATAATTATGAAACATACTGTAATATGTATACGAACCTGAAGGATGGTGGTTATACGGAGAGGGCGGAATCGTATTTAAGACGTCTTCTTGACAAGGATAAGAAGGATAATCTTCTTTTTGGCAAGACTTATTATAACCTCGGTGACTATGATAAGGCAGTTGAATATCTTGAATCTGAGTATAAGGATGGCAATAACGAGGCGGCATATTATCTTGCCATGACATACGAGGCTATGGAGAATTATGCCGATGCCGATAAGCTTTATCAGGAATATCTCGGAAAGCATCCTAATGATGCATTCATATATAACCAGTATGGCGCATATCTGATCAACCGTGGCAAATACGCCAATGCACTTGTATATATTGAGACGGGAATAGAACTTGGCGACAGTGATGCGATGCAGGGTCTTATGTATAATCAGGCTGTATGTTATGAATATAAGCATGATTACGATAAGGCAAGAGATGCTTTTGAGGAATATCTTAAATCATATCCTAATGATAAAGCGGCACGTAAAGAATATGATTTTTTGATGACAAGGTAGTGATACCTTATTGAGGTGAATGATTTGGTAGAGACAAAGCAGACGGAAGAAAGAGTTATACTGGTGGCGGTCAGGCAGTCGGATGATGATAATACGGATCGTTCGCTTGATGAACTTGAAGAACTTGCATCGACAGCCGGAGCAGTCACTGTGACGCGGATAATACAGAACAGGGAAGCCATTCATCCGGGAACATATGTCGGTAAGGGCAAGATAGAAGAGATCCGTGATGCCATATATATGTATGATGCAACGGGTATTATATGTGATGATGAGCTGAGCCCGGCACAGATGGCGAATCTGGAAGAGGCACTTGAAGTCAAGATTATGGACAGGACACTTGTAATACTTGATATTTTTGCGGCAAGAGCGAATACGGGTGAGGGTAAGATACAGGTTGAACTGGCGCAGCTTAAATATCGTGCGACGAGACTTGTAGGACTCAGAAGTTCGCTTTCAAGACTGGGAGGCGGAATAGGAACCAGGGGTCCCGGAGAGACGAAGCTTGAGATGGACAGACGTCTTATCCACCAGCGCATAGCCCAGTTAAAGAGAGAGCTTGCAGATGTGGTAACACACCGTGAACTTACCAGAAATCAGCGTAAGAGAGCCGGAGTTCCGGTAATCGCAATCGTAGGTTATACTAATGCAGGCAAGTCCACATTACTTAATACACTTACGGGTGCGGATGTTCTGGAAGAGGATAAGCTTTTTGCCACACTTGACCCGACGACACGCAGTCTTACGCTTGAAAGCGGGCAGGAGGTTCTTCTTACGGATACGGTAGGATTTATCAGTAAGCTGCCGCATCAGCTTGTGGATGCATTTAAGAGTACACTTGAGGAAGCGGTATATGCGGATATGCTTATTCATGTGGTCGATGCTTCCAACCCTGATATGGATGCGCAGATGTATATAGTATATGATACGCTTGATAAACTCGGAGCATCCGATAAACCGGTAATTACGGCATTTAATAAGACTGACAGGATTATTGAAGGAATACACGCTAAGGATTTAAGAGCGGAACATACGGTCAGGATTTCCGCAAAGCACGGTGACGGGCTTGATAAGCTTAAAGCAGTCATTGAAGAAGTCCTGCGTGAGAATAAAGTATATATTGAAAGAGTTTTCGATTACAGTGAAGCCGGCAAGATATCGCTGATAAGAAAATACGGAGAACTCTTAAGTGAGGAATATACGGCGGAAGGCATTGCGGTTAAGGCATATGCTCCGGTAGAGATTGCAGATAAGATACGGTAGAAGGAGATAATGATGAGTTACGCAGATAAAGTTTTTATTGATATGTGCAAGGACATTCTTGAGAACGGTGTGAGCACGGAAGGCGAGAAAGTAAGACCACATTGGGAAGACGGAACTCCGGCTTATACAATCAAGAAATTCGGCGTAGTCAACAGATATGATTTAAGTAAGGAATTTCCTATAATCACTTTACGCAAGACAGCACTTAAGAGCGCGACGGACGAAATATTATGGATATGGCAGCAGAAGTCCAATAATATTCATGATCTTCACAGCCACATCTGGGATTCATGGGCTGATGAGGACGGTTCAATCGGTAAGGCGTACGGATACCAGCTTGGCGTTAAACATCAGTATAAGGAAGGCATGATGGATCAGGTTGACCGTGTATTATATGATTTAAAAAATAATCCGTTCAGCCGCAGGATCATGACGAATATCTATGTACATCAGGATCTGCATGAAATGAATCTTTACCCGTGTGCATACAGTATGACTTTTAATGTAACCCAGAAAAAGGGTGATGACAAGCTTACGCTTAATGCCATTCTCAACCAGCGTTCGCAGGACATTCTTGCGGCCGGTAACTGGAATGTGGTCCAATATGCTGTATTAGTACATATGATAGCACAGGCGTGTGATATGCATGTCGGAGAACTGGTACATGTAATTGCCGATGCACATATCTATGACAGGCATATACCTATAATAGAAGAACTTATAAAAAGAGAGACGTATGACGCTCCGACATTCCATCTGAATCCGGATGTACATGATTTTTATCAGTTTACGCGTAATGATGTCTCACTTGATAATTATATAACAGGCCCGCAGGTGCTTAACATTCCTGTGGCAATCTGATTTTGGGAAGGATATGTAATATGAATTTAATAGCAGCAGTAGACAGAAATTGGGCAATCGGATATAAGAATGAACTTCTCGTACGTATTCCGGAGGACCAGAAATGGTTCCGCGAGACGACAACGGGCAAGGCGGTTATCATGGGCAGAAAGACTCTTGAAAGTTTCCCTAATAAATCACCGCTTAAGAACAGATTGAATGTGGTTATCACATCCGATATGAATTACAGCGTTCCGGGAGCTGTTGTTGTACATAGTATTGATGAAGCGGTAGAAGCAGTCAGGGATTATGCGGATGATGATGTGTATGTTATAGGCGGCGAATCAATTTACAGACAGATGCTTCCTTTATGCAGCACAGCACATATAACGAAAGTAGATTATGCATATCAGGCAGATGCACATTTCCCGGATCTTGATAAGGAAGAGGGCTGGAAGATTACAGAGACCAGCGACGAGAGAACTTATTTTGATATCATCTATGAGTTTGTAAAATACGAAAGGGTGTAATCTATGAGTGATTTAAGACAGGATATCAGAACATCCGGACAGAAACGTAAAATAATAATCAACGCAGTCATTAAGGTGGTAATAAGCATCGCGGTAATTTTACTCGCTCTCTGGCTCTTAGGTGTATTTAAATAATCACGATTAATCATATTCAGCATACTTTATATCATAAATTTATGTGTTATCACATATAAAGGATGGTAGAAAGTATGCTGATTGCTTTAGATGCAGGACACGGCGGCAGTGATCCGGGTGCTGTATACAATGGCCGTAACGAAAAAGACGATAATTTAAGGCTTGCCCTCGCCGTTGGAGATATCCTTAAAAATAAGGGCGTCGATGTGGTATATACGAGAACAGATGATATATATGAGACTCCGTTCAAAAAAGCCACGGATGCCAATGATGCAGGAGCGGATTATTTTGTGTCATTTCACAGAAATTCCGGAGAGAATCCCAATACCGCTTCCGGCGCACAGACTTTAATATACAGTAATGGAGGAGAGAAAGAAAAATTAGCCCGCAACATTCAGGATAATCTTGTAGAACAGGGTTTTAAGGATCTCGGAATAGTTGAGCGCCCCAATCTTGTTGTGCTCAAACGGACCAGGATGCCGGCGGTCCTTATTGAGACAGGATTTATTAACAACGATAAAGATAATGCGAAGTTTGATAATGATTTTGATGCAATCGCCAATGCAATCGCGGCCGGAATATTAACAACTATAGATTATGATACAGTTTCTGCTGTCCCGGTCAGAACGACCGGCGATGTGCCGGATGATCCGTATGCACAGTTTGAGGAGATTAAAGATGAGCCGGATGATGTATGCGACTGCAGCAAGCTTTACCGTGTCCAGATAGGAGCTTTCCGAAACAGGGAAAATGCCGAGCGTCTGCTTAATTCGGCTTTGGCGGACGGATTTCCTGCATTTATAATCTATTCTGACAATCTCTATAAAGTACAGGTCGGTGCATTCAGAAACCTTGACAATGCTGTCAGGATGGAACGCCGGCTGCGCAGATTCAGATACAACACATTCATAACAACCTGAATTGGATTTATGAGTGTCCGTCGAATGTGGTATAGCACTTCGACGGACATTTATTATTGACGAAATAACTCGAATGATGTAAGATGTTATCAGTTTATTTTGTTAAACTGGATATAAAAGGAGGATTCACATATGCCATTTTGCAAAAATTGTGGAGCGGAGAACAATGCAGGTTCTAAATTCTGCTTTAAATGCGGAAGCCCATTAGAAACACCGCAGGCAGCAGACATTAATAATGCACCACAGGGAGACATTAACAACATACCTCAGGGAGAACCTCAGGCAGACTTTAACAACATACCGCAGGGACAGCCACAGCCGGACTTTAACGGAGTACCGCAGGGACAGCCGCAGCCGGATTTCAACGGAGTACCACAGGGACAGATGAATTACGGAGCACCTAACGGATATGCAATGCCGCAGGGAGCACCGGTGCCGCCTGTACAGCCGAAGGAAAAGAAACCGGTTAATAAGAAGCTTATAATAATCATTGCCGTAGCAGTTGCGGTTGCAATTATTGCAGCTGTGGCAGCCATTATTATTGTTAAGAATGTTAAACATAAAAAAGAAATCGAACGTAAGACAATAGAACTTAAGAATTATATTGAAGTCGAATTTGACGGATATGATACTATGGGAACAGCCAAAGTTGAGCTTAATTATGATGATTTCTATGCAGCAACTCTTAAAGCAATGGGCAAGACGGAAAAGAGCGCAACCGACAGAATCAAGAATAAGGCTTCGGCAGTGTATTACGCAATAAGCCTTACTGTTGACAAATCAAGCGAACTTTCCAATGGTGACACGATTACAATCGATGCGGATTTTGATGAAGATAAAGTAAAAGCCGCAGACGTAATTATCAAATTTGATTCATATGAAGTAGAGGTAGAAGACCTTGATTCTGTTAAAGAAGTTGATATATTTGATTCGGTAGAACTTAAATTCAGCGGTCTTGACGGAAATGCGAGCGTTGATGTTAAAAATACATCCAAAGACAGCCATGTAAAGGATCTCTGGATCAGTGCTTCACCGTCATACAATCTTTCCGTAGGTGACGAAATTACATTATCAATTGATGAATATTATCAGACATTTTACCTTGAGAATTACGGTATCAAGATTAAAGAGACTACCAAGGAATACACCGTAACCAAGGATGATGTGGACACATATATAACCAAGATTGAGGATATCAATGATGATATGATGGCCACAGTGAAGGATAACGCAGTCGAGGAAATCAAGAGCAGCTATTCATACAGCAGCAATAAGCTCTCTAATATTGAATATGCAGGCGCATATCTTGTATATACCAAGGAAGATTATAAAGCCAATACATACAATGAGCTTTATGCAGTTTATACGGCAACCATTACATTCAATGACAAAGATCTTAAACCGGCAACTATCTATCTTCCGGTTAAGATGGGATCGGTAATCAACCGTTCCGACGGAAAACAGGAACTTGATACATCATGGTTCAGCCTCAAAGGATATTCAAATGTGGAAGACAGCTGGACGTCATTCTATGGATACGGCGACCAGAAGACTATGTTTGATGAACTTATATCAGAAGTTGTAGGTGAGTACGACGGTTACACATATGAAGTAAGCGGCAGCCTCGAAGACTATGGTTCATCAGATGCCAAGGATGATAAAAAGTCAGAAGAAGAGACAACAGCAGAAGATGAAACAGAAACAGAAGCAGAATCAGAGACAGAAGAAAAATAGAAAATTTTGAAATTATGATGACCCCGGACTGATGTCCGGGGTTTTTGTTATGACGGCCTGGCATTATGAACCGCCGGAAGAGCAATACCATAATATACAATATGATATTTTCACCCTTTTTTATTCAAAGTCAGCAATTTGGTGTCAATTACTTGCTATATGTGATATCTTGATATGGTAATATATGAAAATAAGTATACTAAAGTACATGCCGGATTCAATATATTATAATGTAAAGCCTGCCAAATTGGCACCAAATGCCTTAAAAACCGCAAAAAAGTGTGAATTGCCGAATTCCAAACTCGGAACAGTATCAATAAAGATATTGAAAAATCATAAAATGTATCACAGGAAGTCAGAAAATATCTAATATAATACATATGCCGATTATTTATATCTCGTGTACTTGGAGTTTGTGATAAAATTGGTGATTGTGTACAAAAATCGACAAAAAAATCGAATAATACTTGATGAAATGATAAAATTGGGATAATCTGTATACAGATAATTTAATGAATGGGATAAGGGGTGGAAGAAAAAATGATGAGATGTATAACCCTTACCTCAATGGTAAGGGTTTTTTGTTAATTAAAAGGAAATGAGGCGATATAATGTTAAAACAGAAGAAAATTATAATAGCGGTAATATCTGTTTTTATAGTGGTCGTTGCCGGGATATCTGTATTTTTACTTGTGAAAAAGGATAAAAACAATAATCTTGATCCAGTGGAAAATAACAGCCGTGTTGTAAATATTGACGGAGAGTCCGAAGAGCCGGGAGTAGTTGCTGTTGGCGGAGATTTTCTTGGCAGACAGGGTGTGCTTTATTTTGATGAGGATAATATGCTCACATTTGTCGATGCTTCGTCGGGAAAAAAGGCATATGTATGTAGTGATATTAATTGTGAACATAAACCGAGAGCAAAAGGCAGTGATGAAGTTGACTGTCAGGCGGCAGCACTCACCAAGGGAACATGTCTCATGAATGATAAATATATATATGTACTTGGAGATTTTAAACAATGTGCAGATGTTAATTCTGTTGATATTTACAGAGAAAACATAGATGGAACAGATGAACGGATTATTAATTCCGTGGAGGGTGTACAGCTTGTAGTGGATGCGTATATATATGATGATATGATAGTGTTCACTTATCTTAATACTGTTGATTTGTCAGATATAAATAATCCGGTTGACCTCGATACACCGGTGGGCGGACTGGTGTGTTATGATATATCGACTGATAAATTTATCAAACATGAAGTACCTGTGTATGATGATAATGCATGTGAAGCAACAGCAGGGTATGTATCCAAAAATAATGATAATATTTTGTTCTTGGGATTATACAGTTATCAGGATGGTGATTCATACATGTCTAAAGCACGGATGTTTGAATGGAACACTACCGATGATACGCTGAAAGAGGTGTGCGAAACATCGGATATGGATGTATTATGCGTTTCCGGGCAGGGATGGGTATATTGCAATGATACGGAAATGTATCTGGAGTCGTTGGACGGAAAGAATAAAGTCAGCCTTGGAGGAAGTGGCAAACCCAGTGTGGCCTTCTGGATGGGAGATAAACTGTATTACGAAAGATTTGTCAGGGATAAGTCTTATAACTGCTATGTATACAATCCGGCAGCGGATAAGGCTGAACTTATAGGTTATCATGATGTTGATATGAGATATACTGCCTGTTCAAACGGATATGTATGGTTTGAAAAGCATCTGACTGATGATGATGGTACATTTATTTCAACAGAGTTTAAGAGAATGATGCCACAGGACTATGCCACGGGTAATTATGATAAGGCTGAAGCATTTGAAAGGTAAAAGGGTGATGATTGATGAAAAGGAGATTTGTGATTGCAATAACAGCGGTAATTGCATTGGTGGCGGTTCTTTTATCAGGATGTGAACAAAAAGATACCGTAATGGAGGATAATACGTTTAAGGAAGATAATACAATCAGGTGGGTAACTTCAAATCTGACTCAAATACCGCAATCCAATATAGATGAGGTTAACAGAATTCTTAAGAAAAAGGGTGTAGACTATGAAATTAAGATGGTATACCTTGCAGATGAGGATTATGTGAATAATGTCAAGACATATCTTGAGGATGATGATGCGGATATAGTATGGTGCGGTTTCCTTACAGATGGAATATGCGAGCCGGCCGAATTGGTCGATTCCGATTTGTTATATAAATTGGATGATATGCTTAAGACGGAGAATGGTAAAGTGATAACCGACTATTATCCGGAGGAATCCTGGAAATCGGTAAGGTATAATGATGGATATTACTACATACAGAATACCAGAGTCGGAAGTTCGGAGCAGTATTATGTTGAATTTAATCCCGATTATGTGTCAGAAGAAGTTTTTAAGAATTTTGACGGAACCATTCAGGGACTCAGTGACATACAGAAGAAGACCGGAAAGATGATTGCAATGGATAATATAAGGCTGGAGCAGGTGGATGCTTTTTCCGGATGTTCAAATTATTATGGCTGTCTGATATCAGATACCGATGGAAAGGCAGATATTAAGTACTATGATAAAGTGTATGATTACATGAAAATCATGAATGAAATGTACTATGACGGCGTATTGGCTTATAATGACCCGCAGGACGGACTGTCCGTTGATGTTAATGATTGTGCTGCATATTTGAGATTCGGGTATGTTGAGAAAAATAACTGGCCTTATGTATATCAGTATGGAGGAGACAGCGTTCTGAATTTATCATCTGCATCGATCGGTATATATAAGAACTCTTCCAAGAAAGAAGCAGCACTTAAAGTACTGGGAATGGTATTGACGGATAAGGAGACAGCGGATGCTTTTCTTTATGGTGTTAAAGATCTTGATTATAAGCTGGATAACGGAGTTATAAGTTTTCTGGACGAAGAAAGTCAGTCAACCTATGTAATGGAGCTGACACATGCCGGATACGCAGCGGCCGATAAGACGGGATCGGATGGATTTGATGGCAGCAGGTATGAGGAACTTACAAAATTCTGGAAGTCATTGGATGATAAACCATATATTGGTTTTTACTTTGACAGTTCGCAGTGCTCAGAGGAGTTTGCCAAAATTGTTGAGATATACAATTCCGGATTTCCTAATGTAAGGAATCCGGAGTTGAAGAAGAGTATAGATGCGTATGTTAAAAGGCTTGAAGATGCGGGTGTGGATACCGTATATGATCAGATGAATGCCCAACTTGCCGATTTTAAGGGATAATGCTTATGGTCAGAATGATATTTAATGAATTTACGAGAGTTTTGCGCGACAGAACAACATTGTGTATTATTATAGTTTTAATACTGGCAAATGCTTTTGTCGCTTATACAAACGAAATCAGGAAGGCGGACGCTGATATGTGTCCGCCTGAAGAGTATAGGCAGATATACGATGATATATCGCAGATGTCCGACGAAGAGTCATATGTGTATGCGAAGAACATATATGATGAAATGATGCAGGATGAAACAATGGCGCATTACACGGAAGCAGTTCCGTACGGGGTTGTGCTGGATGAACTGGAACAGTGTGTAAGCTATGACACCTACTATAGCGGCATTATGGAAGCCGGTGACAGACGTGCGGGAATAGCTATTTTTGCCGGGAAAGATACATACAGTGATGAAAATATGAGTAAAACCGTTGAGGCTTTTAAGCCTTTGAAGGGACTTGAATTGCAGCACGGTCCGTCTGCAGGTATTAATATGGTAACCGGTAACATGGCAGTCAATATAATAGGTGTAATGATGCTTCTGGTAATTGCGACGGCACTTATTTCCAAAGATACAGAGACCGGTATGGGAAAGCTGATAAGAACATTAAAGTCAGGGCGTACGAAACTTACATGCGCAAGAATCTGCACGATGATTCTGTATAGCATAATATCGGCAATAGTTCTCTATCTGCCGTTAATCATTATTGCGGGGATAATGTATGGATACGGTAATCCGGCAAGAGCAGTGCAATCAGTCAGTGGATTTATGACAACGAATCTCCAAATCAGTGTTATAAAATTTGCAATACTGTTTATCATCACTAAAATGTGCGTTTTCTTATTATGCGGAATATTGTTTATGGCAGTTATGAGCATATTTAATTCCAATGTTCCGTCTTTTGCCGTGCTGGTGCTTCTTTTTGGCATTTCGGCACTGACCTATTATAAAATAAGAGATAACAGTACCATGGAACTTATTAAAAATGTAAATCTGTATGCTTATCTCGATACTGTGCGGTTATTTAACTCATACCGAAACCTTAAGGTTTTGGGCAGACCGGTTAATTATCTTAATATATTTAAGTTAATGATGACAGTTTCAACAACAGCATTGATTATAATCATGTGCATTATAGGGAGCAGAAAGCGGGAAATCTCGTCGGGAAGCTGTGCCGGTGCCATTAAATATGGGATGGTTAATTTATGGAACCGGACCGGTGTGAATGGCTTGTTTAGAAATGAACTATATAAAACGCTTATATACAGAAAAGGCGTTATCATTCTTGCTCTGTGCGGTCTTATTCTTGCTGCCACATATACTCCCATAAAGAGTATATACGGTTCAATTGAAGATGTATATTATAAGATGGCATTGCAAAAAGGAACGGAAGGTGCATACTCACCGGACAAAGAGCAGATAATGGAACAGGAACTGGACACAATATTGTCGGGAACCAATCCGAATATCGACGTTGAAAACTGGTCAAAAGCATATGAAAAAATGCGTGATAATGCCGAATATGCAAAAAAATTGCAAAAAGGCTATTTAATATATGACAGAGGTTACGGCCTCCTGACCGGACAGGATGTGCAGACGGAACTTTTGCTTGGTGCAGAGTGTATTATAATGACAATCCTGGCTGTGTTCTCTATATGGTCTATTGAATATACATGCCACATGGATGTTATAATAAATGCTTCATGCAAAGGGCAGCGTAAGGTGATGCTTACCAAAATGCTCATTGCGATGGTTATGGCACTTATAGTTTTTCTTGGTGTACACATACCGTGGATATGTAATGTTCTTAAAGCATACGGAACGGATTACATAAATATACCGGCAGCCAATCTGCACAATTTGAAATATGTTCCGGAGAATATAAGCATATTGCAATATATCATAATCAGGACGGCGGTAAAATATGCTGCTCTGGCAGGAATTGTAGTGCTTATACGTTTAATCGCAAAGAAAACGAGGAGCCATATGCAGACTATGGTTATATCGGCTGTATTGTTTGTGGCACCGATTTTGATCATGATAATATTGGAGGGTATACGGGCATGAGAATAGATATCAGAAATTTAGGTAAAACATATGGCAAGGTAACGGCACTCAAAGATATCAATATGGAACTGAAATCCGGTATATACGGACTATTGGGACCGAACGGAGCGGGCAAAAGCACTTTGATCAATCTTATAACGGACAATGTAAAAAGAGAGACCGGTGAGATTCTTTGTGATGGCGAAGATATATTAAAGCTTGGTGCAGCATATAGAAAAAGGATAGGGTACATGCCGCAGCAGCAGAATATGTATAACGGATATTCTGCAATCGCATTCCTTAAATATATAGCTGCCATAAAGGGAATACCTTCAAAAGAAGCGAGCATAGAAATAGAAAATCTTCTTAAAACCGTTAACCTCTGGGATGTAAGGCACAGAAGAATAGAAACTTATTCGGGCGGAATGAAACAGAGAGTATTGCTGGCACAGGCGCTTTTGGGGAACCCGGAGTTAATAATTCTGGATGAACCGACAGCGGGTCTTGACCCGAATGAGAGAATTAATATCAGAAATTACATATCTGCACTTTCAAACGATAAGATCATACTGTATGCAACACATGTTGTCAGTGATATAGAATGTATAGCAGATAGCATTATATTTTTGAAAAACGGAAATGTAATAAAAACGGGATGTACATCTGATATCATAAAGAGTGTTGAAGGGCATGTAGGCATAATAAAATGTGCCGGAGGCACCCTTGATGACCTTGGACAACAGTATAAAGTCAGTAACATAAAGCGGTGCACGGACGGATATATCGTGAGAATAGTTGCGGATGATATGCCGCAGGACTCTCAGGTGGCAGAAGACGCAGGATTGGAAGAGGCATATCTGTATTATTGTTGCTAAAATTCATGACACTTTCGCCAACCTTCCGGTTAAAAATCCGCCAACCTTCCGGTTGAAAAACCGCCAACCTTCCGAAAATGCTTGGAAAGATCATACAATACAACATTTGGACAGCAGCGCGGCATTATGCGGTGCTGGAAGAATAACACCAAGATGTACGATATGATATTTTCACCCTTTTTTATTCAAAGTCAGCTATTTGGTGTCAATTATTTGCTATATGTGATATCTTGACATGGCAATATATGAAAACAAGTATACTAAAGTACATGCCAGATTCAATATATTATAATGTAAAGCTCGCCAAATTGACACCAAATGCCTTAAAAACCGCAAAAAAGTGTGAATTCGTGAAATTCAAACCTGAAATAATATCAATTAAGATATCAAAAGCCTCGAATACATCACAAAAATCCTGAAACTGTTTAATACGGTATGCACACGCATATCATTTATTCATTCGCCACTTCCATCTATATTCTCAATTCTGCCAGTTTTTCAAGCGCCACATATAACTGCGAAATCTTGTACCATGTGCTATAGTCAACCTCACCTGTCACAGGGAGGTCGAAGATGGACTGGAATCTGCTTACGGCGGCAGCAGTGTCCTCGCCGTATATTCCGTCGATTGCAAGAGAGGGAATATTGCTGTAGGTACGGCGGATGGCACTTAACTGCTCTTGAATTGTACGGACCGGTGTGCCGGAATCGCCGATGTCCAGCGTATAACCGGGCCATGAAAGCGGGATGCCCGAAACTTCCTCGGCGGTATTGATATATATGTCGCTGCCGTAATAATTACGGAGAATCTGAAGTGCGGAATAATTCTGGTCGCCGAGATATTTGGAACCCCACTGGCTCATGCCGCTGCATGTAGTCCGCTTGCCGTCACAATACTGGGTAAGAATCGGCTGCTTGACATCCGGCTTGGAAACATAATCGGCAAATACTTCATCGACTATCAGTCCCACATTATCGAAAATATTGCGCTCGTTAATCCATTTATGGTCAAAAGCCGTGGAAGAGGTTATTGTAAAACTGTAGCCCTTGTTGCGGTACCACTCCGTGTATACACGGTTAAGTGTAAAAGAAACTATCGCGATAACATTGGCGGTAATTGTGGCCTCCGGCCATGTCGGATATATTTCACTGCATGCAACATTTTTAATATAGTCCGGAAAAGATACATAATAATTGGAAGCCGTTGGATCGGTCGGGACGCCGTCATGTACGACAACGGTTCCCGGCACGACAACGCGGTCAAGGACGATTTCACCGGTCGGTGTTATCGGTTTTATGGATGCTTCCGGAATCTTAGGAGGGTAATCGCCGAAAAGCGTATTGGGGCCGATTGTTACGACCTGGGAGGCCTCGGTCAGGCGCACATCCTGTATTGACCGTCTTGATGAAAAAATATCGATTCCGTTTATGGACACGGGCGCAAAACCGGGCGCACGGACAATTATGCTGTATTCGGAATACGGCTGGGTAACGCCGGGATTTTCGGTGTATTCAAAAGGCGGAGCGGGAAGCTCAACTGATTCTGTCTGTCCGTTTGAATCCGTCTGTATGGATTCAAGCGTGGATTCCGGTTCGCCGGTTATGGAAATCTCAGCGGTGGCACCATCGATGGGTCTTCCGTCCTGGTCGGTGACATCAACTCTTAAAGACCCGGTATCGGGCATGTTTTGAAGAATTTTATATAAAGACATGGAAAATACTCCGGATTAATCAATACTATTGTATGCACCGGGACGGATATGGTGAATTGCCGCGTAATAATTTTTTTATAAGGGTTGAAATTGCAATAAATATATGTTAAAATTCATAAAAATAGATATTGAAGTCAGGGATTTATGCCCGGACGCACTTTGTAAAGAAAAAAGCGCTATCGATAAGCTTAGTTGTTTTTTTTTTGAAATTTTTTAGAAAAAAAGAAGGAATAGGTGAAGCCATGAAAGCATTTTTGATTCTGGAAGACGGCAACGTATTTCAGGGAACAAGCATTGGAGCCGATAAGGAAGTTATCAGCGAAATAGTATTTAATACCTCTATGACAGGGTATCTGGAGGTGTTGACTGATCCTTCTTATGCAGGACAGGCGGTAGTTATGACCTACCCGTTAATTGGTAACTATGGTATTTGTTATGCTGACGAGGAGTCGGCAAGGCCTTGGCCGGACGGATTCATTGTCCGTGAACTTTCACCTATGCCGAGTAACTTCAGAAGTGAAGATACTATTCAGCATTTTCTTAAATCTAACGGAATTCCGGGAATCGAAGGAATCGATACCAGAGCCCTTACGAAAATTCTTCGTGAGAAAGGTACGATGAACGGAATGATTACAACCAATGAGAATTATAATCTCGATGAAATAATCCCACGTCTCAAAGAATACAATACCGGCAAGGTAGTTGAGAAAGTTACCTGCGATGAGAAGTATACACTTGAAGGTGACGGACTTAACGTTGCGCTTATGGATTTCGGTGCCAAGAGAAACATAGCACGTTCGCTTAATAAGCGCGGCTGCAATGTTACGGTTTATCCGGCACTCACGACAGCTGAGGAGATTCTTAAGAGCAATCCGGACGGAATTATGCTTTCAAACGGACCGGGAGATCCGAAGGAATGTACATCAATCATCGCTGAAATTAAGAAATTATATGATTCGGACGTCCCTATTTTTGCAATCTGCCTCGGACATCAGCTCATGGCACTTGCCACAGGTGCTGATACACATAAGATGAAATACGGACACAGAGGTGCGAACCATCCGGTCAAGGATTTGTCCACCGGCAAGGTATACATATCTTCACAGAACCATGGATATGTGGTTGATATGGATACGATAGATCCTAAGGTTGCCAGACCAGCGTTTATCAATGTAAACGACAAGACGAATGAAGGTCTTGAATATATCGGCAAGAATATATTTACGGTTCAGTTCCATCCGGAAGCATGTGCGGGACCTAAGGATTCAGAATTCCTTTTTGACAGATTTATAGATATGATGAAGAAAGGCAGGGACTAAGATGCCAAAGAATAATGATATTAAAAAAGTACTCGTTATAGGTTCAGGACCTATTGTTATCGGACAGGCTGCTGAATTTGATTACGCCGGAACACAGGCTTGCCGTTCACTCAAAGAAGAAGGCATAGAGGTTGTTCTCGTCAATTCCAATCCTGCCACAATCATGACGGATAAAGATATCGCGGATGAGGTTTATATCGAACCGCTTACAGTTAAATCACTTGAGAAGATAATCCTTAAAGAGAAACCGGACAGTATTCTTCCGACACTCGGAGGACAGGCCGGACTCAACCTTGCAATGGAGATTGCAGAGACAAGTTTCCTTGAGGAACACAATGTCAAGCTCATAGGTACCACGGCACAGACCATCAAGAAAGCCGAGGACAGACTTGAATTCAAGACCACAATGGAGAAAATCGGTGAGCCTTGCGCTCCGTCACTTGTAGTTGAGAACGTCGAAGACGGTATCGCATTTACCAATACGATCGGATACCCGGTAGTATTAAGACCTGCTTATACACTCGGAGGAAGCGGCGGCGGAATTGCACATAACGAAGAGGAACTTGTTGATATACTTTCCAACGGTCTCCGTCTCAGCCGTGTCGGACAGGTACTTGTTGAGAGATGTATCGCAGGATGGAAAGAAATCGAATACGAGGTTATGCGTGATGCCAACGGCACATGTATTACCGTATGTAATATGGAGAACATCGACCCTGTAGGTGTACATACCGGAGACAGTATAGTAGTTGCACCTTCACAGACACTTTCCGATAAGGAATATCAGATGCTTCGTTCATCAGCACTTAATATTATCGATGAACTTAAGATAACCGGCGGATGTAATGTACAGTTTGCACTTCATCCGACAAGCTTTGAATATTGTGTAATCGAGGTAAATCCTCGTGTAAGCCGTTCATCGGCACTCGCATCCAAGGCAACAGGTTACCCTATCGCCAAGGTTGCTGCCAAGATTGCACTCGGATATAATCTTGACGAGATTCCTAATGCGATAACACATAAGACATTTGCAAGCTTTGAGCCGGCACTTGATTACTGCGTAGTCAAGATTCCGAGACTCCCGTTTGATAAATTCATCACAGCTTCAAGAAAGCTTACAACACAGATGAAAGCTACCGGTGAGGTAATGAGTATCTGCACTAATTTTGAGGGTGCACTTATGAAAGCAATCCGTTCACTGGAGCAGCATGTGGATTCCCTTATTAACGATGATTATTCGTCATGTTCGGATGATGACATTCTTGAACTCCTTAAGAACGTGGATGACAAGAGAATGTATGTTATCGCGGAAGCACTCAGAAGAGAAATCGATTATGATACCATCCATTCAATCACAATGATTGATGAATGGTTCATAGATAAATTCAACAACATCGTCAAGATGGAAAAAAGACTTGCAACAGAGCCGCTTACCAAAGAACTTCTTCTTGAAGCCAAGAGAATCGAATTCCCTGATGTTGTAATCGGCAGACTGGCAGGAAAGAAAGAACGCGAAATTAAAGAACTCCGCGATGAATATAATATTCATGCAGCATTTAAGATGGTAGATACTTGTGCGGCTGAGTTTGAGGCTTCCACACCGTATTACTATTCATGTTATAAATCAGAGAATGAAGTTATTGAGACCAGACTGGAGAAAAAAGTACTTGTACTCGGTTCCGGCCCTATAAGAATCGGACAGGGTATCGAATTTGATTACTGCTCGGTTCACAGCACATGGGCATTCAAGGCTGAGGGTTATGAGACAATTATCATTAATAACAACCCTGAGACAGTAAGTACGGACTTTGATATTGCGGATAAACTTTATTTTGAACCGCTCACACCGGAAGATGTTGAAAGCATTGTTGAACTTGAGCATCCGGATGGAGCTGTTGTACAGTTCGGCGGACAGACAGCTATCAAGCTTACCAAAAGTCTCATGGAAATGGGAGTGCCTATTCTCGGAACAAGTGCGGAAGATGTTGATGCGGCAGAGGACAGGGAACTCTTTGATGAGATTCTTCAGGAATGTGAGATACCGAGAGCTGCAGGTAAGACGGTATTTACTGCACAAGAAGCCATTGCGGCAGCCAACGAACTTGGTTATCCGGTACTTGTAAGACCTTCATATGTGCTTGGCGGACAGGGAATGCAGATTGCGATTTCAGATGAAGATATCCGTGAGTTTATGGAGATAATCAACAGACAGGTTCAGGAACATCCTATTCTTGTAGATAAATACCTTATGGGTAAGGAAATAGAAGTCGATGCAGTATGCGACGGCGAGGACATCCTCATTCCGGGTATCATGGAACATATCGAGCGTGCGGGTATCCATTCCGGCGACAGTATATCTGTATATCCGGCACAGAGCCTTACACAGAGAATAATCGATATGCTTGAAGAGTACACAAGAAGACTTGCAAGATCTCTTCACGTAAAAGGACTTATCAATATCCAGTTTATCGTATACAACGATCAGGTATATGTAATTGAGGTTAACCCGCGTTCATCGAGAACGGTGCCTTATATCAGCAAGGTTACAGGTATTCCTATCGTTAAACTTGCGACACAGGTTATCATCGGCAATACGATAAAGGGACTCGGATACACACCGGGATTACAGAAAAAAGCAGACTATATCGCTATCAAGATGCCGGTATTCTCATTTGAGAAAATCAGAGGTGCGGATATAAGCCTTGGACCTGAGATGAAATCAACGGGTGAGTGCTTAGGTATCGCCAAAGAATTTAATGAAGCACTTTATAAGGCATTTGTCGGTGCCGGAATCAATCTTCCTAAGCATAAACAGATGATCATGACTATCTGCGACAGTGAGAAAGATGAAGCCCTTCCTGTTGCAAAGCGTTTTGCGGCACTCGGTTATACCATATATGCTACATGGGGAACAGCTAAATTCCTTAATGATAACGGTGTTGAAGCTATAAGGGTCAATAAAGTTGAGCAGGAGTCGCCTACATTGCTTGACCTCATTCTGGGACACAAGATTGACCTTGTAATAGATATTCCGGCTAACGGAATCGAGAGAAGCCATGACGGTTTCATAATCAGAAGACATGCGATTGAGACGGGTGTCAATGTTCTCACATCAATCGATACGGCCAATGCACTTTTGACAAGCCTTGAGAGCGCCGGAGAACAGCACACCACACCTATTGATATTGCGACAATTTAGTAATGGTGATTGTATGACTAAGATTTTAGAACAAATATCAAATATAATAAGCGATGCGTTTGTATCGTGCGGATATGATGCCAAATACGGTAAAACCAATATCTCAAACCGTCCTGATCTGTGCCAGTATCAGTGCAACGGCGCGATGGCAGCAGCCAAGGCTTATTCCAAGGCACCTTTTATGATTGGTGACGAGGTTGTAGCCAGACTTGCGGGAAACAGCACATTCAAAAGCATTGAATGTGTTAAGCCGGGATTTATCAATATCGTATTAAGCGATGATTTTATCGGTAATTATGTTAAGCAGATGGCATCTGAAGAGAAATTCGGATGTGACTGTGCTCCGAAGAACGAGACGATTTTTCTTGATTACGGCGGGGCCAATGTTGCCAAACCGCTCCATATCGGACATCTCCGCTCGGCTATAATCGGAGAAAGCCTTAAGAGGATATCGGCTTTTAACGGATACCGGACTGTAAGTGATGTTCATCTCGGAGACTGGGGTCTCCAGATGGGACTTATAATTGTGGAACTTAAGAGCCGGAAGCCGGAACTGCCTTATTTTGATAAGAATTATACGGGTGAATATCCGGCTGAAGCACCGTTTACAATATCGGAGCTTGAAGAGATATATCCTTGTGCGAGCGGCAAGTCCAAAGAGGACGAGGAGTTTAAGAAAGCTGCGCAGCAGGCAACTTTTGAATTGCAGAACGGTGACAGAGGATACACGGCATTATGGCATCATATTATCAATGTATCGGTTACTGACCTTAAGAAAAATTATGGCAACCTCAATGTAAGTTTTGATTTGTGGAAGGGTGAAAGTGACGCACAGCCGTACATCCCGGATATGGTGGACGACCTTATCAGACGCGGTATTGCACATGAAAGCCAGGGCGCGATCGTTGTAGACATAGCCAAAGAAGGCGATACGAAGGAACTTCCTCCGTGCATAGTCCGTAAATCCGATGGTGCTGCCAACTACGAGACATCGGATCTTGCCACACTTATTGAACGTGAAAAATTATATGCTCCTAAGGCATATATTTATCTTGCCGACAAGAGACAGGATTTACATTATACACAATTTTTCCGTGTAGCGCGTAAAGCCGGAATCGTAAGAGAGGACACAGTCCTTGACTTCATCGGTTTCGGAACCATGAACGGAAGCGACGGAAAGCCTTTTAAGACAAGACAGGGCGGCGTGCTTCGCCTTGAATATCTTATCAAGGAAATCAATGATGCGGTATATGCGAAGATAATGGAGAACAGGTCAACATCCGAAGAGGAAGCCCGCGAGACAGCAAGGATTGTAGGACTTGCAGCGCTTAAATACGGCGACTTGTCCAACCAGGCATCCAAGGATTATGTTTTTGACATAGACAGGTTCACATCATTTGAAGGTGACACAGGTCCGTATATACTTTACACAATCGTAAGAATCAAATCGATTCTTAAGAAATATGAGGCAGAGGGCGGCAATGCCGCAGACTGCGTAATCGGCAACCCGGATGGAGAGAGCGAGAGAGAACTTATGCTTGAACTTACCGGATTGAGCGAGGTTATCGAAAATGCGTATGTTGACAGGGCTCCGCACAAAATATGCAAATTTGTGTATGATCTGTCCAATGCGTTTAATCATTTTTATCATGAAACCAAAATTCTTGCAGAGCCGGATGAGAATAGAAAGAAGAGCTATATAGCGCTTATTGATCTCACCAAGGATGTGCTTGTCACATGTATCGACCTGCTTGGAATTGAAGCACCGGAGAGAATGTAGAAATGGCCAAAGTTAAAGATTTAACGACCGGAAGCCCGATAAAGCTTATGCTTTTGTATGCGCTTCCGGTGCTGGCCGGTAATATCTGCCAGCAGATTTATAATTTTGCCGACACTATAATAGTCGGACAGAAACTCGGTGAGAATGCCCTTGCGGCGGTAGGAACCACCGGATCAATGTTTTTTCTTGTAAACGGTTTCGTTATAGGAATAACGAGCGGTTTTGCAGTTCACATATCACAGCGTTTTGGAGCAAAGGATTATGACGGTATGCGTAATTCAGTTTTCAATGCTGTTTTTTTGTGGGGATTAATAACGGTTATCATAACGGCACTTGCAATGATTTTTTCAAAGCCGATGTTGAGACTGATCAATACACCTGATGATATCATAGATGATGCACAAAGATACATACTTACCATTTATGCAGGAATCCTTGCGCCGATGCTGTATAACGCAGCGTCGTGCATATTAAGGGCAGTGGGAGACAGTAAGACGCCGTTGTATTTTCTTATGGTGTCGGCTGTGCTTAATATAGGAATGGATTTATTTTTCATTGTTGTGCTTAAGATGGGCGTGTTCGGAGCGGCACTGGCGACAGTGATTGCGCAGTTTATATCGGGTGTGGCTTGCATTGTATATATGATAATCAAATTTCCGATTTTAAGAATAACCAAGGCCGATATGCATATAAACGGTTCAATCATAAAAACTCATCTGACAATAGGCCTTCCGATGGCATTCCAGTTTTCAATAACGGCTATCGGTACAATTGTACTTCAGGGTGCAATCAATAAATTCGGTGCGACACGAATTGCGGCATATACCGCAGCAAGTAAGACGGAGCAGCTCGTAACCCAGATTGCGGGAGCAAGTGGCGTGACTACGGCAAATTTCGTTGGACAGAATATTGGAGCCGGAAGATATGACAGGATTAAAAAAGGTGTGCGGGCATGGAGTTTTGTGACAATCGGTGCTGCAGTTTTTGCAATGGTTGTTATATTTTTCTTCGGAAGGGATATCTGCGGACTGTTTATCAAGAACCGTAATCCGGTAACACTTGATTCTTCAATGGTATATCTGAATACGGTAATTACATTTTTCATACCGTTATTCCTGATATTCGTGTTCAGAAACGCCCTTCAGGCTATGGGTAAGACTTTAATGCCGCTAATGGCCGGAGTTTTTGAACTTGTGGCGAGAACCATAGCTTCGTTCACACTTCCGGATGTAATAGGTTTTAAGGGCGTATGCCTGGCAGGGCCTATAGCCTGGGTAAGTGCCATGGTGCCATTGTTTGTGACATATATTATATATATGGTTAAGTTTAAGAAAAAAGGATATTTTAAAGCTCGAGAAGATTAGACAAAGTAAGTCTGTGAATCGAGAAATCAGCGTGAGCATCGTATGAAGCGCTTGTCATGTATTTGTCAGGCTCTATGAATACGGTGCTTATGTTTTCACCGCGTGGAGAAAGATTTCTTATATCACGGAAAATACCCTTGCCGCTTAATTTTGAAAGACTTTCCTTGACTGACCAGATACGGCAGAATTCAAGGTCCGGTTCTGCGGAATCTTCGATATGACGTATCTCTTCGGATGAACATACGCGGGTAACGGAACGGGAATTGCGTTCACGTATATCCTGTATGTCGATACCGACAGGAGTATTGCCGAATATACATACTGCGGCTCCGGCACAGTGACTTATATTAAAATATATTTCAGGGTATTCATTAAGATACGGTTTTCCGTTTTTCTCTGTAGAGAAATCCGGGAGACCGTTTTGTTTATATATATTTCTGAAACCATAAAGAAACAGAAGATAACCGATTACGCAGGATGTACGTCCGTCCATACGGCGCATCCTGAGAGCTTTCTTGTGGCGTTTTTCCGGGAGTTTCTCTAGAAGAACGTTTAGATCCTCATCTGTAATTCGGTTATATTCTGTAAAAAGGTAAATCATTAACAGGTATCTCCAATGGCTTTGATAATTCGCTTCTTATATTCGAGAAAATGTTCTGACAGAAGTAAATCGGTGTGCCTTACATCATCCGGTGCAATCCTTATCTCGTCGGTTATATGACCGGGTCTGCCGCCCAGAATATAAATTCTGTCGGAGAGAAGAATTGCCTCGTCGATATCATGTGTGATAAAAAGCGTCGAGAGCCTGATCTGCTTCATGATATTGATATACCATGTATGCATATTGCCCTTGGTAATCGTATCGAGAGCGGAAAAGGGTTCATCAAGCAATGCAACCTCGTCAGAGAACATATAAGTCCTCAGAAGTGCTGCGCGTTGCCGCATACCGCCCGACAGCTGGTTGGGATATTTGCGCTCACATCCTGATATGCCGAATTCCTCAAAATACGGAAGAACACGTTTCCTGGCGTCTTTCTTACTGATTCCTTTAAGAGTGAGAGGAAGAATAACATTATCAATTATTGTCTTGTATGGAAGAAGTAAATCTTTCTGCAGCATATAGCTGAACATACCGGATCTGCCGGTAATATCCTCACCCTTAAAAAGAACATGTCCGCTATCGGGAGTAAGAAGCCCTGATATAACATTAAAAAGTGTGGATTTGCCGCTTCCGCTGACACCGAGCAGGCACACAAGCTCGCCGTCATTAAGTTCAATATTGATATCTTCGATTATTTTCGTACCGTCATAACTGACAGAAATATTCTCTGTTTTTAATAATGCCATTTTTAACTCCTGACGTCAATAGCCATGGTGGCTGTTGACAGAATTTATTCCGGGAGGTAATCGTTTGAGAAACCGAAACCGTCCGGAATGTCAATTTCGCAAAGACCGTTGTCATATACCCAGCCATAGAAAGCATCCCATCTTTTCTGGTCGATGACGCCCCATTTGTCAGCATCTGCCTTATACTGTGAAGCAAGCCAGTTCTGACTCTTTTTGCAAAGTTCGATGTCAAGACCTTCATTGGCATCAACAAGAATCTGTGCAGCATCATCAGGGTTCTCTATTGCATAATCATATCCTTTTGATAATGCGGCCATGAATTTCTTCGCAACTTCAGAATTGTTCTTAAGGAAATTATTGTTGGCAATGATTACAGGACTGTAATCATCGAGTTCAGGTGAATAATCCTTGAAATAGAAGAAATTGGTGTCAAGGCCCTGAAGCTCACATGCAATTCCGTCCCATGCATAGTAAATCCATACGGAATCAATGTTACTGCTTAATGCAGCTTTGATGTCTTCAACCGATGTTGAAATGAGGTTGATTTTGCTGTAATCACCGCCATCATCAGTTACGACTTTCTTGATGATAGCCTGTTCAATAGGCATATCCCATGTCGCATAGGAATGTCCTTCCATTCCCTTTGGAGAAGTGATGCCGCTGTCTTTAAGGGAGATGATTCCGGATGTGTTATGCTGGATAATTGCAGCTACGGCAGTGACAGGAAGTCTTGAACTTTCGTCAGCTGAGAAAGCCGGAACGAGATAATCCTGGAAGCTTACACCGAAATCAGCTTTACCGTCCGCAACGGAAGCTTCAGCTCCGGCTTCGGCACATTCCACTATTTCCACGTCAATTCCGGCATCCTTAAAATAGCCTTTTTCCCTGGCTACATAAAGACCTGTATGGTTGGTATTAGGTGACCAGTCAAGCATAAAAGTTACTTTGGTAAGTTCTTTATTGTCATCACCGGATGTTTTGTCCGAAGATGCTTTGGAACAGCCGGTTACGGCCATAAGACCGAGCGTGGCGGCCATCACAAGTGCAAGTGTTCTTGTTTTTTTCATAATATCATATAGTAAATAGTCACTTATTCCCGGTGACTGATTTACTTCTCCTTTCCCATGGCATTACAAGCCATTTAATAATAATAACCGCAAGCATAAGCAGAAGACTTATGCCCGATATGAAAATAATAACCGAAAACATTCTGTCATAAGCGAATGATTTGCGCACTCTGGTCATGAAAACACCAAGTCCCGAGGAGCCTCCGAGCCATTCCGAAATAACGGCGCCTACGATTGAGTATGCAACCGATATCTTAAGTCCGGAGAAAAAATATCCCAGTGAGTAAGGCAGTTTAATGTGAATAAAACGCTTTACGGGACCGGCGCCCATCGATTTGAGAAGCTTAAGCGCATCAGGGTCAGCAGCTTTGAAACCATCCAGAAGTCCCACCGCGATAGGAAAAAAAGTTGTGATGACAACCAGCACTATCTTGGGTGTGATGCCATATCCGAGCCAAAGCGTTAAAAGCGGTGCAATGGCAATGGAAGGAATTGTCTGTGTGACCACTATTACCGGGTACAGTGCGTTGTAAAGCGGCCTGCACGCATCCATTAATATGGAAACAATAAAGCTTAATACAATTCCGATGCCAAGACCTATGAAAGCTTCGCGGAGTGTTGTCGCGGCATGCTCTAAAAGAACCGGCCAGTCATTAATAAATGCCTTTATGACCTTGGCGGGTGATGGCATCATGAAAGACGGCATAAGCTCAGAACCGGACAGATACTGCCAGAATGTGATAAATACGGCTATTGCGATAACCGGCGGGATAATTTTGCCGGTTATGAAATGCAGTGTTTTATATGCAGTTGTATTAGTTCTGATGGTGTTTTGTGACTTTTTCATCGATTGTCAAAATCTTCTCCTCAGGTGCATATGTAATCTTAACATAGGTGTAAACCTTGTCACATCCTGCCTTAACGGCAATGTACTGACACTGCTTGACGATTTCCATAAGGCCTTCGTAATCGCCTTCAATGGATGTCTCTGACGGTCCTACATAATATTTGTAACCCGAAGCTTTGATGTAATCAAGAACTTCGTCTACGATTCTTACTACCTCGGCGTCGTCCGTAACGTTAGGCAGAACCTGGATTGCTACATTTGCGTTCATGATATCTTCCTCCTGTATATAATAAAAATACCTCGGAAATCCGAGGTGGTAAGGTTGTATAACTGTAAGCCATGCGGTATAAAACACATAGTCTGTATTATATGATATACATCCCTACGCCGGCATTACCCGGATCAGGTATGGGACAGTTGTCCCAAGGGTCGAAACATTAGAGTGGTTTCCTCTCAGCCGGACTCATCCAGCGCCCCTAGCAAACTGTATTGTATACTTGCATAAGAAAAAAGTCAATGCTGACTTTTTACCATATATATGGTATACTTTTTACACAAATAACATATCATTGGGAGGTACATACTATGGATAATATGGTTATTGCTATTACAAGAACATGCGGAAGTGGTGCGACCAGTATAAGCAGGCTTCTCGGAAAGAGACTGGGTATAGATGTTATCGACAGGAATCTTTTAAGACTTGCATCAGATGAAAGCGGAATTAACGAGGAACTTTTTGCAAGAGCCGATGAGCATATGAAGCAGAGTCTTCTTTATAAAGTATCTAAGAAAGTATATAACGGTGAGCTGATAGGACCTGACAGTGATGATTTCACGTCCAATGAGAATCTCTTTAATTATCAGGCGAAGGTACTTAAGGAACTGGCCCTGAATGAGTCATACATCTGCGTGGGACGCGCGGCGGATTTTGTACTTAAGGATAATCCGAATCTTGTGTCTGTTTTTATATATGCACCGATGGATGTATGCATTGACAGGGAAGCTGCGCGTAACGGAATAGATAAGGCTAAGGCTAAGCAGAATATCATTAAGACGGATAAATACCGCCGCGGCTTTTACAAATACCACACCGGCAGGGAATGGGAAAGTCCGTATAATTATGATTTGTGCCTGAATACGGGACTTTTTACCTATGAGCAGTGCGTGGACATAATAATGGGTTATATCAATACAAGATTTAAGACAGAACAGACGGGAAAATAACATGAAAAAGTTACTCAGATATCTTAAGAATTACCTAAAAGAAACAATAATAGGGCCGTTTTTCAAATTGCTTGAAGCATCTTTTGAACTTATAATTCCGCTTGTCGTTGCCCAGATCATCGACATCGGAATCAAGGATGGCGATATAGGATATATTGCGACAAGGGCCCTTATTATGATCGGACTGGGACTTGTGGGACTGGCAAGTTCATTGACGGCGCAGTATTTTGCGGCGAAAGCGGCAACAGGTTTCGCAACGGAACTGAGACATTCCCTTTTTGAACATATCCAGACATTATCGTTTTCGGAGATTGATGAAATAGGTACGGCCAGACTTATAAACCGTATGACAAGTGATGTCAATGCAGTGCAGTCATGTGTTAATATGGTAATAAGACTTTTCCTGCGTTCGCCGTTTATCGTATTCGGCGCAATGATAATGGCATTTACGATTGATGTTAAATGCGCATTGATATTCTGTGTGGCGATTCCGGTGCTGGCGGTAATTGTATTCGGAATCATGCTTGCATCAATACCGCTTTACAGGAAAGTCCAGTCCGGTCTTGACAATATTCTTAAGATAACAAGGGAGAACCTGACAGGAACCAGAGTAATACGTGCATTTAACCGTGAAGATGATGAGATAGAAAGTTTCAACCGGGGCAATACATCTTTAAGAGGTGTGCAGCTTTTTGCCGGCAAAATCTCAGCACTTATGAATCCCGTTACATTTGTCGTGATAAATGTAGCAACAGTTATACTTCTTTACACAGGTGCGGTTAAGGTAGATACCGGAATACTTACACAGGGACAGGTTGTGGCACTTGTTAATTATATGTCACAGATACTTGTGGAACTGATTAAGCTCGCCAATCTTATCATCCAGGTTACCAAGGCAGTTGCATGTGCCAACCGTATTCAGGAGGTATTTGAGATTAAAGCGGGCATGGAATTTCCGGAGGTATCTGCTGGATCAAGGGATGACGGATATGCTGTTGAATTTAACAATGTTTCTATCGCATACAGAAATGCCGGTGCCGAATCACTCAGTAACGTTGATATTAAAGTCAAACATGGTGAAACAATCGGCATAATCGGAGGTACCGGTTCAGGAAAGTCTACATTGGTTAATATGATACCTAGATTTTATGATGCCACGAAAGGCGAGGTACTTGTGGATGGTGTTAACGTTAAGGATTATACCAAGGAAGACCTCCGTAACAAAGTTGGCATAGTTATGCAGAAAGCCGTTCTTTTTAACGGAACGATAAGAGATAACATGAAATGGGGCAAACAGAATGCATCCGATGATGAGATTAATGAAGCCATTAAGAATGCGCAGGCTGAAGAATTTGTAAGCAGTAAGGATGGCAGACTGGATTATATGATAGCACAGGGAGGACGTAACCTGTCAGGAGGTCAGAAACAGCGTCTTACCATAGCAAGAGCCCTTGTCAGAAAGCCGTCAATTCTCATTCTTGATGACAGTGCTTCTGCTCTTGATTATGCTACCGATGCTGCGCTCAGGGCCTCTATCAGGAAAATAGGTGAGGAAGGCGGCGGAAAGCTTACGACATTTATTGTGTCGCAGAGAACGGCATCTCTTCGCAGTGCAGACAGGATAATAGTTCTTGAAGACGGTGCTGTGGCCGGAATCGGAACGCATGACGAATTGTTAGAAAACTGTGCGGTATACAGGGAAATATATAATACGGACAGTAATAAGGCGGCAGGAGGTGCGAGATAATGAAGAAGAAATCAACGATCAAAAGAGTTCTCAGATACCTCGGCAAATACAGGATTTTTCTTATATTATCATTGGGAATGGCATTGGTAACAGTGGCGGGTCAGTTGTATATTCCGATTCTACAGGGTAATGCGATTGATAATATAATAGGTGAAGGCAATGTCGATTTCGCGGCGGTTATGAAGATAATCATCACGATTCTTATAACAATGGGCGTTGTAGCTTTATTCCAATGGATAATGAATATATGCAATAATAAAATAACATATTCAATAGTGCATGACATAAGAAAGGACGCGTTCAATAAATTACAGAGGCTTCCGGTCAGATATGCCGATTCCCATCCTACCGGAGAAATTGTCAGCAAAGTCATAGCGGATGTTGACCAGTTTGCCGACGGGCTGCTTATGGGATTTACACAGTTTTTTACCGGTGTAATGACAATACTCGGAACATTGATATTCATGATAATGATTAACTGGAAAATAACACTTGTTGTTGTCCTTGTTACTCCTTTGTCATTTTTCGTGGCTTCTTTTGTTGCAAAGAAAACTTACAGAATGTTCAGCCTGCAGTCGGAGACAAGGGGCGAGCAGACCGGATTTATCGATGAGATGATAGGCAATGAGAAGGTCGTACAGGCATATGGCCATGAAGACGAGGCACTTGAGAAATTTGATGATATTAATTTAAGGTTACAGAAATGGTCACTTAAGGCGACGTTTTTCTCGTCAATTACCAATCCTGCCACAAGATTTGTCAATAATGTCGTATATGCGCTTGTTGCATTGAGCGGTGCGGTATCGGTTGTTAAGAATCCACTTGCATTTACGGTAGGACGCCTGTCAATGTTCTTAAGTTATGCGAACCAGTACACCAAGCCGTTTAACGAGATTTCCGGCGTTGTGACGGAACTTCAGAATGCACTTGCATGTGCAGACAGAGTGCTTGATCTTATTGAGGAAGAACCATTAAGTCCTGATGCAGACGACGTGCTTGTTGTCAATGAAGGAGAAGGCCATATCCGGCTCGAGCATGTAGCTTTTTCTTATGATAAAGAGAAAGAACTTATCAAGGATTTTAATCTTGATGTTAAGCCGGGTGAACGCGTGGCAATCGTAGGCCCTACGGGATGCGGTAAGACGACAATGATCAACCTTTTAATGCGCTTTTATGATGTTGACAGTGGATCGATTAAGGTTGAAGGTAAGGATATCCGGGACGTCACCAGAAAGAGTCTCAGGAGTAATTACGGCATGGTCCTTCAGGAAACCTGGCTTAAATCAGGCACCATCAAAGAGAACATAGTAACGGGCAGACCTGATGCCACTGATGAAGAAATCATAGCGGCGGCTAAGGCTGCACATGCCCACAGTTTCATAAAGAGACTGCCGGATGGTTACGATACAGTTATAGGCGAGGACGGCGGAAATCTTTCACAAGGACAGAAACAGCTCCTCTGTATTGCCAGAGTAATGTTATGTCTGCCTCCGATGCTCATACTTGACGAAGCAACATCATCAATAGATACCAGAACCGAAATGAAGATTCAGGAAGCATTTGCGAAGATGATGAAAGGACGTACAAGTTTTATAGTTGCGCACAGGCTTTCCACAATCCAGTCGGCCGATATTATACTCGTTATGAAAGACGGTAATGTGATAGAGCAGGGCAACCATGAGGAACTGCTTGCCAAAGGTGGTTTTTACAGCAGATTATATAACAGTCAGTTTTCATAGAAGGAAGGTAGATTATGAGCGTATTTAATGTTGAACTGGTTAAGAAAGTTGATGATTCATATGATATTGAAATAGGATTCGGGCTTATGGACAAGCTGGTGGCAGATTTGTCGGCAGGACTTGCCGGATCTGTCAACAAATTTGTGGTGGTTACGGATTCAAATGTTGAACAGCTTTATGCAAAACATATATATAATAAGATACTAGACGCAGGATATAAGGCGGATATCATTGTTTTTCCGGCAGGAGAAAAAAGCAAGACCAGGGCTACCAAAGAATTTATAGAGGATACCATGTTGTCCAAAGGATATAGGCGCGATTGCTGCATAATCGCCGTAGGCGGCGGAGTTGTAACTGACGTGGCAGGATTTACGGCAGGAACGTATGGCAGAGGCATTCCGTTTATTAATTATGCTACCACACTTCTTGCAGCCGCAGATGCATCAATAGGCGGTAAGACAGCAGTCGATACACCGCTTGCAACGAATCTTATAGGCATCTTTAACCAGCCTCGTAAAGTATACATAGATATTGCTGCATGGAGTACTTTGCCGGAACGTGAAATATACAGCGGAATGGCAGAGACAATCAAACATGCCTGCCTTGCAGACAGAGATTTCTTTGAATATCTTGAACATAATATGGACAGAGTTCTTGCATGTGATTCCGATGTGTGTGTGCATATTGCGGAATGCAATTGTAATATCAAATATCATGTTGTCATGAAAGACGAACGTGAGAGCGGACTCAGGGAGGTTCTTAATCTCGGCCATACCGTAGGGCGTGCAATAGAAACTGTAAGTGATTACAGACTTCTGCATGGCGAAGCTGTCGCGATAGGGCTGGTGGCACAGGCAAGACTGTCGGAAAACCTCGGATACATGACAGAGGCAGAAGTTGACAGACTTGTAAAACTTCTTACAAAAGCACATCTGCCGGTGGCAATTCCTGAGTATATTGACAGGGACGAACTTGTAAAGAAGCTTTATACCGATAAGAAAGTACGAGACGGCCACCTGAGATTTGTATTACAGAAAGGGATAGGAGAGGTTGTACAATTCGGAGAAAACGTATATGCCACACCTATAAGCGAAGAAAAAGCGCGTGAAATAATTATGCAGATGTAGAGCCATTGTATTGTAGCATTACATCGCTGTAAAAAACTTTGTCTTTATAATAGAAACGGGAGCTGCCGTTATGGTTTGAGGCTGATTTTTCTATGGATTTAAGACCTATGCCGGATGGAGAAGAATTCTGTCCGGCTTTTTTGCTGGAAATAAAATCCGACCCCATTTTATGCACAATTCCATTAAAACTGTTGGACATGGTTATGTAGAGACAGCCTTCGGTCCGGGTATCGGCGTTTAATATTATATAACGTTCTGATTCCGGAATTTTGCAGCAGGCTTCTATTGCATTTTCTATAAGATTTCCGAATACTATGCTGAGAACTGTATCGTCTATAGCAATATTGGCGGGAATATCTGTTTTCCAGTCCGTACGGATATTGTACTTGTCTGCCATCAATGCGTAATAACTTAATACAGCATTGGTACTGCTGTGTTCACAGAAAAAATAACGCCTGCTGTCAGCCTGTATCTCATTGTTGTACTGGGTTATGTAACTGCAAAGGGCATCATAGTCCTTCTGAGCCGCATAAGCAGAAAGTGTCCTTATGGTATGTTTGAAATCATGTCTTATACGCCCGGTATATTCTGTGTAATCGCGTAAAGCTTCGTACTGGCTTGCCTGTATATTAAGAAGCTGGATGGCATTCAGATCCTCATAATGCTCGACTGTGGAACGCGCTATGGTGAAGAACATAAACTGTGATATGATAAATACGAGAAAATTTACGGCGATTATCAATATCATCACGCTATAGACCCTTCCGACGTGGATATTTGCGTAGTTTTTGGGAACCATCATAACATTGACTAATGAGATGACGGCAGGGGTAAGCCATGCCAGGCGCCATATGCGTTTGAGGTGGAGATTATCAAAAATCCAGAGGATTTTTCCGGAAAATACTGTGATCACAAGAACCATCATAATAATACTGAATATCCACTGAACTGCAATGCCTAGGTTACCGTTGAGCGGACTTGTACCGGGATAAAAGTATCCGTCAACAATATATGAGATAATGCCGCCAAATGACATAACAGTCAAAGACAGTGATATAATGTACAATGTTTTGAGCGGAGGAAGATTAAGTGCGGCAAACGAAGAACCGCACAACAATGCCAGCAAGATAAAAAAAGCAAGGCTGTTTCCGAAAACACCGGTGCGGCATTCGATGTAAGCCGAGAATATGCACAACACTGATACTAATGGGATATACCATAGAAGAAATTGCGATGGCGCTATTCGTAATTTACTGCGGAGCGGAATGATACACATAAGGATTCCCGGTATAACAATTGCAGTGGCTAAAATGTCGGAGAAAAAAACAGATGTGTTCATGCCAGACCTCCTTTGTCATTACGTTCATGACGTAACATAAAATTATAATCTATGAAAGCCTGCTTGAGCCCGCGTGCCTTCCTTGAGTTGAGAGGAAAAATACAACCGTTTTTAAAGGTGCATATGCCGTCGTCCATGTTGCGGACATAATCCATATTAATGATAAGTCCACGGTTTATTGTGAGAAAACGCTTGTCTGCCATGAGTTCCTTCTCTATCTGACCAAAGGAAACTCTTGTACGGTATTGGATATCTGCTGTTATGATGCAGTAATTTGAATCGGCTTCAACCGAGATCACATCACCGAATGCTATATGGTAATCATGTTTGTCCGCATATATGTCAAGATAATTGCAAAAATCGTTATGCGATTTATATAAATCGGTGAGAACCCTTGAAACATCCGGGTACCGGGCAGGCTTAATTATATAGTCGTAGGCATGCACCGAGAAGGCCTCATGCATATGTTCGGTACTTGAAGTCAGAAAAACGATATGGCAGTTGTTATTGCTGTTACGTATAACACGCGCGGTTTCAATACCGTTAAGAACTGTCATATATATATCCAGAAAAATCAAATCATATTCCCCGTTCAGGCTGTTGTTAATAAATATACTTCCATCCAGATATGTATCACATTCATATGCGACTGAACTGTCATTACACCATTTGTCAATAAATCCGGCAAGCTGTGCAGCCTCATCGGGCATATCATCTACTATAGCTATTTTCAAATATTTAATCTCCTACCTCAATAGTTTTTTGAAATTCCCGTGTGAGGGGGAAAGT
>ULVQ01063530.1_pt1 | contig 134013 bp, 110 predicted proteins | sample 1959591 | NCBI WGS metagenome assembly ULVQ01 (sample SAMEA4835790, study PRJEB28245) | human gut metagenome | biome: gut microbiome; material: fecal sample | place: Denmark | collected 2008
ATACAGCGAAGGATATCTGCCGCTGTCGTTTTATCAAAAACAGCATAGCATCGATGACCATTGATAAACTGGTGAACCGGGGATATATCGTCAGGGAAAGTGATGCGAAAGACCGACGGATTCAACGATTGAAACTTACCGGTGAGGCGGATCCTATCGTCAAAGACGGAAGAAAAATGCGGGAACAGTTTACAGAGCTGATCTTTGAGGATTTCAGCCGGGAGGAGATGGATCTGTTTTTGTCGATGATCGACAGAATTTGTGATTCTGTGAGGAGAAGAGTAGACAGCTACAATGACAACAAAAAAGAAGGAAAAGGAGAATAGTCATGCCAAAATTTAGTGTAAAAAGACCATATGTGATCCTGGTGGCGGTTGTGATGGTGCTGGTACTTGGTGGTGTCAGCTTCAGTAAAATGACCACAGACCTGCTGCCGAATATGAATATGCCATATATGATGGTGATCACTACATATCCGGGAGCATCACCGGAAAAGGTGGAGACGGAGCTTACAGATGTCATTGAAAATGGTGTAGGAACCGTAAACGGTGTTAAGGAAGTTACCAGCACATCAAGCGAAAACTACAGTATGGTAGTATTGCAGTTTGAAGATGACACGAATATGGACAGTGCTATGGTTAAGGTGACATCAGCGGTCAATCAGCTTGATCTGCCGGACAATGTGGATAATCCTATGGTTATGGAGCTTTCGGCTGATATGATGTCTACCATGATGGTCAGTGTGGATTATAAGGGTAAAAAGGGATATGAGCTGACACAGTATGTGCAGGACAATATCATTCCGGAACTGGAACGTCAGGATGGCGTTGCAAGTGTCCAGGCATCCGGCCTGGTAGAGAAGTCCGTAGAGGTAAAGCTTAACCAGGACAAGATTGACGATATCAATGGAAAGATTCTGGAAAAGACCGACAGCTCCCTCAAGGATGCAAGAAAAAAGATCGACGATGCCCAGAAGAAGCTGGATGATGGCAAGAAAAAGCTGGAGGAGCAGAAGGAAAGCTTAAGTGAACAGCAGACGGATAAGAGCAATGAGCTGGCCAAATTCAGTAAAATGATGGATCAGGCAATGGCGAACAAGGAGGCATATTCTTCTCAGGTAACCAGTCTCAAAGCGAGCCAGACTGCATTAAATGCAGAGCTTGCCGCTTATAAGAAAAATAAGATCGAGGCATCCTACGATCAGATCAATGCTTCCTTTGCGGCAGCCAGAAAGTCTCTGGAGTCCGGAGACGGCTACAAGGCAATCTACGATCAGGTACATCAGCAGGTTCTGATCGCGGCAGTGCAGAATGCCATGGATCAGAGCGGTACGAAAACTACCGTTACAGCAGACAACGTGAATCATTTGCTGAGTCAGATGGGGAATGCTGCGGATGAGATCAAAAAAGCGGCTGCCCAGACCGCAGAGACAACCACAAAGCAGCAGGCAGAGAAGCAGCTGGAGAGCATCCCGGCAGATGTGAAGGATGCCCTTGATCATCCGGATAAATTAACGGCAATGCAGGATATGATGAAACAGCAGGGTCAGGCAGATGCGGCAAAGAATCTGACCAAGAAGAATCTGCAGACCATGTATGACATCGTCAATACAAGGATTCCACAGATCAACACAGAGCTTGCCAATCTGAAGATCAAGATCAAGACTGCCGAGGCGGTTTTGGCACAGGTGGAGAAATCCATCAAGAAGGCAGAAGGCAAATATGAGCAGGTCGAGGCAGGAAAGATTACGGCAGCAGCGGCATTTGGTGCGGCTAATGCCCAGATCGCCTCTGCGGAGAGCACACTGGATAACAGCAGCAAGGAGTTAGAGAAGGCGAGAAAGTCTTATGAGAAATCAAGAAAAGAAGCGTTAAAGAAGGCAAATCTGGACCAGCTTCTGACGCAGGATCAGTTATCCAATATCCTGACAGCAGAGAACTTCTCTATGCCGGCCGGTTATATCAGCGAGGATGGAACACAGTATCTGATCAAGGTTGGTGACGAGTATAATAATATCAAGGAGCTGAAAAATACACTTCTGACCAATATGAAGGACATTGGGGATATCCGCCTTTGTGATGTGGCAGATGTCACGGTGATCGACAATTCGGAGGATAATTACGCCAAGGTCAACGGAAATGATGCAGTCATCTTAAGTATTTCCAAGTCAAGTACGGCGGGAACCTCGGATGTATCCAAACGGTGTGGGCAGAAGATTAAGGAACTGCAGAAGGAAGATAAAAATCTTCGTATTGTCAATCTGTTGGATCAGGGGGATTACATTAAGATCATTATCAAGTCTGTATTGTCCAATCTGATATTTGGAGCACTCCTTGCCGTACTGGTATTGATGTTGTTCCTGAAAGATGTACGTCCTACCGTGGTTGTTGCGTTCAGCATTCCGCTTAGCGTATTGTTTGCGATCGTACTGATGTATTTTACAAACATTACCATGAATATTATTTCCTTATCCGGTCTGGCATTGGGAGTGGGCATGCTGGTAGATAACTCTATTGTCGTTATCGAAAATATATACCGGCTCCGCAATAAGGGAGTGCCGGCGGCAAGAGCGGCAGTCATGGGAGCCAATCAGGTGGCGGGAGCGATTTTCTCCTCTACACTGACCACGATCTGTGTATTCCTTCCGATCATCTTTACGGACGGACTGACCAGATCCATTATGCAGGATATGTGTCTGACGATCGCATACAGTCTTTCCGCCAGCCTGGTGGTTGCGCTGACGGTTGTGCCAAGTATGAGTGCGACAGTTCTCAAAAAGGAAAATACAAAGAAGCATCGTTTCTTTGATGCCGTATTAAATGCTTATGAAAAGGCAGCACGTTTTTCTTTGTCCCATAAGGCAGTAGTACTGGTGGGATCTCTGATACTCCTGATATTCTGTGTGATCCAGGTATTCCGTATGGGCATCGTTATGATGCCGGATATGGCAAGCGAGCAGATGTCTATCTCGGCAACGATGCCAAAGGAGAATTCTACAAAAGAGGATCACGAGACAGCAGATCAGATTCTGGATCTTGTCAGCAAAACGAAAGGGGTAGACACGGTGGGTGGTGTTATGACATCCGGAACATCGATGATGTCAACGGACGACAAGTCCTACACCTTTGAGGTTCTTCTAGATAAGAAATATGCACGTAAGAATAAGCAGATTGCAGCAGAATTAGAGAATAAGCTGAAAAAGCTTACGCTGGATGACTACACGGTATCGGCATCTAATATGGATATGTCCAGTATGCTGGGTTCCGGTCTGAATATTGAAATATCCGGTAAGGACAACGACAAGCTGTTGGAGATCAGTGAAGATATTATGAAGATCGTTGGTAAGCGGAAAGGCTTTAAGGATATTACCAATGAGCAGGAAGAAGGAGATACCGAATATGTCGTCACGGTAGATAAGGACGAGGCGATGAAATGCGGACTCACGGTGGCTCAGGTTTATCAGGAGCTGGCATCTGCACTCGCCACAGAGAAGGACTCCACGAAGATTACCGTAGAGGATCAGCAGTACAATGTAAAGATTGTGGATGAGCGCGATGAGCTGGATACCAAAAATCTGTCCGACTACGAGTTTGAAACAACCAAGATGAATGACAAGGGCAAGGAAGTTACAAAGACATACAAACTCAGCAAGTTTGCAGAGATCACAAAGGGAAAGAGTGTTGAGAGTCTTTCCAGAAGAAATCTGGTAAATTATGTATCTGTGAAAGCGGATGTCGAGGATGGATATAATGTGGCGCTGCTTAGCCGTAAGCTGCAGAAGGAGATTGACAAATACGATCTTCCGTCAGGCTATACCATTGATATGGGGGGCGAGACGGAGAACACCAATGAGATGGTCAAGAATATGCTTCTGATGATCACGCTTGCCATTGTATTTATTTATCTGATCATGGTAGCGCAGTTCCAGAGCCTGCTGTCACCGTTTATTGTTATCTTTACGATTCCGTTAGCATTTACCGGTGGTCTGATCGCTCTGCTGATATCCGGACAGGAGCTTTCCATGATGGCACTTATGGGCTTCCTGGTACTTTCCGGTGTCGTGGTAAACAACGGTATCGTATTTGTGGATTATGTCAATCAGCTTCGTCTTGACGGAGTGGAAAAGAGAGAGGCTCTGATCGAGACAGGCGTGACCCGTATGCGTCCTATTTTAATGACGGCATTGACGACCATTCTTGCAATGAGTACAATGGTATTTAGTCACGATACCGGTTCGGATATGAGCCGTGGTATGGCGATCGTTACCATAGGTGGTCTTGCTTATGCAACATTGATGACGTTGTTTGTAGTACCTGCATTGTATGATATCTTCTATCGTAAGAAGGAAATGAAGCGGGTAGATCTTGGAGATGAGGCGACCTTGCGTGACCGTGACGAGTAAAACGGAATGAAACGGGGGAGACTATGTCAGAGTATCAGATGACGATGCCTCAGGAGGTTGTCAGGATCATAAATACATTAGAGCAGCATGGCTATGAGGCGTATGCCGTCGGAGGCTGTGTGCGCGATGCCATGCTGGGCAGAGAGCCGGAGGACTGGGATATTACCACATCCGCCAAGCCGCTGGAGGTCAAAAAACTGTTCCGCAAAACCATTGATACGGGGCTGCAGCATGGCACCATCACTGTTATGGTAAACGGAGAGGGTTATGAGGTAACCACTTACCGGATCGACGGGGAGTACGAGGATGGACGCCATCCGAAGGAGGTGGCGTTTACTACCAGTCTCCGGATGGATCTGGAGCGCAGGGATTTTACCATCAATGCCATGGCATACAATGACCGTTCCGGTCTGGTGGATGAGTTTGACGGTGTCGGGGATCTCAAACGTGGAGTGATCCGATGCGTGGGAGATGCCGGTCAGCGTTTTGATGAGGATGCCCTTCGGATGCTCCGGGCAGTACGTTTTTCCGGACAACTGGGATTTACGATCGAGGATGCGACGTTACAGGCGATGGAGCAGAGAATACAAAATCTGCAAAAGATCAGTGCGGAGCGGATCCGTGTTGAAATGACGAAACTCTTAATCTCTCCGAATCCGGGAAGATTCCGGGTGGCGTATACATCGGGAATGACAGGGGTATTTTTGCCGGAGTTTGATCGTATGGTGACATGTGATCAAAAGAATCATCATCATTGTTATACAGTGGGAGAGCACTGTATGCACAGTGTGGAAGTGATGCAGAAGTTTATGGCAGGAATGCTTCCGGAGCCGTTGTCTCCTTATGCCGCAGAGCGGATCTCACAGATCTGTGGCAGTCTCAGCAAAAAACAGTATACGATGCTTGTGCTCGCCATGCTTCTTCATGATGTGGCAAAGCCGGAGGTGATGACGGTGGATGAGCAGGGAGAGGGTCATTTCTTTGGCCACCCGGAACAGAGTGCAAAAACTGCCGGCAAGGTTCTGAAACGTCTGACCTACGATAATGAAACAATAGATACGGTGGTGCGCCTGATCCGTTATCACGATTACCGGATGGAAACCACGATGAAGTCTGTACGCAGGGCTGCATCGAAAATTGGCAGAGATATCATGTGGATGGAGTTTGTGGTGCAGTATGCAGATGTGCTGTCCCAAAGTCCGCAGACAATCCCAGAGAAGTTAGAAAAGCTGGATCAATGTATGGAGAAGTATCAGGAGATCGAAGCCAAAAGCCAGCCTCTTTCGGTGAAGGATCTGGCGGTCAACGGCAGGGATCTGATCCGGGCGGGAATTGCACCGGGACCGGGACTTGGGCAGAAGCTCTCGCAGCTTTTGGATCTGGTACTGGAGGAGCCGGAGCTAAATACAAGGGAACAGCTCTTGGAAAGAATTAAAGAGTAAAATACAAGGGAAGAGGCTGCCGCATGAATTTCTAATGCGGCAGCCTCTTCCGTGTATGGGAAAATGTCCGTAACGTGTTCTTTGATTGACAAAACAGGAATCTTTCTATAATATTGAGACATAAAGTATCACGTAGAGGTTGGTTTAAACATTAAAGTCAGGAGGATAAGGTATGAAGAAAAAGAGAGTGATGGGGCGGATACGGTATAAATCCGCCGCAATAAAATTAAAAAAGGCAGTGGCAGTACTGATGGCGGCACTGATGATGGGATCTGCAGTGGATTACACTGCACTTCCGGCTGTCTGTGCAGCGGAAGATGTCACCGGTGAGCAGGTGGCAGAGCTTACCCAGAATGGAGAGACTACAGTATATAGCTCTTTTATGGAGGCTTATCAGGCAATCACTACAAGTGATGAGGTTACCATTAAGCTGCTGCAGGATTCCCGGATATCTAAAATTACAGGAAGTAAGTATATTACATACATAACGGATAAAGAACATACTATTGTGCTGGATTTAAATGGACATACATTAAGCACAGAGGAAGTGTCTGGCTGGGACTCCAAAGAATCCACTTATGTACTGGATATAGACACATCCTCAAACTGGACCATATGTTCCGGAGTGCCGGGAGGAAAAATTCAGGATAGCGGCAGCAAAGCGGCATTGTTGGAAAATTATGGAACTCTTGCAATCGGGGGAAATGTGGAGATAACTTCAAATAGTGAGTATACCGTATTTGCTCGTGGCGGCACTGGAAACCTCAGCATTGACGGGGCAGCCATCGACAAGGTGGGAGTAATGTATGGATCTTGTAAGATCACTTCAGGGAATATAGACAATGTCTTCTGGAGGGGAGGAAAAGCGGAAATTTCCGGAGGAAAGATTGATACGGTATCAGTTATTGGAGACTATGCAGGATGGAGTAAAGGCAGTAACTTACAACTTTGTGGTGGAACCATTGGCTTGTTAAAACAAAGGGAAGAATATACCAAAGCAATGAGTACATGGTTTGCCGCAGGAACTGCTATAAAAAGCATAGAAGGCGGCAGTCTCTATACCAGAGCAGGGATCGATGCAATAGAAGCAGTGGAGGGATACCGCTGTGCAGAGAATATTGAAATGGTTCCATGCGGAAATCATGTCAATGTAAGTGGTTATTGTAAATATTGTGCCGCTGCTACCGAATGTGAACACATATATGGAGAAGATGGGATCTGTACCAACTGTGGAATGGTTGCCATAGCTACCATAAAGAAGGATAACCAACTGACCGGTTATATCACTTATGGGGAATTGTGTCAGGCAGTAAGTGAATTTACCTCGGATACCACTGCAACCATTAAAATCATGAAAGATGTTGATCTCAACCAGAGTCTCGCCTTCCGGGATGGTAAGATAACTTTAGATTTAGGGGGACATAAGATAGAGACTGCCAGAGTTAACACGGTTATTGTATCGGATCATGCAGAGGTGACGATACAAAACGGAACCCTAAAGACCAGAGAAAAAGATGTTGTCAGGGCAGAGGGGGGGAAATTAACATTAGAAAAGGGTACCACTGTATCTTCCAGCAAGCAGAATTATTATTATGCCGGATTAAGAATTGATGGAGGTGAGGTTGCCATTGATGGAGCAGGATTTGTAGATGGAGAAAGGTCTGTAGATATAACCGGTGGAAATCTTACAGTATTGGATGGAACATTTAGTGGTCAGTTTCGAAAGTACTTTTATAATGGTGAGGAGAGTCCTGAAGTTTCCTTAAGGGGCGGCAGCTATAGCGATGTGCGGTCACTAAGAGGAAACCTTAGAAGTATGTTAGAAAATGGATATGGATTCCGTTCCGGAGAAGAGGGGACGGCATGGATTGTGGACAGTGACCTGTTAGATGGGGAAGGCACAGGGGAGGATACGGCAAAGATAGTATCAAATGTAACGGTAGAAAAGCTTCCGGTAACCATCACACAGCCGGAGTCATATGAGGATTATTGTGGAAATCCGGCCCGCTTATATGTAAATGTGGATGCAGAAGAGGAAGTAACTTATCAGTGGTATCGCATTACGGGAGAGGGCAATGCGGAAGAAATAAGTGATGCTACCTCCAATACCCTTCAGGTTTCGCCATCGGAGTTTCAGCCGGGAGTAGGGATTACGTTTTATTGCATGATTTACTGGCAGGGATATTCCATTAAGAGCGAAGAGGCAACAGTGACAGAAAAAGAGGGAATTGACCACCATATCAATAAGAATATTGAGAAATATTACACAGGAGAAGCCGTTACCCTGCAGGAGGATGAAATTTTCCTTTATCAAGAGTATGGAGATGAAAATGATACATTGGTTCCCGGAGAGGATTTTAAAATTGTGGAAGGAAGCTATGAACATAATATAGATGTGACGACAGAGGATAAGATGGCAAGTGTTAAGGTAGAGGGGACAGGAAAGTACATTGGAACCGTTCAAGTGAAATTTTCCATATTGCGGGCGGAAAATGAGTTTGTCAATGAACTTACCTGTGAGGATTTTGTATATGATGGAGTTACTGCTCCGGACCCGGAAGCAACAGCAAAATTTGGTACCGTAAAATATCGTTATGCAGCTTCTGAGACGGGAGAATACACAGATACAGTTCCAATGGATGCAGGAACATACTATGTAAAAGCGTATGTGGAGGAGACAAAGAATTATGCCGGCTTAGAAAGCAAAGAAGCTGTGAAATTTGTTATTTCTAAGGCAAAACAGCCGGAAAGTATGCCGAAAGATTCCGTTACAACTCCTTATACGGTGAAGAAAGTGTCTCAGATAGAACTTCCGGCTGACTGGCAGTGGGCGGAAGAAGATGCCTCAAAAGACCTTCCGGAAGCAGAAGCTGTGGAGGCGAAAGCAAATTATACAGGGAAGGATAAGGAAAACTACGAAACGAAGCAGGTAACGGTTACAATTACCCGCAGTGCCTGTGAGCATCCGGATACGAAAGTAAAAGGAGAAGAAGCATCTACCTGTACTACTGCCGGATACACCGGAGATACCTACTGTGAACAGTGTGGAAGAAAGATCAAAGAAGGGAAAGAAATTGCTCTTTTACCTCATATACTGGAAAAGATCGAGAAGAAAAATGCCACGACAGTGAAAGAAGGCAATATAGAATATTATCACTGCAGCGTATGTGATGGCTGTTTCTCTGACAGTAAAGGAACGAGTCCGATTACCAAAGAAAGTACGGTAATTCCGGTCATTAAAGTGACGCCAACGGTAACACCGTCTGTAACACCGACGGCAGGACCGAGTGCAAAGCCAACCACAGAGCCGGGGGTAGAGCCGACAGCAAAGCCGAGTGCAGCACCAAGCACAGAGCCGACAGCAAAGCCGACCGCAGAACCGGGTGGAAAGCCGACCGCAGTGCCGAGTGCAGAACCGGGTGTGAAGCCGACAGCAGGACCGAGTGCAGAACCGGGTGTGAAGCCGACCGCAGTGCCGAGTGCAGAACCGGGTGTGGAGCCGACAGCAGGACCGAGTGCAGAACCGGGAGCCGAGCCGACAGCAAAGCCGACGGCAGAACCGACAGAGACACCGGGAGCCGAGCCGACGGCAGAACCGAGTGCGGAACCGGGAGCCGAGCCGACAGCAAAGCCGACCGCAGGATCAACAGCAGAACCGGGTGGAAAGCCGACGGCAGGACCGAGTGCAGAACCGACGGCAGAGCCAACGGTGACACCAAGTACGGCACCGACAGAGACACCAGCCGGGGAGCCTGCAACTCCAAAGCCGACAAAGAAGCCGGTGGTCAAGCCGGCCAAAAAGGGAAAAAAGCTTACTGACAGTAAAGGCACAATCTATAAGGTGACAAGCGATAAAGCAGGTTCCCCGACCGTGGAGTATTCAGCAACGGCGAAGGGAGCAAAGGGAACCATTACTATCCCGGCTCGGGTAACGATTAAAGGGGTAACATACAAAGTTACATCTGTGGGGGCATCCGCCTGCAGAAATCGTGCCGGGATTACGAAAGTGATCATAGGTAAAAATGTCACGAAGATTGGAAACCGCGTATTTAGTGGATGCAAGAAGCTGAAGAAAGTGACCATTAAGACGACAAAGCTTACAGAGAGTACAGTAGGAAGCAACGCATTCTCGGGAATATCTTCCGGAGTAGTTGTGAAAGTACCTGAGAGTAAGGTGAAAGCATACCGTAAATTATTCAAGAAAAAGGGGATCAGCGACGGGGCAACGATTACAAAGTAATCATTTTCCGGGCAATAGAAAAGAATCACAAAATAAGAAAGGGGCTGTCACACGAATTGCGACAGTCCCTTTTTAAAAAACTTGTGAAAAGCACTGAAATGATGTAAAATGATTAAGATAGTGTATTTGTGAGAAAATGAAAAAGAAGATATATGGTAATGGAGGCATGTCATGGACTTAAATGTGCAGTTTTATAAGATGTCAAAGCAGATGAAGACGCAGCTGTATCTGGATAATCTGACAACGATATTCAATCCGCAGGCGTTATTTGCCGATGGGACAGAGTTTTACCGCTGTCCGTCCGAACCGGATCCCTACGACCGGGTGAGACTGCGGCTTCGATGTGCCAGGGAGAATCTGGATTCCGTTATTCTTATCTTTAACGACGAGCGCATTGAGATGGAGAAGCTTTATAATGACCGCATGTTTGATTATTATGAGACATTTGTACAGCTTGGCACGGAGCAGGTGTTCTATTACTTTGAGATTCACTGTGGTCAGATGGTGTGCTATTACAACAATGTGGGATTATGTAATTCCGTAGAGGAGTACTACAATTTCACCATGACACCGGGGTTTCATACACCGGACTGGGCAAAGGGAGCGGTGTTTTACCAGATTTATGTGGATCGTTTCTACAATGGAGACCGCAGCAACGATGTAGAGGATAATGAGTACATTTATATCGGAGAAGGCACCAGCAAGGTGACCGACTGGAATAAATATCCCGCAGCCATGGGTGTCCGGGAGTTTTACGGAGGCGATATCGCCGGTGTCATGCAGAAGTTAGATTATCTGCAGGAGCTGGGAGTAGAGGTTATCTATCTGAATCCGGTTTTTGTATCTCCGTCGAACCATAAGTACGACATTCAGGATTATGATTATATTGATCCTCATTTTGGACGGATCGTTAAGGACGAGGGAGAGCTTTTACAGAAGGATGAGCATGGAAACTGGAAGGCAGATGCAAATTATCCAAATAAAGATGCGTCACGTTATATCTGCCGTGTAACGGATAAGGAGAATCTGGAGGCGAGTAACCGGCTCTTTGCCGAGTTTGTGGAAGAGGTTCACCGCAGGGGGATGAAGGTCATTCTCGATGGTGTATTTAATCACTGCGGTTCCTTTAATAAATGGCTGGACAGAGAATGTATTTATGAAAATGCAGAAGGTTATGAAAAGGGAGCATATGTGTCAGAGGACAGTCCGTACAATACCTTCTTTAAATTCCGGGAACGCCAGTGGCCATATAACCCTCATTATGATGGCTGGTGGGGACATGATACGCTGCCGAAGCTGAATTATGAGGAATCCCCGGCATTATTTGATTACATTATGCATGTGGGTCGTAAATGGGTTTCCCCACCATATAATGTGGATGGATGGAGACTTGACGTGGCTGCCGATCTGGGACAGTCCGGAGAGTACAATCACTACTTCTGGAAGGAGTTTCGCCGTAACGTCAAAGAGGCGAATCCGAATGCTCTGATCCTTGCGGAGCACTATGGAGATCCGACAGAATGGCTCAAGGGCGATGAGTGGGATACGGTCATGAACTACGATGCCTTTATGGAGCCGTTGACCTGGTTCCTCACAGGCGTGGAGAAGCACAGTGATGAGTATCGTCAGGATCAACTGGGCAACCCGGATTCTTTCTTTGGTTCCATGCGTCATTTTATGACACGTTTCCATACACAGTCCCTTCAGGTAGCGATGAATGAGCTGTCCAACCATGACCATTCCCGTTTCCTTACCAGAACAAACCGTAAGGTGGGACGAACCGCATATCTGGGACCGGAGGCGGCAAACGAGGGTGTCGATAAAGCAATCATGCGTCTGGCTGTTATGATCCAGATGACATGGCCCGGAGCACCGACAATCTATTATGGAGATGAGGCGGGACTCTGCGGATGGACGGATCCGGATAACCGCCGTGCATACCCATGGGGCAGAGAAGATCAGGATCTGATCGATTTCCATAAGGAGATTATCCGCATTCATAAGGATTATCAGGCAATGAAGACCGGGTCGATCCTGTTCCTGCATGGCCAGTATCAGTTTATCAGCTATGGCAGATTTGATGAGCAGGACAAATTTGTGGTGGCCATTAACAGCGGAGAGCAGCCGGTATCGGTAAATCTGCCGGTATGGCGTCTTGGACTGACAGAGGCAACGCGTATGGCACGCCTGATCAATACCGGTACGGATGGATTTTCTTTGGAGACAGCGATGTATAGCGTGGAAAACGGAATCCTTCACCTGAATTGTCCACCGAAATACGGAGTGGTTATTAAAAATCTGGGATAATGGATATTTCTGCGAAACATGAGAAGCAGAGCAAACGAGGAAAGGACAAAATATGGGTAAGTTACGGGACTGGATGCATGGCAGGGGCAGAGGCGTTGTGATCGCCGTTGTGATATTGCTGGCATTATGGATCATAGTGGATTTTTACCGGACGAATCATCCGAAGCCGGAGCAGAAGGAGCCGGCCGAAATATCAGAACCCTACGAGGGGAGTGGCTCGTCCTCGGCAGAGGATCTGCAGGAGGACAGTGACTCAGCGAAGGATCCGGAGGAAACGCAGGATAAAAAAGAGGACGATTCCGGGAAGCCGGGGGATTCTTCGGATGGACAGACTGTCACAGAGGAAAAGGCAGGAAGGGTTTCCGGTGAGGACACCTCGAAGGAGGATCCGGAGTTAGATACCACAGAGGAAGATACAAGGGACTCCGGTCTTACTACGACAGAGGAAGATACCGGGACTCCGGGGGAAGCATCCCGGACAGACACGGGAGATATTACCCTTGGTTTTGCAGGGGATATCAATCTGGATGAAACCTGGACGGTGATGAAGCATATGCGCCAGAAGGGCAAAGGTATTCAGGGCTGTATCGATCCGTGCCTGATCCGGAAGATGCGAAGTTATGATTATATGGTGTTGAACAATGAATTTTCCATTAGTAACCGTGGTAAGGCAATGAGGGGAAAGGCATATACCTTCCGGGCACCCCGCAGGAATGTAAAGCTGTTGCAGCAGCTGGGAGTTGATGCAGTTTCTCTTGCCAACAATCATGTTTATGATTATGGAAAACAGGCGTTTCTGGATACGTTGTCTACACTGGAAAACAATGGAATAAAATATACCGGTGGTGGGAAAGATAGCAAAGAGGCGAAAAAACCGGTCTATTTTGAGAGCAAAGGGAAAACCATTGCGGTGATCGCTGCCACAAGAGCAGAGAAGTATATTCTCACACCGGCGGCGGGAAAGCATTCTCCGGGAGTCTTTCGGACCTACGATGACACACAATATGTCCGGGCGATCCGAAGAGCCAGGAAAAAGGCGGATGTCGTCATTGCATTTGTGCACTGGGGGACAGAATACAGCACGAAGCTGGAAACGGCACAGACAAGCCAGGCAAAGGATTATATCAATGCCGGGGCGGATGTTGTAGTCGGTGCCCATACCCATTGTCTGCAGGGAGTGGGGTATTATAAAGGAAAGCCGATCTTTTACAGTCTGGGCAACTACTGGTTTAATGAAAAGACATTATATACCACGCTGCTTGAACTCACGATCCGGGAGAACGGATCCATCGAGGCGAGGATGCTGCCATGTCTGCAGTCCGGAAGAGAAACCCATCTTCTGACGGCGAAAAGCAAAGTGAGAAAATTTGTCAATTACGTCAATGGAATTTCGGAAAATGCGAAGATTGGAGCAAAAGGGGTCGTGCACTCCCGGTAATATCCGTAAATGAAACTGACAGCGGTTGACAATAACAGCGAAATGAGTATAATTACAGACAGCCCATAGAATTAGTAGGAAATATGGACTTATCTATATTTTAAATACATATCTGTCCTGAAACAGGGACAGACACAGAAAGGCAGTGGTATACACTATGAGCAAATTGATCTATTTAGATAATGCAGCAACAACATCGGTCAGACCGGAAGTGTTTGAGGCGATGAAACCATATTATCTGGAGAATTACAGCAATCCTTCCAGCGTATACAGCTTTGCCGGAGAGGCCAAAAAAGCCATGGAGGATGCCAGAAAGGTGATTGCGGATTCTCTGGGAGCAGCAGCCACGGAGATTTATTTTACCGGAGGTGGCAGTGAGTCAGATAACTGGGTGCTGAAGGGCGTTGCCGAGGCATACCAGTCCAAAGGGAAGCATATCATCACATCCAGGATCGAGCATCATGCGATCCTGCACACCTGCGAGTATCTGGAAAAGCATGGTTATGAGATCACATACCTTGATGTGGATGAGAATGGTCTTGTCACACCGGAGGAGGTTGAGAAAGCGATCCGTCCGGATACGATCCTGATCAGTATTATGTTTGCCAATAATGAGATCGGTACCATTGAGCCGATCGCTGAGATCGGAAAGGTTGCCCATGAGCATGGGGTATTATTCCATACGGATGCCGTTCAGGCATATGCACATGTACCAATTAACGTACAGGAGATGAACATCGACATGCTCAGTGCCAGCGGTCATAAGTTCCATGGACCAAAGGGCATTGGTTTCTTGTATATGAGCAATAAGGTAAAGATCGGTCCGCTGATCCACGGCGGTTCCCAGGAGCGTTCCCGTCGTGCAGGTACCCATAATGTACCGGGTATCGTTGGTATGGCAAAGGCTGCCCAGCTTGCTCATGCCAAGATGGATGAGATCATGGCGAAGGAAACAGCACTGAGAGATCATCTGATCGGTAGACTGGAAAAGGAGATTCCTTACTGCCGTCTCAATGGTGACCGTGTAAAACGTCTGCCAAACAACGTAAATTTCTGTTTCCGTTTCATTGAGGGAGAGTCTCTTCTGATCCTTCTGGATCAGAACGGCATTTGTGCATCCAGTGGTTCTGCCTGCACATCCGGTTCGCTGGATCCTTCCCATGTACTGCTGGCGATCGGTCTGCCTCATGAGATCGCACACGGTTCTCTCCGTCTGACCCTTTCAGAGGACAATACGATGGAAGAAATGGACTTCGTCGCAGATCAGGCCAAGAAGATTGTAGAGAGACTGCGCAGCATGTCTCCTCTGTATGATGATTTTGTAAAGCAGCAGAAGGAGCAGTAATAAATACAACCCTATAGATCAGACAAAAGAAAGGGAGATTATCAATGAATTATAGCGAAAAAGTAATGGATCATTTCAATAATCCGAGAAATGTGGGAGAGATTGAAAATGCAAGTGGTGTCGGTACCGTAGGAAATGCAAAGTGCGGTGATATCATGCGTATTTATCTGGATATTGATGAGGACACCAAGATCGTAAAGGACTGCAAATTCAAGACCTTTGGCTGTGGTGCTGCAGTAGCAACCAGCAGTATGGCAACGGAGCTTGTAAAGGGCAAGACGATCTATGAGGCTCTTGAGGTAACCAATAAGGCTGTTATGGAAGCACTGGACGGACTTCCACCGGTAAAGGTGCATTGCTCACTGCTTGCAGAGGAGGCGATTCACGCAGCTCTTTGGGATTATGCAGAGAAGAATCATATTACGATTGAAGGATTAAAAAAGCCGAAGACTGATATTTCGGATGAGGACTAAATATGAAGAGAGCTTCTAAAGCAGCCGAATACGCTGCTAAGAAGCACTATACTTCATATAATAAAAAGCACAGAAACAGCGCTTTTCACAGCGGAGGTTTTGGAGGAGCAGAGCTTCTAAAGCAGCCGAATACGCTGCTAGGAAGCACTATACTTCATATAGTAAAAAGCACAGAAACAGCGCTTTTCGCGGTTGAGATTTTGGAAGAGCTTTAAATTAAGAACCGGACGGTTGTTGGACTGTCCGGTTTTTTCGAAGGTACAAAAAGGGAAGGTTTTATTTTACCGACAGGATGCCTGTGGTCAGAAACTGCAGGCTTTGGAAAGGCATGGTTATTAAAGTGGCAGGAAATAAGAACAAAACAGTGGTTGTGGGAATGTCCGGGGGAGTGGACTCTTCTGTGGCAGCATATCTTCTCAAGGAGCAGGGGTATCATGTGATAGGTGCTACCATGCAGATCTGGCAGCAGGAGGATCGGTGCAGCATCGAAAAGGAGGGCGGCTGTTGTGGATGGAGTGCTGTGGAGGATGCCAGAAGAGTGGCACATATGCTGGATATTCCATATTATGTGATGAATTTCCGGGACGAATTTCAGGAAAAGGTCATTAATTATTTTGTAGAGGAGTACCGCCGGGGACGGACACCGAATCCCTGCATTGCCTGTAACCGGTATGTAAAATGGGAGTCTCTTCTTCACCGGAGCATGGAGATTGGGGCGGATTTTATTGCGACAGGGCATTACGCAAGGATCGTACAGTGTCAAAACGGCCGGTATGCCATAGCACCATCGGTCACGGCACAGAAGGACCAGAGTTATGCACTTTATAACCTGACCCAGCATCAGCTTGCACATACCCTGATGCCGGTTGGGGATTATACCAAGCCGCAGGTACGTGAGATCGCAGCAAAGATTGGATTAGAAGTGGCGAATAAACCGGACAGCCAGGAAATCTGTTTTGTGCCGGATCAGGACTATGCAGGCTTTATTGAGAGGGAGACCGGACAGAGGGAGCTGCCGGGCAATTTTGTCACAGCAGATGGCAGGATTCTCGGACAGCATAAGGGAATCTCACATTATACTGTGGGACAGCGAAAGGGCTTAAATCTTGCCATGGGTCACCCTGTCTTTGTGACACAGATCCGTCCGGAGACGAGAGAAGTGGTGATCGGAGAGGCAGAGGACGTTTTTACGGACAGACTTACGGCAGACCATATCAATTATATGGCGGCAGATCGTTTTGAAGAGGGACAGGAGGTGACGGCTAAGATCCGATATTCCCATGCCGGAGCGAAATGTGTGATCGAACGCTGTCAGGATGATGAAATCACGGTGCATTTTCTGGAACCGGTACGTGCGGTGACGCCGGGACAGGCAGTTGTATTTTATGAGGATGGTGTGGTGTTGGGAGGAGGCACCATCTGTTGATGCTATGGAAATGAAGCGACGGGAAAGAAAGGGGTTTATTTATGGGAAGATTTTTTCAGAAAAAACGCTGTTACAAATTACTTTGGGGAGTACTGGCAGTTGTTCTGACAGCCGGAACCGGCAGGGTGACGGAAGTATCGGCGGCGGACAAAACAGCAGAAGAATGGGCACAGAAGGTAGAGAAAACATGGCAGGTGGCGGGAAGTAAAAAGTGTACCCGCAAGGTCAAGGTGACTTTAAAAACATCACAGAAGAATATGTGGAAAAATACCTCTGCATTTACCGCGGCTGTGAATAAAGCAATTTATGGAAATGCATATCTGTCCGAAAACTGGGACAGCATGGAAACAGAGTTTATGGATTTTCGTCTTCACAAAATGAAGAAAAGTACAAAACAGTACAAGGACTATGTGACCGGTGTGAAGGTAAACATGCAGTACAAAGGAAAGAAGCTTACATATACTCTGACGGTAAACGGCAAAGACAAAGATACCCGATATACTTACCGGGATATCGAAGCCAATAAATACTGTGCGGCAGAGATCCAGAATGCCACAAAGGAAATGAACCAGTATGACAGGGCATGGTATGTGAATCTGTGGGTGCAGGGACATGCGCATTTTGAGAATGAATATACCCCGGGATGGGTAGTATTAAAAAACAAAAAAGCACATGGTGTCTGCTATGATCTTGCGTATTTTTATGAACAGGCGGCCTGTTATGCCGGTGTGGAGCATTTTGGACGGGTATCCAACAGTGGACATACCTGGAATGTCGTAAAGATTGACGGAAAGATCTATTACGTGGATGTAGAACATTCCAGAAGTGCGGTAAAGCTGTATTATGCTTCTATGGCAGGACTTGTGGATTATCTGAACAATGATGCTGCCGGGACAGAAATGGCACTGCAGGAAAGATATGTCAGACAGGACTATAATAAGGGACCGATCACTGCGGCAAAGGATGGCTATGCGCAGGAACTCTGGCAGAAGGTACAGACGGTAAAAGCATCCATGACAGCACAGGAATGGAAAGAAAAAATAGAGGGCTACTGGAAATCTGAAAAAAACATTTTCAATATTTATCAGATCAAAAGGGAAACAATATTCAGTGAGCCGTGGGAAGCAGGCTTTGCACACTTTGGACTCCAGACCTTAGAGCAGGTCACGGATTACAAGTGTTTTTACTCCTTTGCCGAATATGACAAGCCCTCAAAATGGTTATACGCCTGGATCCGCGAATGAGAGCCAACCCTCCGGCTCCGCACGGCACAGCTTGGAAAATGCGGAGCCGGAGCTATTTATATTTTTTTAAGAAAGAATTATAAATTGTTTCTTGTTTTTGTGGGAAGAATATGGTAGGGTATATCACAAATTCGATACACAGATTGTTTTGTTCGAGATAAGGAGGAATGACATATGCCAATGGGAATGGGTTATGGATATTATTGGGATCCCACGTATGTACTGGTGATCATCGGTGCCGTGATCTGTATGATCGCATCCGCCAATGTCAGTGGCACATTTAGAAAATATAATCGTGTGAGAAACAGCCGGAATATGACCGGGGCACAGGTAGCAGCACAGATCCTGCAGGAGGCAGGATTGAGTAACATCCGGATTGAGCATATCAGCGGAGATCTGACGGATCATTATGATCCCTCTGCCAAGGTTCTGCGGTTATCCGACAGCGTATACGGCTCTACTTCCATTGCGGCAGCCGGTGTCGCGGCTCACGAGTGCGGTCATGCGATCCAGGACAAGGTAAATTATATTCCGATCCGTCTGCGCAATGCCATTGTGCCGGTAGTGAATCTGGGTTCGAAGCTTTCCTGGCCGGTGATCATTCTCGGGCTGATCCTGGGAAGAGCAGGGCTGCTGCAGATCGGTATCATATTATTTGGTCTGACTCTGTTATTTCAGGTAGTGACCCTTCCAGTAGAGTTTAATGCATCCGGCAGAGCACTGCGGATACTGGATCAGAGAGGGATTCTGGGACATGAGGAGATGAGAGGTGCCAGAAAGGTGCTGGGAGCAGCAGCCATGACATATGTGACTGCGACGATCTCTACGTTACTGCAGTTGCTACGTCTCGTACTGCTCTTTGGAAACAGATCCAATGATGACTAAATAAAAATGCACAAACCACAAAAAAGTTTGTGCATTTTTTTTTATAATGTTGTACAATAAAAGAGCAGGCGGAAATGACCGCCGGGTTTATATCATCAATAAATTATTTTGAAAGGATGGAGATGGAATGGCAGAAAACAGAATGATTGGGGACTATCCTGTAATTGGAATTCGTCCGACGATAGATGGACGAAGAGGACCGCTTAAGGTACGTGAGTCACTGGAGGCTCAGACCATGGGCATGGCTAAAAATGCCGCAAAGCTTTTTGAGGAGAACCTGCGTTACTCCAATGGAGAGCCGGTAAAGGTTGTGATCGCAGATACAACCATCGGACGCGTTGCAGAGGCGGCTGCCTGTGCGGACAAGTTCCGCAGAGAAGGTGTTGATATTACATTGACCGTTACTCCTTGCTGGTGTTATGGATCTGAGACGATGGATATGGATAAAAATACCATCAAAGCGGTATGGGGCTTTAATGGTACAGAGAGACCGGGTGCAGTATATCTTGCCGCTGTACTGGCAGCTCATGCACAGAAGGGTCTTCCTGCATTTGGTATTTACGGCAAGGATGTTCAGGAGGCAGATGCCGAGGAGATTCCGGAGGATGTCAAGGGGAAGCTTCTTCGTTTTGGACGTGCAGCAATCGCTGCAGCAACCATGCGTGGAAAATCTTACCTGCAGATCGGTGCTGTCACCATGGGAATTGCAGGCTCTATTGTAAACTGTGAGTTCATCGAGGAATATCTTGGCATGCGTGTAGAGTCCGTGGATGAGGTAGAGATCATCCGCCGTATGTCCGAGGGTATTTATGATCATGAGGAGTTCGAGAGAGCATTATCCTGGACAGAGTCCCACTGCAAAGAGGGCTGGGATAAGAACCCGGATTTCGTAAAGAGAAACGACGAGCAGAAGCAGCGTGACTGGGAGTTCGTCGTCAAAATGATGTGTATCATCAAGGACCTGATGAATGGCAACAAAAACCTTCCGGAGGGCAGAGAAGAGGAGGCAGTTGGACATAATGCCATTGCTGCAGGCTTCCAGGGGCAGAGACAGTGGACAGATTTCTATCCGAATGGAGATTTCGCAGAGGCACTCTGTAATTCGTCCTTTGACTGGAACGGTGCAAGAGAGCCTTATATTCTGGCAACAGAGAATGATACTCTCAACGGTCTTGGCATGCTGTTTATGAAGCTTCTTACCGGCCGTGCACAGATCTTCGCAGATGTTCGTACATACTGGAGCCCGGATGCTGTCAAGAAAGCAACCGGCTATGATCTGGAGGGCATTGCAAAAGAGGCAGGCGGATTCCTGCATCTGATCAATTCCGGAGCAGCTTGTCTGGATGCCTGTGGAGAGGTGAAGGACGAGAATGGCAACGGTGTGATCAAGCCATTCTGGGAGATGACAGAGGCAGACCAGAAGGCATGTCTGGAGGCGACCGAGTGGTGTGCTGCCGATAACGGATACTTCCGTGGTGGTGGATTCTCTTCCAGATACCTTACCAGAGCAGAAATGCCTGCAACTATGATCCGTCTGAATCTGGTCAAGGGACTGGGACCGGTTCTGCAGATCTGCGAGGGTTATACCATCAATCTGCCGGATGAGGTATCGGACAAGATCTGGAAGCGTACCGACTATACCTGGCCTTGTACCTGGTTTGCTCCTCGTGTTACCGGTGAGGGCGCATTCAAGACAGCATATGATGTGATGAATAACTGGGGTGCCAACCACGGTGCCATCAGTTATGGCCATATTGGTGCCGATCTGATCACCCTGGCATCTATTCTCAGAATCCCGGTATGCATGCATAATGTACCGGAGGAGGATATTTTCCGTCCATCTGCATGGAATGCATTTGGTATGGATAAAGAGGGACAGGACTACCGTGCATGTGCCGCATACGGACCTCTTTATAAGTAGTTTCTATTTTGACCGTGGAATGAAAGTATGGTATACTTATCTGTACGTGGGACAATATGGCCTGTACAGATAGGGATACCATATTGTTCGTTAAGAGAAAATATGCACATGGCAGTTTTTTGCCGGTAAGTTTTGCCTGCGGTGCAGAGTCTGCAGGTGGAGAAAGGAATGTAAGAGGATTATGTTTGAACAGGAGATCGAAAGTATTGCAGCAGGAGGAAGTAATGAGGAGATTTATTACAATCTGCTGAATCTGACCAAAAGAGCGATTGATCAGAAGGGACGGATTGAAGGAAAGAAAAAAGTATATTACATATCAGCAGAGTTTCTGATCGGAAAGCTTTTATCCAATAATCTGATCAATCTGGGGCTTTATGATCAGGTAAGTGAAACACTGAAAAAGCATGGAAAGTCTATGGCTGATATTGAGGAGATCGAACCGGAGCCATCACTTGGTAACGGTGGCCTTGGCCGTCTGGCTGCATGTTTTCTGGATTCGATTGCAACATTGGGACTGCCGGGAGACGGTGTAGGACTAAACTATCATCTGGGATTGTTTAAACAGGTATTTGAGCAGAATATGCAGAAGGAAACGCCAAATCCATGGATCCAGGATCAGAGCTGGCTTCGCCGGACCGATGTGGGATATCCTGTGATTTTCCATAATAAGACGGTTCAGTCTGTGATGTATGAAATTGATGTCACAGGCTATGATAATAAGGTGAATACTCTCAAATTGTTTGATCTGGACAGTGTGGATGATTCCATTGTCCAGGGAGACAGCATCTGGTTTAATAAGGACGAGATCACAAAGAATCTCACCTTATTCCTTTATCCGGATGACAGTGATGTACAGGGTCAGCTTCTTCGTATCTATCAGCAGTATTTTATGGTGAGCAATGCAGCACAGCTTATTATTGATGAGGCACTGGCAAAGGGAAGCACTCTTTATGATCTGCCGGATTATGCTGTTGTCCAGATCAATGATACCCATCCAACCATGGTCATTCCGGAGCTGATCCGTCTGCTGGTCAACCGCGGTATTGAGATGAACGATGCCATTGGTATTGTATCCAGAATGTGTGCCTATACCAATCATACTATCCTTGCAGAGGCTCTGGAGAAGTGGCCGATGTGGTATCTGGAAAAGGTCGTTCCGCAGCTTGTTCCGATCATTAAGATGCTGGACGTCAAGGTGAAGGAGAAATACTCTGATCCAAGAGTTGCCATTATTGATGAGAACAACACTGTCCATATGGCACATATCGACATTCACTACAGCACCAGTGTAAACGGTGTGGCATATCTGCATACGGAGATCCTGAAGAATTCTGAGCTGAAGCCGTTCTATGATCTCTATCCGCAGAAGTTTAACAATAAGACAAACGGTATTACATTCCGCCGCTGGCTGCTGCACTGCAACCATCCGCTGACCGATTATATCACAGATAAGATCGGCGCAGACTTTAAGAAGGACGCATCCAGGCTGGAGGATCTGTTAAAATATCAGGATGATCAGAAGGCTCTGGATGATATTTATGAGATCAAACGCCAGAAAAAGAAAGAACTGGCAGCATATCTCAAGGAAAAGGAGAACATTACCGTCGATGAAAATTCTGTCTTTGACGTACAGGTAAAACGTCTCCATGAGTACAAGCGTCAGCAGATGAATGCACTGTATGTGATCCACAAATATATGGATATCAAGGCAGGCAACAAGCCAAAGACTCCGGTAACTGTTATTTTTGGAGCAAAGGCGGCACCGGCATATACTATTGCAAAGGACATTATTCATCTGATCCTCTGCCTGTCAGAGCTGATCAATAACGATCCGGAGGTAAGTCCTTATCTCAAGGTGGTTATGCTGGAGAATTATAATGTCTCTTACGCGGAGAAGGTGATCCCGGCAGCAGATATTTCTGAGCAGATCTCACTGGCATCCAAGGAGGCAAGTGGAACCGGTAATATGAAATTTATGTTGAATGGTGCGATCACTCTTGGTACTGAGGATGGAGCCAACGTTGAGATCCACCAGTTTGTGGGCGATGACAATATCTATATCTTTGGTAAGTCCAGTGAAGAGGTTATTGAGCATTATGCCAAGGCAGATTACAGTGCAGAATCTATTTATGATGCAGATCCGGAGATCGCAAAGCTTGTAGATTTCATTATCAGCAAGGAAATGTTTGCCGTAGGCAACAAAAAGAGCCTGATCCGCCTGTATATGGAGCTTCTGACAAAGGACTGGTTTATGACTCTGCTTGATGTAAAGGAATATATTCAGGTCAAGGAGAAAATGCTTGCAGATTATGCAGACAAAAAAGCCTGGGAACAGAAAATGATAGTAAATATTGCAAAGGCCGGATTTTTCTCATCCGATCGTACGATCGCGCAGTACAATGAGGATATCTGGCATCTGTAGGAGTAAAACAGGATGCTTACAGCGATCATATCTCCGGGGGTGGCAGGTGTCGTACTTCTGGTAGTGCTTGCAGGTGGATATCTGATGAACCGGATCATTCAGAAAAAGTATGGCTACACACCGGAGCGGGAGAAGAAATTGGAGGAGGCAAAAGAAGAGGGAGCCTCTGACGATAGATCACGCATATCGTGAGACAAGAAACATTACTGAGGTTAAGCAAGGATGGCGCTATGGGAGCGCAGAATTGGAGGAAAACGTGAAACGAATTGGTTTTTTGACAAGTGGCGGTGACTGTCAGAGTTTGAATGCAACCATGCGGGGTGTGGCTAAGACATTGTATCAGGCAAATCCGGATGTGGAAATTTACGGTATTTTAGAGGGATATAAGGGCTTGATCTATGGCAATCGTCGTAAGATGGAGCCAAAGGATTTCTCCGGCATATTAACAGAGGGTGGAACGATTATCGGAACTTCCAGACAACCCTTCAAGAAGATGGGAGAGCCGGATGAGAACGGTCTTGATAAAGTAAAAGCCATGCTGGACAATTACAAAAAATGGAAGCTTGACTGTCTCGTGATCCTGGGAGGAAACGGTACCCACAAAACAGCCAATCTTCTCAGTGAAAAAGGCTGCAATGTAGTCACTCTTCCAAAGACCATCGACAACGATATCTGGGGAACGGATATTACCTTTGGTTTCCAGAGTGCAGTAAATATTGCAACCAACGCTATCGACTGTATCCATACCACAGCAGCTTCCCACGGACGTGTCTTTATCGTAGAGGTCATGGGGCACAAGGTAGGCTGGCTGACACTTCATGCCGGTATTGCAGGAGGTGCAGACATCATTCTCCTGCCGGAGATTCCATATGATATTAACTCTGTGGTAAAGGCTCTGGAGAAGAGAAGTGCCCAGGGCAAGCGTTTCTCTATCCTGGCGGTAGCTGAGGGGGCGATTTCCAAGGAGGACGCAGCACTCAGCAAGAAGGAGCTTAAGGCAAAGAGAAAGAAAATGGCATATCCTTCTATTTCTTATGAGATTGGTGCACAGATTCTGGAAAAAACAGGCCAGGAAGTGCGTATTACGGTTCCGGGTCATATGCAGCGGGGTGGAGAGCCGTGTCCTTACGACCGTGTTCTTTCCACACGTCTTGGTGCAGCGGCAGCCCAGCTGATCCTGAAGGAGAAGTATGGCTATATGGTAGGTATGGTAAATGGAGAGACCGTACCGGTGCCGCTTTCTGAGGTGGCAGGCAAGCTGAAAATGGTAGATCCAAAGGCTTCCATTATTCAGGAGATTAAAGAAATGGGAATTTGCTTTGGCGACTAGATAGGAGACAGTTATGTCATATACGGCATTATATCGGAAGTTCCGGCCATCGGGCTTTGATGAGGTCAAGGGGCAGGATCACATTGTGACGACCCTGCGGAATCAGATCAAGACGGATCGGATCGGTCATGCGTATCTGTTTTGCGGAACCCGTGGAACCGGTAAGACTTCGGTGGCAAAGATCATGGCGAAAGCGGTAAACTGTGAATCGCCGGTAGACGGCAGCCCATGTAACCAGTGTGCCATGTGCCAGAAGATCAACAGCCAGACATCCATGAATGTCATAGAGATTGATGCGGCGTCCAATAATGGTGTGGGAAACATCCGTGATATTATTGATGAGGTGCAGTATTCTCCTACGGAGGGTCGTTATAAGGTATATATTATCGACGAGGTACACATGCTTTCCACGGGAGCATTCAATGCTCTTTTAAAGACACTGGAGGAGCCGCCGGAGTATGTGATATTTATTCTTGCAACGACGGAGGTTCATAAGATACCGATCACGATTCTTTCCCGTTGTCAGAGATATAATTTTAAAAGGATCACGATCGATATCATACAGGCGAGACTGCGGGAACTTGTGGATAAAGAGCAGCTCACGGTCGAGGATAAGGCACTGCGCTATATTGCCAAGACTGCCGATGGTTCTTTGCGTGATGCACTGAGTCTGCTGGATCAGTGTATTGCTTTTTATCTGGGACAGGCATTGACCTACGACAAAGCACTGGATGTACTTGGAGCGGTAGATACCTCCGTATACAGCCGGATGTTCCGGTATGTGGCAGATTATAATGCTGTGGGATGTCTGGAGCTTGTGGAGGAAATGATGGTAAGCGGCAGGGATCTGACACAGTTTATCAATGAATTTATCTGGTATCTGCGTAATCTTCTTCTGGTCGGAAGCTCGGAACAGGGGAGTGAACTGGTGGATGTTTCCAGTGAGCAGCTTGTCAATCTGCAGGAAGAAAGCAGGCTTTTGCCGCAGGAAACGTTGATCCGGTATATACGTATTTTATCGGATCTATCGAATCAGATCCGATATGCAGTACAGAAAAGAATATTGATCGAGGTTGCACTGATCAAGCTTTGTAAGCCACAGATGGATGATAAGCAGGATATGACCACGATATTGCAGCGGCTGGATGCCATGGAAAAGCAGCTTGAAAACGGTGTGACCGTGGCGGCAGCTGTACCGTCTGCTGCAATATCAGCCGGAACGAAGGAACAAGAACCGGAAAAACCGAAAATCTGTCCCAAGGCAGTGCCGGAGGACATCCGGGAATTGCTCAAAAGCTGGCCACAGGTCATCAGCCGGTGTGGTCCGGTAGAGCGGATCGCCCTGGACAATGCCAAGAGAACAGTCGGGGAGAATGGGGCACTGGTGCTTCAATTTGCGGATCCTACGGATGGAGGAATATTCCAGCAGGATGATGGAAAACGTCTGGAGGAACTGGGAGAGATTGTAAAAAATATTCTGGGGAAAGAAGTAGAACTTCAGATCCGGGTTGTTTCCGAGAAAGTTCAGGAGCAATACGAAGATATTGGAAATATTATCCATTTTGATGGAATAGAAATTATAGACGATTAGAAAGGCAGGAAAGAAAAATGGCTAAGAGAGGTGGATTTCCGGGAGGAATGCCGGGAAATATGAATAATCTGATGAAGCAGGCACAGAGAATGCAGCGTCAGATGGAAGAGAAAACAAAAGAGCTGGAGGAAAAAGAATTCGAGGCATCCGCCGGCGGCGGTGTTGTTACGGTAAAGGTATCCGGTAAAAAAGAAGTATTATCCGTAAAGCTTTCAGAAGAAGTTGTGGATCCGGATGATATTGAGACACTGGAGGATCTGATCGTTGCCGCGACCAATGAGGCACTGCGCAAGATGGAAGAAGAAAATGCACAGGTAATGCAGCAGCTGACCGGAGGACTTGGCGGCATGGGCGGCGGATTGTTCTAATACCACAAATCATACCGAAGGGAAAGTGACCAAAATGGATGTATACAGCAGTCAGATCACTGCTCTGGTGGAACAATTGTCGAGACTGCCGGGAATCGGTGCCAAATCCGCACAAAGGCTGGCATTTCATATTCTGAACATGCCGGAGGATCAGGTAGCAGGCTTGACCCGGGCGATGACCAATGCCAAAAAAAATGTGCATTATTGCAAAGAATGCTGTACGTACACGGATCAGGAGCTGTGTCCGATCTGTGCCAGTGATAAAAGAAATCACAGAGTGATCATGGTGGTGGAAAATCCCCGTGATCTGGCAGCATATGAAAAAACCGGCAAATACGATGGTGTCTATCATGTACTTCATGGGGCGATTTCTCCGATGCTAGGGATTGGTCCGGCAGATATCCGCTTAAGAGAATTGATGGTTCGGTTACAGCAGGATGTGGATGAAGTGATCGTAGCGACGAACAAAAATCTCGAGGGTGATGCCACAGCTACCTATATCAGCAAGCTGGTAAAGCCTACAGGGATCAAGGTGAGCCGGATCGCCAGCGGTGTTCCGGTAGGAGGCGATTTAGAATATATCGACGAAGTGACACTTCTGCGGGCTCTGGAGGGCAGAACAGACATGTAGTGTCCGGAGAATACCCTGGGAAATAAAACCGGCAAGCTCGGCAACGGTCAGGAGCCGGGTTGTCTGCAGTGTCAGGTGATTATTGCTGCCGGAGTGATTTACAATTCCTGTGATGTGGATATCACCTGCGGCAGGCAGATCATGGCTGACACCGATACCGGGACGGAGACTTCCGGTGCCGAGAGTGACAAAGCCGATGTGTTCCGGGATGCCGAGAGACGCATCGATCGCAACAATAAAAGGATTCGAATAACGGTTATATATAGAAGCAAGTGTTTCGGAAAGATTACCGGCATGGACGGTGTGACGCAGGCTTCCGTATACAGCCGTTTTTTTGGTGCAGTGAGACAGGGAAAGAGAGGTAATCAGCTGATGTCCTACCAGAGGACCAAGGCTGTCTCCGGTTGCACGGTCGGATCCAATGCATAAAAAAACGATCGGTCTGTTTTCTGTCCGGGAGATCATTTCCTGAAGAGATAGGCAGAATTTGCCGAGACTTTTTGTGGCAGAAGGGGCGAAATAAAGCGTTGTATTAGTCATAAATATATCCTTTCCGTGTCTTATATTTGAATTTGTATTATAAGTATGCCCCCGGAACAAAAAACTAAACCTCTATTTTTGGATGGGATTGTCGAAATCTATCCTGTAAAAAAGGAAAAAGAAACATTGCTTCGACAGGAAACATCACTGCATAAGTGTTATATTAACCGAAAAATAAGTAGTGAGGTGTGAGTCAGATGGAGGAGACGAACCGTGATGCCAAGGAAGAAAAAAAGCTTTATGAATACAAAACATTTCCGAAAAATGTACGTCAGATAGGTGTCCCGCTTCCGGGACAGAAGATATATCTGGAGGATTATGTCATCACATATCTCAAACAGTGCTTTGTACATGCACAAGAGCCGGTGATCGTACTTTTGCTGGGTAAAAATGGAGAAGAGACTGCAGGGAAAGCTGTTTTTTTGTATGGTGCTATGATGCTGGAAGAAAAAGGGGTTCTGGAACGGGGAAGCATTTCAAAGGAGGTCTGGGAGGAAACATACCGGTGTATTTCTGAAAATTTTCCGGGAGCACAGGTGCTTGGGTGGGCCTGTGGTGTGCCGATGTGGAGCGGCAGTGTGGACAGTCAGGTACGCAAACTGCAGAAAGCTGAATTTGCCGGAGAAAATACAACATTATTTCTATGGGATCTCAGTGAAAAGGAGGAAAAGATATTTTTATGGCAGAGAAGCATGTTAAAGGAAATGTCCGGATATTACGTGTATTTTGAAAAAAATCCCCAGATGCAGAATTTTATGCTGGACAGCAGCGAAATGGAAAGTATCGATGGAAACTACGAGGATACGGTCACGGTATCCATGCGTCATGTAATGGAAGAAAAGGAGGAACACAAAAAGAATCTGCAGCTTCTGGGTTACTGTGGTGCCGTAGCGGCAGGAATTGCCCTTTTGTTTGGTGTGCATACGATGTTGGACAGCACGGCACGGATCCAGAAAATGGAGCAGACAGTAGAGAGTCTGACGGAATATGTGGGAAAACAGCAGGAGGATGTGGCAGCCATGTCCAGGCAGGCACAAAACATGGTAAAACAGATCCCGTATCAGAGTGCGGAGTCTGCTGCACAAACCGGGGAACCATCGGAAGCTGCAAAGACAAAACGCACAACCACGGAGCAGATAACGCAGGAAGCTTCGGAGAAAAAAAGCGGCGAAGAGGAGAAACCGACGGAAGAACCGGAGCAAAATACGAACGTGCAGGGGAAATCCGGCGGACAGGCCCGATCACAAAAAAATAAAACGGTAAAACATACAAGCACCGGAAAAGGGAAGCAGAGCTATGTGGTACAAAAAGGGGATACCCTTTCGCAGATCATATGGAAACAGTATCATGATCTTTCTTATGAAAAAAAGATAAAAAAAGCAAACGGTTTAGAGAATGCGGATGAAATTTATGAGGGGCAGTATCTTGTACTGCCGGAATATAAAAAATAAAACGGGAGGTTGTATATTCCGTCAAAGTTATGTAAAATAAGTGGTAGCCCTTACAGGCTATCACTTTTTAGATTGGAGCAGCATCATGTCGGAAGAAATAAGTACAACAGAGGACCAAAAAGCACTCTGGCACAACAGGATGTTTATTGTGATATGCATTGCCAGCATTGTTGTGGCAGTGGGAATTTTTATCCTGCTGGTAAATGGCTATATTAACAAACAATATACGGGATATGAGGTGATCCGGGAGGTACAGAGACAGGATGCCGGTGCAGAGAAATATCTGTGCCATAATGGTTCCTTTATCAAATACAGCAAGGATGGTATTTCCGAAGTTGATATGTCTGGAAAAACACTCTGGACAGGAAGCTACGAGATGGGAAATCCCTCTGTTGTGATGAGGGGGGAGTATATTCTCGTTGCAGATATCGGAGGGAAAGATGCGGTGATCTACAATGGGCAGCATGAGGCGACGGAGCTGTCGGTGGACTATGAGATCAAGCAGGCGGATGTGTCAAAGCAGGGGCTGGCGGCACTGTTACTTGAGGACAGCTCCTCAGATATGATCAATATTTATAATCCTTATGATGTGTCCTCCAAGCTTCTGGTAAAGATTCCGACCAATGTCGATGACGGTTATCCGGTATGCATGGCGATATCTCCGGACGGGACAAGCGTTGCGGCATCATACATCTGCGTATCTGCCGGCAAAGTAGAAAGCAGGGTTGTATTTTACAATTTTTCGGATGTTGGCAAAAATTCCGACTGTATTGTTGGAGCCAGAAATTATCAGAAATCTCTGGTGACAGATCTTCATTTTCTGTCGGATGATCAGGTGGTATTGTTTTCGGATAATGGATTTTATATATGGAAAGGGATGAAACAGCCAAAGCAGATCCTGTACCGGAAAGCAAAGGCACAGATCAAAAGTGTTTTCTATGACACAAACAATATAGGAATGGTTTTGGAGTCCGGCAATAAAAGGACGCCTTACCGTATGGACATTTACAATCTGAAAGGAACGAAGATATCTTCCTTTGGTTTCTCTAATGAATACAATGACATGCAGTTGTCTGATGGAGAGATCCTGTTCAGCTCCGCAAAAGAATGCGGTATTTTCCGCAAAAACGGAGTGCTGAGGTTTCATGCAGTGATCGAGGAAGGCGTAGACTATTTTTTTAGGGGAACAAAGCGTAACCGGTATTATCTGTTTAATGACAGTGCAATACAGGAAATTAAATTAAAATAAATCAAAAATTGCTGAAAAATTGAAGAATAAAGGCTTGACAAACACGCACGGTGATAATATACTTATCAAGTGCGTGTTTTTGCGTACTTTTTTGCGTATTTTAATTATGATCACAGGAGGTGAAAATTAATGCCAACATTTAACCAGTTAGTAAGAAAGGGAAGAAAGGTTTCTTCAAAGAAGTCTAATTCTCCTGCACTTCAGTACACCTACAATTCTTTAAATAAGAAAACTGTAGCTCAGAGCTCTCCACAGAAGAGAGGTGTTTGTACTGCAGTTCGTACTGCTACACCTAAGAAGCCTAACTCAGCTCTTAGAAAGACCGCCAGAGTTCGTCTCTCAAACGGTATCGAGGTTACAACTTATATCCCAGGTGAGGGTCATAACCTTCAGGAGCATAGCGTTGTACTCATCCGTGGTGGAAGAGTAAAGGATTTGCCAGGTACCAGATATCATATTATCCGTGGTACACTCGATACAGCCGGTGTTGCAAACAGAAAGCAGGGCCGTTCTAAGTATGGAGCAAAGAGACCTAAGAAGTAATCATTCACTAATTTGGGGATGTGCCGGATTAATTTTTACTGATTAACCTGGTGCGGACACAGAAATTCGTGAGTACCGATGAATTAATGATGACAATACGCTGATGCAGTGTCGGCTGTGTAGTATTGTCAAATAATATTAAGGAGGGAAGTAACGTGCCACGTAAAGGACATATACAGAAAAGAGATGTATTAGCAGATCCTGTCTACAAGAGCAAGGTTGTTACAAAGCTGATCAACAATATCATGTTAGATGGTAAGAAAGGTGTTGCTCAGAAGATCGTTTATGGTGCATTTGAGCAGATCGCAGAGAAGTCCGGTAAGGACGCTCTCGAGGTATTCGAGGAGGCTATGAACAATATCATGCCTCAGCTTGAGGTAAAGGCAAGACGTATTGGTGGTGCTACTTATCAGGTACCTATCGAGGTTAGACCTGACAGAAGACAGGCACTGGCTCTTCGCTGGCTGACTCTGTTCTCACGTAAGAGAGGCGAGAAGACAATGAAGGAAAGACTTGCTAACGAGATTCTTGATGCATCAAACAATACTGGCGCTGCCGTTAAGAGAAAAGAAGATATGCACAAAATGGCAGAGGCAAACAAGGCATTTGCACATTATCGCTGGTAAGATTCATAGAGGAGGTAAAAGACCTTGGCTGGAAGAGAATATCCACTTGACAGAACAAGAAATATCGGTATTATGGCTCATATCGATGCGGGTAAGACCACTTTGACAGAGCGTATTCTTTATTATACCGGTGTAAACTATAAGATTGGTGAGACTCATGATGGTGCGTCTACGATGGACTGGATGGAGCAGGAGAAAGAGAGAGGTATCACAATTACTTCCGCTGCTACCACTTGCCACTGGACACTTGAGGATCATCATAAACCAAAGGCTGGTGCTTTAGAGCATCGTATCAACATCATCGATACTCCGGGCCACGTAGACTTTACTGTAGAGGTAGAGCGTTCTCTGCGTGTACTGGATGGTGCTGTCGGTGTATTTGATGCAAAGGCCGGTGTTGAGCCACAGTCAGAGAATGTATGGCGTCAGGCAGACACATATAATGTACCACGTATGGCGTTCATCAATAAGATGGACAAGATGGGTGCAGACTTTTTCATGTCTGTTCAGACAATCATTGATCGTCTGGGCAAGAATGCAATCCCAGTACAGATCCCTATCGGAAAGGAAGACGACTTTATCGGTCTGATCGACCTCTTCGAGATGGATGCATACTATTATAAAAATGATGAGGGTACTGACATCGAGATTACAGAGATTCCTGATGATCTGAAGGATCTTGCACAGGAATGGCATGACAACCTGATCGAGAAGGTTTGTGAGCTGGATGATGATCTCCTTGAGAAGTATCTTGAGGGTGAGGAGCCATCTGTTGATGAGCTCAAGAAAGCTCTCCGTAAGGGAACGATCGCTTGTGAGGCAGTTCCGGTATACTGCGGTTCTGCATACAAGAACAAAGGTGTTCAGAAGCTTCTCGATGGTGTTATCGAGTTCATGCCTGCACCAACAGATATCCCTGATATTACAGGTGTTGACGAGGAGGGTAACGAGGTTATCCGTAAGTCATCTGATGATGAGCCGTTCGCAGCACTTGCATTCAAGATCATGACAGATCCGTTCGTAGGAAAACTCGCATTCTTCCGTGTTTATTCCGGTACACTGAACTCCGGTTCTTATGTACTGAATGCAACAAAGGATAAGAAAGAGCGTGTCGGACGTATCGTACAGATGCACGCAAACAGCCGTAGCGAGATTGACAAGGTTTATTCCGGAGATATCGCTGCAGCCGTAGGTTTCAAGACTACCACAACTGGTGATACCATCTGTGATGAGCAGCATCCGGTAATTCTTGAGTCTATGGAGTTCCCTGAGCCTGTTATCGAGCTCGCGATCGAGCCTAAGACAAAGAATGATCAGGGTAAGATGGGTGAGGCTCTTGCAAAGCTTGCAGAAGAGGATCCTACATTCCGTGCTCATACAGATACAGAGACAGGTCAGACAATTATCGCCGGAATGGGTGAGCTTCATCTGGACGTTATCGTAGACCGTCTCCTTCGTGAGTTTAAGGTAGAAGCAAATGTTGGTGCTCCACAGGTAGCATACAAAGAGACAATTACAAAGGCTGTTGATATCGACAGCAAGTATGCTAAGCAGTCCGGTGGACGTGGTCAGTACGGACATTGTAAGGTTAAATTTGAGCCAATGGATCCAAACGGTGAGGAGACATTCAAGTTCGAGTCTACCGTTGTCGGTGGTGCTATTCCTAAAGAGTATATCCCGGCTGTTGGCGAGGGTATCGAGGAAGCTGCACAGGCAGGTATCCTTGGTGGATATCCGGTACTTGGTGTACATGCGAATGTATGGGATGGTTCTTACCATGAGGTCGATTCATCCGAGATGGCATTCCACATTGCCGGATCTATGGCATTCAAGGATGCTATGAAGCAGGGTAATCCTGTTCTCCTTGAGCCGATCATGAAGGTTGAAGTAACTATGCCTGAGGAGTACATGGGCGACGTTATCGGAAGTCTGAATGCAAAACGTGGTCAGATTGAAGGTATGGACGATATCGGTGGTGGAAAGATTGTTCGTGCATTCGTACCACTTGCTGAGATGTTCGGTTACTCAACAGAGCTTCGTTCCAGCACACAGGGACGTGGTAACTATTCCATGTTCTTTGAGAAGTATCAGCAGTGTCCAAAGAATGTTCAGGACAAGGTGCTTGCTTCTAAAGAAAAGTAATTTTAGAAAATGTTAGTAAAAATGTGTCTCATAGTATAAAAAGCACTTGAAAATTCCTGTAAAGTGCAATATAATAATGCCCATAGCGTGAAATTTGTCCGTGATGGGCAGACTATGAGTCGTATGAATTAAGGAGGATAATTAAAAATGGCTAAAGAAAAGTTTGAAAGAACCAAACCCCATTGTAACATTGGTACCATCGGTCACGTAGATCATGGTAAAACAACACTTACTGCTGCAATCACAAAGGTACTTGCTGCAAGAGTTCCTGGTAACTCAGCTGAGAACTTTGAAGATATTGATAAGGCTCCAGAGGAGAGAGAGCGTGGTATCACAATCTCTACTGCTCACGTTGAGTATCAGACAGAGAAGAGACATTACGCACACGTTGACTGCCCAGGCCATGCCGATTATGTAAAGAACATGATCACTGGTGCTGCCCAGATGGATGGTGCTATCCTCGTAGTAGCTGCTACTGATGGTGTTATGGCTCAGACAAAGGAGCATATCCTTCTGTCCCGTCAGGTAAACGTACCTTATATCGTAGTATTCCTTAACAAGTGTGATATGGTTGACGATGAGGAGCTGATCGAGCTCGTAGAGATGGAAGTAACTGAGGCACTTGAGGAGTATGGTTTCGAAGGCTGTCCAATCATCAAGGGTTCTGCTCTTAAGGCTCTTGAGGATCCAAACGGTGAGTGGGGCGACAAGATCATGGAGCTTATGGATGCAGTTGATGAGTTCATTCCAGATCCAGAGCGTGCTACAGATAAGCCATTCCTGATGCCTATCGAGGATATCTTCACAATTACCGGTCGTGGTACTGTTGCAACTGGTAGAGTAGAGCGTGGTGTTCTTCATCTCAACGAGGAAGTTGAGATCGTTGGTGTTAAGGAAGAGGTTCAGAAGACTACTGTAACAGGTATCGAGATGTTCCGTAAGCTTCTTGATGAGGCTCAGGCTGGTGATAACATCGGTGCTCTTCTTCGTGGTATCAAGAGAGAGGATATCGAGAGAGGTCAGGTACTTGTAGCTCCTGGTACAACTACCTGCCACAAGAAATTCACAGCTCAGGTTTATGTACTGAAGAAAGAGGAGGGTGGTCGTCATACTCCTTTCATCAATAACTATCGTCCACAGTTCTACTTCAGAACAACTGACGTAACAGGTGTATGTAACCTTCCTGATGGTGTTGAGATGTGTATGCCAGGCGATAACGTAGAGCTTACTGTAGAGCTCATTCACCCAATCGCTATGGAGCAGGGTCTTAACTTCGCTATCCGTGAGGGTGGACGTACAGTAGGATCTGGTAAGGTTGCTACAATCATCGAGTAATCTTTGATCAGATTCACATCAAACTAGAATTTAAAGGGCTTCCCTAAGTATAGGGAAGCCCTTTTTTTGGGATAAAAATTGATTGTTTAATTGACGATAATGTATAAATTTGTTATCATTATAGATAGCAATTTGTGCAAAATTATACAAACTATAAATGTATAAAAAGCAATCAAAAGGAGTGACAGAGAAAAATCTGTTGGATTGTCCGGATGGGCAGGAAGGAGAGTATATGAAAAAGAACTTTGGGAAACAAATGAAACGCTGCATGAGTATTGCACTTGCAACCGCACTTGTAATATGTACACCGGCAGCGGACACTTTTGCACAGAGTGGGATTATTTCCGGTATGGTGCAAAAGGCAAAGGCAGCTTCCGGAACGATTAATGACAGCCAGAAGCTCAATAGCGATGTGATCGCCGATGCAACTTTATTAACATATTTGAGAGGTCTTACCGGCAAAGGAGATGCGGCAACGGTTAAGGATCTGATGGAAACAGATACGACGGCCATTGTGGTTCCGGAGGGGGTTACCGACCTGAAGGGGCTTGGATATGCCAGAGGGATGGTAAGCCTTGATCTTAGTAATTGTGTGGCAACGGAGATCAGAGATTCTGAATTTAACGGCTGCAGCAAACTGACGGATGTACAAATGACAAGCAAGATCACGAAGCTGGGGACTCAGGCATTTAATAACTGCAGCAGTCTTCAGAATATCGACCTTTCTTCGGTCAATACATATGGTGATTCTGTATTTGCCGGTTGCAGTAAATTGAATGATGGTTCTGTGGCAACTATGAAAGACAGCGTTGCAGAGATGGGATCTGGTGTATTCAGCGGATGTAAGTCGATCACTGAGGCAACGGTTCCGGTGATCAGCGGAGTCAACAAAAATCGTGTACCGGCGAGAATGTTTAATAACTGTGAGAAACTGGAAAATGTATTTTTTTGTGATAATAGTATACAGAACATATTGGATCAGGCATTTTCCGAGACCGGAAAGCTGACATTTGGAGCAGATAAGTCCAATAAGCTTCCGTCAACCATTAGTTCCATTGGAGCCAGTGCTTTTGAGGGCAGCAAAATCGCGTCCATCGATCTTGGCAGCACAAAGGTGACAAAACTGAAAGAAAGAACATTCTGTAAAGCGATGTTATACGATGAAAGTGAGGACGGATCGGAAGTTGCAAGTGGTATTGTTCTTCCGACGAAACTGGAGGAGATCGGAAAAGAGGCATTTGAAGAGTCACATCTTCAGAGCATTACAATGCCCAATACAGTAACTACTCTGGGAACAGGGGCTTTCAAATTTGCAGGAAATCTGTTAAATGTTACTCTCTCCACCAATATCACGGAGATTCCGGCAGAGTCATTTCAGTGGGCCGGCACGCAGAAGTTTTCGGTAGATGAAGGACAGGACTTCTCGAATTGGCAGGACTGGGAGGATTTTCTGAACAGTATTCAGGGAATGAAGGTTAATTTTAATGGAAAAGCATCTGACAGTAAATTGGAAACGATTGGTGGCAGTGCGTTTAATGCAAGTACAATTGATGATGAGGGATTTTTAAAGGATCTTAAGAAACTGACCACCATTAAAACATGGGCATTCGCTTATGCGGATTTTAAGACTCTGACGATTCCGGCATGTGTCACAACTATTGAGGAAAGTGCATTCCGTGGAATGTATCAGTTGACATCTGTCGTGTTTGCAGAGGGTAGTAAGCTGAAAGAAATCCCGAAGGAATGCTTCGGAAGCAGCCAGTGTGCAAGTATCAAAAAGACATATGCAGATCTTGTACTGGAAAAGGTACAGCTTCCGGAAAATCTTGAAATCATCGGGGAGGATGCATTCGGATACTGCTGGTCTCTCAATACTGTTGGATATGATGAGGAAACCATGCAGAAAGAGGGAGAAATTAATTTCCCAAGTACATTGACGACGATTGAGAAACAGGCATTTGAAAATACCGGTTTTTACAAGATGACCAAAAAGGACGAGGAGACAGGAGAGAGATATTGTGCAGATTATTGTCTGAAGATGACGCCGCGTGGTTATACCAAGGTGACGATTCCGGATTCTGTTACTTCGATCGGAGAGGGGGCATTCCGTTATGCAGCCCGATTACAGGAAATATCCTTTGGTAAAGGATTGACAGAGCTTCCGGCGGAGGTCTGCTATGGATGTGGTAATTATCCATACAAAGAGGACACGGTAGAGCAGATGACCGACAATGACGGGGTTGTGAAACCGGATGAAGGGGCAGAAGACCAGACAATAATATACAAGAAAATACCATTTGAAGGACTAAAAGTAGTGCGTCTTCCGGAAAATGTAGAAAAGATTGGCAGCAATGCATTTAAAGAGTGCTATGCATTACAGGGATTTGCAACACAGAATTCTGTGAAAGCAGGCCCTAATATGCCAAATAGGTTGAAAGAGATTGGCACTGATGCTTTTCGTTCCTGCAAGAGTCTGGAAGCAGTTACATTTCCGTCTTCTCTGGAAACGATTGGAGAAAATGCTTTTGCATTTACTGCACAGGAGATCCCTGCAAGCGTAACCTCTAAGACAACATTCCGGGAGGTATCCTATGCAAAGCAGTACACCTTTAATGACGAAGCCTCAAAGGACCTGAAAAATGGCTTGTCAAGTGTAGTATTTGAATTTGCAGAGAATCTGAAGACGATAGGAACAGGAGCATTCCAGCATTCCAGCATTTCTGAGATCGACTTTAACTCAGATGTGTTAGAGGAGATTCCGGCAAATGTCTGTGAGGATTGTTATAATCTGAGTCAGGTGACGATTCCGGAGAAGGTAAAGAAGATCAATGACAGAGCCTTTGCCAATACTTATAATCTGGAGAAGGTAACAGTACCATTGACATCTGAATGGAGCAAATCCATGTTCCAGGGAGTTGCCGGTTATGCCAAGGGAAGGATCACTATCAGTGGTAATCCGGATACAAAGGATCAGAACATTTATTATAAGCAGTCCAATGAGTTGGATTTCAACTGTGTCAATAATTTCAAGGATGTCAGAGGTATGACGGTTACCATGACAGAGGAGAAAGAGAACCAGAGTGACACAGAGAAGCCGGCGGATCTGTTAAAAGAAGAAAATAAGGATAAGAGCGAATATATTACCGTAGAACGCATCAGTGATGATGCAGGAAATTATGATGGAATCTCCATCTATGGCAAGAAGATCGGAGAGAAGGACAAACCGGTTGTACGTGCCCGTGTTACGGGAGCGATTCCGTTATCAGGAGACAAACAGGCAGAGAATAATACTACATCCTTAAATGATGCAGACATTACCCTGCTGGTATCCCAGCTTTATAAGATCTATGTGGTACAGAATCCAATCAAGGTGATCGATTTTTCGTCCGATCGTCTGATCCAGGAAGCAAAAGAAAATGTACTTTATCTGCCATATGGTTCTTCGGAGGAGGTAAGTCTCAAAGCATCTTATCAGGCAGAGGATAATACAAAGGAAACTACTGATACGGTTGAGTGGGAGCTGGAGGATACTAAGACCGCAAAGCTGGAGGGAACTCCGGCTCCGGACAGCGAAGTATCTGAGGATGGTGCGAAGATTGGTACTTCTACTGTGAAGCTGGTAGCACTTGATCTGGGAGATGATGTAACTCTCTCTCTGAAAACAAGCTCCGGACAGGAAGGAAAGTGTAAGGTTGCCGTCAGGATTCCTCTGGACAGAATCAGTCTCGACCGAAACCATGTTGGTATCGATGTGGACAAAACCTTTGATCTTAAGGTCGATGAAACACAGTATAGTGATGATAATGCAAAGCTATTGAAAGAGAATTCCGGAAAGGGTGATGTTTATCGATTTACTTCCAGCAATGAAGAGGTGGTAACTGTCGATTCTGTTTCCGGTCATGCAAAGACAGTAGGAGAGGGCGATGCCGTTATTACCGTCAAGAGTATGGTAAGCGGAAGATCTGATGCCTGTCAGGTTACTGTCAAAAAAGGATACGTGCCGGATGCGGAGGGTGTAGAGCTTTCCGAGACAGAGTTGAAATTATTTGTTGGCGACGAGGCAACAAAGCTCACAGCAAAGGTAAATCCGATAGAGGCAGTCCAGAATATTACTTGGAGCAGCAGTGATCAGAGTATTGCAACGGTGGACAGCAATGGTAATATTACACCGGTCAAGGAAGGAACTGCGGATATCACGGCAACAGCCGAGAATGGACAGAGTGCGGTCTGCCGTGTGTATGTAAATATCCATACGGAATCGGTTACTCTGGATCAGACGGCAATGAATATGTATCAGGGGCAGTCTTATTCCTTTAAGGCAGAGGTTCTGCCAGAGACAGCAACCGATAAGACACTCACCTGGACTACCAGTGATGAAAAAGTGGTAGAGATCGCGGATAGCGGCGTTGCTTCTGCTGTCGGCGTAGGAAAGGCCACAGTTACTGCTGAGACAGCAGACGGAAAGAAGGCATCTTGCGAGATCACTGTAAAGCTTCCGGCAGAATCCGTGAAGCTGTCACAGGAAGAAATTAAGATCAACGTAGGAGAGCAGACATCATTGACAGCAACAGTCTCTCCTGCAGATGCATGTCAGGATCTGACGTGGACCAGCAGTAATACTGATGTTGCAACGATAGCAGGTGGTGTGATCACAGCAAAGGCAGCAGGAAGTACTACGATCACCGCTGAGACCTTAAATGGCGTGAGGGCAACTTGTAATGTAACCGTAAAGATTCCGGTTGCATCGGTAAAGCTGGATAAAACAGAGCTTCAGCTTGATGTGGGATCATCAGAGTCATTAAAGGCAGACGTGCTTCCGGAAGAGGCAACGGACAAGACAGTAACCTGGACATCCAGTGATGAAAATATTGCGAAGGTAAGTGCTTCCGGTAGTGTTACAGGTGTGAAAGCAGGTAATGTCACGATCACGGCGATTGCAGATGGACAAAGTGCAGCATGTACGGTAAAGGTTAATGCGGTAGCAGAATCCGTTGTTCTTTCGGCAGCACAGCAGAAGGTGGCACTTGGTAAGACAGTAACACTGACAGCAGCAGTAACACCAGCAGATGCCAACCAGACAGTAACCTGGGAATCAGCAGATCCATCCATTGCCACCGTGGAGAACGGAGTCGTAAAGGCACTGAAGCTTGGTGCGGTTGACATTACAGCAAAATCCTCCGATGGAAAGCAGACTGCAGTATGCAAGATCATTGTTACAGCACCGAAGGTGAAGCTGACAATGGCCAAAAACATCAAAAAAAGGTCAGTGAAACTGAAGTGGAAGAAGATTGCAGATGTAGCAGGCTATCAGATTTCTTATGGAAAGAAGAAAAAGCTTGTGACAACAAATTCCGCAAAGATCAAGAAGCTTAAGAAAAAGAAAAAAATCGCCTTTAAGGTGCGTGCATACACACTTGTGGACGGCAAAAAGGTGTTTGGCAAGTGGAGTAACGTTAAAAAAGTAAAAATAAAAAAATAAAATGAAATTTTTGGTAAATTAGGGTTGCAATTTATTTCAGTTTGGGTATACTAATAATTAGTAATGCGACCTAGTGATATTTCGATATCATGCATTACTATTCCCCCCTCTGAGAATAAAATGTCAGTAAAGAGCTGTTTTCTGCGAGAGCAGAAAGCAGCTCTTTTACCGTTTACAGAAGCGATGGATGCTGCCTTGTAGCTTTTGGGGATCAAGTTCTGCATCGGGCAGGATTTCATGATATTTCTTCTCACTATGGTCATTTGGTAAAAATTATGGGTTGACGGATAGACAACATACGTGTATGATAAATACGTACAAAGTGAATATTACGAACTCTTATTAAGAGTGGTGGAGAGTGAAGGCTCTGTGAAACCACGGCAACCCCCATTAGAGGAAGGTGCCAATCTGAGCGAGAAATCGAACAATAAGAGGAGTTGAGTTGATCAAGTCCATCTTTTTGATGGTCTTTTTTCTTTGTAAGGATTTTTACAGAAAATTTTATAACAAGTAATTACTATTTTGAATTTTTAGGAGGTACAAAATGGAGAAACGATTATTTACGTCTGAATCAGTTACCGAAGGACATCCGGATAAAATATGTGACAATATTTCTGATGGTATCTTAGACGCTCTGATGGAGCAGGATCCAATGAGCCGTGTGGCATGTGAGACTGCGATCACTACCGATTATGTATTGATCATGGGGGAGATCACCACGAAAGCAAAGGTCGATTATGAGAAGATTGCCAGAGAGACGATCCGCGAGATCGGATATGACGCCGATGAGAAAGGTTTTAACTGTGATACATGCCGTGTGAAGGTTCTGTTAGATTCCCAGTCACCGGACATCGCTATGGGTGTGGATAAGGCGTTGGAGGCCAGAGAGAACGAGATGTCAGATGAGCAGTTGGAGGCGATCGGTGCAGGAGATCAGGGAATGATGTTCGGCTATGCAACGGACGAGACACCAGAGTTGATGCCATATGCAATCTCATTGGCACATAAGCTGACAAAGCAGCTCACCAAGGTTCGCAAGGATGGAACACTTTCCTATCTCCGGGCGGATGGAAAGAGCCAGGTTACAGTAGAATATGACGAGGACGGCAAGCCGGTTCATATCAATGCCGTTGTTATTTCCACACAGCATGCGGAGGATGTGACACAGGAGCAGATCCATGAGGATATCCGTAAATATGTGATCGATCCGATCGTTCCGGCAGAACTGATTGACGAGACAACAAAGGTATTTATTAATCCGACCGGACGTTTCGTGATCGGCGGACCAAATGGAGACAGCGGTCTGACCGGCAGAAAGATCATTGTTGACACCTATGGTGGATATGCCCGTCATGGTGGTGGGGCATTTTCCGGCAAGGACTGCACAAAGGTAGACCGTTCTGCAGCCTATGCGGCCAGATATGTTGCCAAAAACATTGTCGCAGCAGGACTGGCAAAGAAATGTGAGATTCAGCTTTCTTATGCGATCGGTGTTGCACAGCCGACATCGATCATGGTAGACACCTTTGGAACCGGTAAACTGGATGACCGGAAGCTGGTAGAAATTATTCGTGAAAAATTTGATCTGCGTCCGGCAGGCATTATCAAAATGCTTGATCTGCGCCGCCCGATCTATAAGCAGACAGCGGCTTACGGCCACTTTGGAAGAGATGAACTCAACCTTCCATGGGAGCAGACAGACAAAGCAGAGGAGCTTCGCAGTTACATGTAATTCGCTTGACAGATTGTTATAAACAGTATAAAATTAAATCGTTGTATTGTGCTTAAAATATACAACGAAATCATATAAGGAGGTGTCCTATTCGATGTCACCAGTAGCATATATTATTATTGCTATTGTTGTTCTATTGGTTGGGATTATCGTTACCGCGTTTGTGACCAGAAAAGTCGCTGTAGACAATTATATTAAGTCGGAGGAACAGCAGCTTGGATCAGCACAGGACAGAGCAAAGAAGATCATTGACGATGCTCTGAAAAATGCAGAGACCACAAAGCGCGAAGCATTGCTTGAGGCGAAGGAGGAAGCGATCAAGACAAAGAATGAAATTGAACGCGAGTCCAAGGAACGCCGTGCAGAACTTCAGCGATATGAAGAACGAGTATTGTCGAAAGAGGAATCTCTGGATAAAAAATCAGGACAACTGGAAAGAAAAGAGGCAGCCCTCAATAAGAAGGATGCAAGTCTTGATGCCCTCAAGGAAGAGTTGGAAAATGCCAAGGCAGAGAATCTGCATAAGCTTGAGGAGATTTCCGGTTTGACTTCTGAACAAGCGAAAGAATATCTTTTAAAATCTGTTGAAGAGGACGTAAAACATGAAACTGCAGTTCTTGTGAAAGAACTGGATCGTAAGGCAAAGGAAGAAGCGGATAAGAGAGCAAAGGATTACGTGGTAAATGCAATTCAGCGGTGTGCGGCTGATCATGCGGCAGAAACTACGATCTCTGTTGTTCAGTTGCCAAACGATGAAATGAAGGGAAGGATCATCGGTCGTGAAGGTCGTAATATCCGTACATTAGAACAGTTGACTGGTGTTGATCTGATCATTGATGATACACCGGAGGCCGTTATTATATCAGCATTTGATGGAGTGAGACGTGAGGTTGCCCGCGTTGCTTTGGAGAAGCTTATTGTAGATGGCCGTATTCATCCGGCACGGATCGAGGAAACTGTCATTAAGGCTCAGAAGGAAGTTGAGTCAATGATTCGCGAGGAAGGTGAGGCTGCGACACTGGAGGTTGGTGTTCACGGTATCGATCCGGAGCTGATCCGTTTACTGGGAAGAATGAAGTTCAGAACCAGTTATGGTCAGAATGCATTGAAGCATTCGATCGAGGTGGCACATTTGTCCGGACTGCTTGCAGCAGAGCTGGGTGAGAATGTGAGAATCGCTAAGAGAGCCGGTTTATTACATGATATAGGTAAGGCGGTTGATCAGGAGATTGAGGGAACACATATCCAGATCGGTGCAGACCTGTGTCGCAAATATAAAGAGTCAAAGGTTGTTATCAATGCCGTGGAAGCACACCATGGTGATGTAGAGCCGGAGTCGATCATTGCATGTATCGTTCAGGCTGCCGATGCAATTTCTGCAGGCAGACCGGGTGCACGCCGTGAGACGCTGGAGACCTACACAAACAGATTAAAACAGTTAGAGGATATTTCGAATAGCTATGAAGGCGTAGAGAAATCATATGCCATTCAGGCTGGACGTGAGGTACGGGTAATGGTCGTACCGAGTCAGGTAAGTGACGATGATATGGTACTTATGGCGAGGGATATTTCCAAGCGGATTGAGTCTGAATTAAAGTATCCGGGTCAGATCATGGTAAATGTGATCCGGGAATCCAGAGTTACCGATTATGCAAAGTAGACACAACAATATCTAGAATTAGAAATCGTCACGGATTCATATCCGTGGCGTTTTTTAAATCATAGATTAATGATCAATACGAAAAAATAAAGCTTGTGCATCAGATATTATCAGAACAGATCAGAGGTGAAAATATGCAGATTGTCCGAATGGCAGAATCGGATACTATTAAGGGAAGAGGCAGAAAGGGACAGCCGGAATCAGATAGCTGTGCCGCAAAAATGGCTGGTGCTGCCTGTGGTCTGGCGGTGGATATAGGAACTACTACAGTGGTTATGGGATTGTATGATCTGGATTCCGGTGAGAAACTTGCCGGGCTTCAGGAAAAAAACAGTCAGACGCTTTTGGGGGCAGATGTGATGATGCGGTTAATGCACTGTCAGAGGGGCTCTCAGCATACGTTGGAACAACGGATCCGGGAGCAGATTCAGAATATGGCGGAGCAGCTTTGTGACGGATTTTGTGCATTGGAACAGATTAAAACGATTGCGGTTGTGGGAAATACAACTATGTGTCATATTTTTCTGGGACAGGATACATCCGGTCTGGCGGGCAGCCCATTCCGTCCGGCTTACCGGGGAATATACCGCTGCAAGGGCAGTGATATTGATCTTCAGGAAATGAAGGATACGGATGTGATCGTACCGGCCGGAATCGATGCTCATGTGGGGGCGGACGCCGTGTCTATGATCTGCGCGTTGCAGCTTCCGGAAACAAAGGAGACGATACTGGCAGTAGATATTGGCACCAATGCCGAGATCGCACTGAGTTGTAAGGGAGAAATTTCGGTCTGCTCTGCCCCGGCGGGACCGGCCTTTGAGGGGGCACAGATCTCGCAGGGGATGCGGGGAGAACCGGGAGCAATTGCGGGGATGCATATTGCCCGGCAAAGTGGTAATATATTATTGGAAGTGATTCCGGATGACAGAAGAAATGTATATCCGGTGAGGGGAATCTGTGGATCGGGATTGATCGACAGCATTGCTTCTCTGAGACAAAGTGGTATTCTGCAGCCGGACGGTTATCTTCTTTGCGATCCAGAGGAAGCGGACAGACTGGGGATTCCGGGATATCTCAGAGAGAGGATTACAGAGAAGGGCTTTCTGGTGTATCTGGATCCCGGGGGGCAGCAGGTATGTCTGACACAGAAGGATATCCGGCAGTTTCAGCTGGCCAAGGCCGCAGTGCAGGCCGGGATACGCATGCTCCTGGAGCAAAAGGGACTTGCCCTGCAGCAGGTGGACAGAATCTATATTGCCGGTGTTTTTGGAGGACATATATCCAAGAAAAGTGCTGTGATTACCGGGCTTTTTCCGGATATTGCCCCGGAAAAGCTTGTGATCGCAGGAAATGCTGCGGGAGAGGGAGCGGCAAGGGCATTGTTGTCAGAGGTTTTTTTGCGGCAGACCGAGCAGGTTGGCACAGAGGCGGCACATATTGAGCTGGCACAGCAGGAAGCCTTTCAACAGGAGTTTTTAGCATCTATGGAGATTGTTCCGTGGAATTAAGGCTGCAACAGAAGCAGCAGAATGGAGAATGATTATGAAAGTAGGTTTTATTGGAGCAGGAAATATGGCATCTGCTATGATCGGTGGAATGCTGCAGAAGGGACTGTTGCAGAAGGAGGATATTATTGCATCCTCGGCAACACAGAAGACAGCAGACCGGGTGGCGCAGGAGTTTGGCATCCGCACAACGCTGGATAATAAAGAGGTGGCAAAGGCAGAGATTGTGATCCTTGCCATTAAGCCGATCTATTGTGAGGGAGTGATCCGGGAGATCAGAGATCAGATCGGAGAAAACCAGATCGTGGTAACGATCGTTGCAGGCAGATCATTACAGTGGCTTTCAGATACCTTTGGCAAGCCGGTGAAACTGATCCGGACGATGCCAAATACTCCGGCATTGGTTGGAGAAGCAATTACGGCATTATGTCCGGGAGAACTTGTCAGTGAAGAAGAACTGGAGGAGGTCTGCAGTCTGTTCCGTGGCTTTGGAAAAGCCGAGGTCGTTGGAGAACATTTGATGGATGCGGTGGTTGCCGTCAGCGGAAGTTCTCCGGCCTATGTTTTTATGTTTATCGAGGCTATGGCAGATGCAGCAGTGGCAGAGGGAATGCCGCGGGTGCAGGCATATCAGTTCGCAGCACAGTCAGTTCTTGGCAGTGCCAAAATGGTACTGGAAACAGGAAAGCATCCGGGAGAGCTCAAGGATATGGTATGTTCTCCGGCCGGTACAACCATTGCAGGAGTATGTAAACTGGAGGAAAAGGGATTTCGAAGCAGCGTAATGGAATGCATGAAGGCATGCGCAGATAAATCCCGCAATATGTAGTTTTTGAAAAATAGCATGTTCCAGGAGCTATGTTTCTTATGCAGGGAAAACCGGGCTGGAGCATCCGCGCTGTTTGTGCAGAAGACGGAGATTGACAAATGCAAACCGGAAGAATAATTGCAGCAGGAATGCCGTATTTATAAAGGAGACCTTTTGGGCAGATGCCCGGTAAGGAGCTTGTCCATGAGGACAAAAAAGCAATGGCGGTATGTCAGATATTTACGGATCATATTATGGGTTAGCGTTTTATTTTTGATGCTGTTTCTGGATGTTCGGTGTGCCGGATACATTGTAACCTGGCAGCAGGAGATGGAACAGGTATGTCAGGTTCAGCAGGGTCTGCAAAAGCAGAACGCAGAAAGGCTGCTTCGCCCTCTGCTGGAGGAGGTAGAATGTTTTCCGGTCCGGAGAGCGAAGGGGCAAAGTGTGTCCTGGGGCTTTGATGACGGTTATGGAGAGGGGCGGAGCTATGGGGGCAGACGAAGCCATGAAGGCATTGACATTATGCCGGTTTCTGATGACCGGAAGCAGATACCGATCCGGTCTGTGTCGGATGGCGTGGTAGAGCAGCTCGGCTGGCTGGAGCTTGGCGGATACCGGGTGGGGATACGGACGAAGTCCGGATTATATTTCTATTATGCCCACCTGGAGGAATATGCTCCGGGACTGCAAAAAGGAGACAGGGTACAGGCAGGAGCCCTGCTTGGTTATATGGGAGATACCGGATATGGGCCGGAAGGAACGAGAGGAAAGTTCCCGGTACATCTTCACTTTGGTATTTACTATGACAAAGAAGGAGAAGAATGTACGGTAAATCCATATTATCTGCTGCAATATCTGGAGAAAAATAAGGTATAATGATAAGGGGATAAAAACATGGAAATTCAATTGTGGAGAGAAATATTAGATCCATACAGACAGGCGGTGGATGAACTGACCGTTAAATTCGATCATATGATTCAGGAGCATCATAATGCGGGAATTTACTGTCCGATCGTGCAGGTCAGCGGCCGTGTAAAAAAGATATCAAGTATTCTGGAAAAATGCCAGCGTAAAAATGTACCGATGGGGGAGCTGGAGGAAAAGATTGAGGACATTGCCGGAATACGAATTATCTGTCAGTTTGTAGAGGATATTGAGAGAGTTGTGGAGATCATTCGTAAGAGAAGTGATATGATCATCAAAAAAGAAAAGGATTATATTTCAAACAGTAAGGAGAGCGGTTACCGTAGTTACCATGTGATTGTTTATTATACGGTTCAGACAATTAATGGCCCGAAAAATCTGGAAGTGGAGATTCAGATCCGTACTCTTGCCATGAATTTCTGGGCGATCATTGAGCACTCTCTGCAGTATAAATATAAAGAAAATATGCCGGATGAGGTCCGGGGGCGTCTGCTGCGCGCGGCAAAGGCGGTGGATGCACTGGATATGGAAATGTCCTCTGTCCGGGATGAGATTATGGATGCCCAGAATTCCAATCGGAGAAAAGCGGGCATCGTCAGTGATATATTAAATAATATTGAGAATTTGTACCGTACCATGAATAAACGGGAGGTAGGGAAGATACAGGATGAATTTTTCCGGGTTTATCAGGCGGATGATATTGCACTTTTAGAGCGGTTCAACCGGCAGCTGGATGTTCTGTCAGAGTCGTACCGGGCACAGAGTCTGAACTGATGATGCACGAAAGACGGAAATGTTCTGTCAGAATGCAGGAAATACAGAACCGGAACGGATAAGATCACGGAAAGGACCAAAGGAAATGAGGACAGAAGAGTTACCGGAACAGTTTCTGGAGAGTATGAAAAGAATGCTGGGAACAGAATATCAGGACTATATCAGTAGTATGAAAGAGGATACCCGCACAGCACTTCGTGTAAATACCAACAAAATAACGCCAGAGCAGTTTATGGATATTTGTCCATTTCATGCAGAGCCGGTGCCGTGGAATGAAAAGGGATTTTATTATAATGCGGATGTGGATATGCCGTCGAAGCATCCCTATTATTATGCAGGACTATATTATATTCAGGAGCCCAGTGCTATGATTCCGGCCAGTCTGCTTCCTGTGGAAGAAGGAGACCGGGTGCTGGATCTGTGTGCGGCTCCGGGAGGAAAGGCAACAGAATTGTCCGCAAAGCTTCACGGGACCGGTCTTTTGGTGGCAAATGATATCAGTGTGTCCAGAGCAATGGCACTGGCCAAAAATTTGCAGATTTCAGGAACTAAAAATGCGGTAGTGACAGCAGAAACACCGGAAAATCTGGCGGCTGTACTGCCGGGCTTTTTCCATAAGGTATTGATCGATGCCCCATGCTCCGGAGAAGGAATGTTCCGGCGTGATCCGGGAATGGTGAAAAGCTGGTGTATCCATGGACCGGAGTATTATGCTGCGCTTCAGGCAGAGATTTTGGAAAGTGCCTATGTTCTGCTTGCACCGGGAGGAGATATGGTATATTCTACTTGTACCTTTTCTCTTTTAGAGGATGAAGGAATGATTCAGTCCTTTCTGAAGAAGCACCCGGATATGACTATCTGTGAGGTGCCACGACATCCGGGTTATTCTGAAGGCAGACCGGACTGGGTGCCGGATGGCGATTCTTCTCTGGAAAACTGTGTCCGGATCTTTCCACACCGGGCAGAGGGAGAGGGGCATTTTGCGGTACTTTTGCATAAGCATGGGAAAGCAGGAGATACATGTGATGATCCGGAGATGTGGGACATAAATGGGACAGATATGAAGTCAGACCGGATTTCTGAAGCTTGTCCGGATGGAAAAAGAAGACGAAAACAGTCCGGAAAAAAGAGCAGAAATCATATATCTGCATCGGATTCACGGGAAAAGAAGCAGAAAAACCAGGAAGGGATAGAAGACTTTTTTCAAATGCTTCTGCCGGAGACAGGAATTGAAATAAAGAAACTGTCCCGAAAGAAGGACATTTATGTTGCAGAGACTTTGGCAGTAGGACAAATGAAGGGACTTCGGATCGTGGCAGGCGGATTGATCGCTGGCAATGACAAAAACGGGCGGTTTGAGCCGTCTCCCCAGCTTGCACTTGCACTTCGGGGAGAGGATTATTTACAAAGGATCGATCTGCCGGCGGAAGATGAGAGGGTGATCCGTTATCTCAAGGGAGAAACGGTTCTGGTAGACAAGCCGTATAAGGGATATGTTCTGTTCTGTGTTGATGGTTATCCGCTGGGCTGGTGCAAGGGCAATGGTTCCGGCACCATGAAGAATAAATATTATCCCGGATGGCGTATGCAGTAAATCGTTAAAGAAATGGAGACTATTATGTTAGAAAAAGGAAGCTTTGAGTATATCAAAAAAAAGAAAAAAAGAAAGATCATTATGGTGGTTGCGATCATCGTCATTGCAGCAGCTATTTTTGGAATCGGACTGCTGCTCAATAAAATGTCACGAGCCAATATATTTACTGTGCTGGCAATTCTCTGTGTGCTTCCATGGGCAAAACAGCTTGTAGCGTTGATCGTGTTATTCCCGTATCACAGTGTCAGCAGAGAACGCTATGATAAGGCCCGCAAATGTCTGGAAAACAGTGGAGCACAGGGGGCAAAGCTGTATACAGATCTGGTGATCACTTCACCGGATAAGGTAATGAACCTGGACTTTGCCGTGGTAGGGGCTGGTCATGTGATCGCATTGATCGGTAAAGACGGTCAGGATGTGTCATATATCAGGGAATATCTCACCAACGGAGTGCATCAGTGGGGAGATTTTCAGGTACAGATCGTGACCAGTGAAAAGCTGTTTTTTAAGGAAGTGGAGCGCATGCAGGAGCATGAGGTGACAGCGGAGGAAGCGGAAAATGTGGATTCTTATATCCGCTCCCTGATCGTCTAATATAGAAAGGCATGGTTATCATATGCGTGTTTTAAAGGTAAGTGCTCAGGAGGAAGGACAGAGACTGGACCGGATGCTGGCCAAGTATATGCAGTTAGCACCCCGGAGTTTTTTTTATAAAATGCTTCGCAAAAAAAATATCAAATTAAATGGGAAAAAAGCGGATGGCTCCGAAAAGGTAACAGCGGGAGATGAGATTACGCTTTATCTGGCAGACGAAACCGTTGAGAGCTTCCGAAAGCAGACTCCTCAGAAGGCTCAGAGTACAAAGAATACTGGAAGAAAGTCTATGAATATTCCGGTCATTTACGAGGATCAGGATATTCTGGTGCTGAATAAACCTGTGGGCGTATTGTCCCAAAAAGCGGACAGAGATGATTATTCTCTGGTGGAATGGCTGGAGGATTATCTGGGAAAGGATACCGCACAGACATTTCGTCCCGGAATCTGTAATCGTCTTGACCGCAATACCAGTGGCCTGGTGGTGGCGGGCAAGAGTATTCATGGACTCCAGTGGATGAACCGCCTGTTCCGGGAAAGAAATCTCAAAAAATATTATCTTTGTCTGGTGCATGGTGCAGTTAAGGGGGAGAAAAAGCTTCACGGGTTTCTGAAAAAGGATCCAAAGAAAAATATTGTGACTGTGCTAAAGAGTCCGGAAAATGGGACAGTGGAGATTGAAACCCGGTATCAGCCGTTACAGGTAGTATTCTGGGAGGGTGAGTCATACACTTTGCTTAAGATTCATCTGATCACCGGAAAGTCCCATCAGATCAGAGCACATCTGGCAAGCATTGGATATCCGGCTGTAGGAGACGTAAAATATGGCCGAAAAGGAAAGGCTGAGCAGAAGTTCCGTCTGCGGAGCCAGCTTCTCCATGCCCGGCAGCTGGAGTTGCCAGAAGAAGAATATCTGCCATCTCTTTATTGGAATAAAATATTTATTGCAGATCTGCCGCGGAAGTTTGCACAGGTATTGGAAGATATGGGGGTTGATATATCAGATATCTGATCATTTGATGTCAGAGCAAAAGTACAACGAATTTTATATTTGATAAAAGGAGGAGTTTTCCATGGCATCATGGAATTCCAGAGGACTTCGAGGTTCCATGCTGGAGGAGTCTCTTAATATGACAAATGAAAAATACCGCCGGGAAAAGCTGGCACTGGTGCAGAAGATTCCAACCCCTATTACACCCATGGAGTTTGACAAGGAGCATCATCATATTACCCTTGCTTATTTTGAACAGAAAAGTACGGTGGATTATCTGGGAAATGTGCAGGGGATTCCCATCTGTTTTGATGCCAAGGAGTGTGCCACAGACACATTTCCGCTGCAGAATATCCATGAGCATCAGGTGGAATTTATGACAGAATTTGAGGAGCAGGAGGGTGTTTCCTTTCTGATCATTTATTTCAGTGGATGTAATCTCTGTTATTATGTACCTTATCGGGATATGATGCGTTTTTGGAACAGAGCCCTCGGGGGAGGACGGAAGAGCTTCCGGCGGGAGGAGTTAGACCAGGAGTATCAGATCCGGGTGCAGGGAGAGGTGTTTATTCATTATCTGGAGGCACTGCAAAAGGATCTGGACAGCCGGGAATAAATACAGAACAATGTGCTTTAGATGAAAAAAGTTACATGCACTATATATTGTGGTTAGACAAGTGTAGAATACAATATATTGTCGAATTTCTATTGACACAAATTTTCATATATGCTAACATTGTAACCGTGGCTCACACATGAGGAGCCACGGTTTATTGTATAAATAATATTTTATATGATATGGGGTGCCAAAGCGGCAAAACGCTTGTTTTGCCCTGAATTATCTTAATGTAAGGCAGGTTGAGGAGAATGAAAATTATAAAAAGAAGTGGTACGGAGACAGTATTTGATATTACAAAGATCACAGCAGCTATTATGAAGGCAAACAGGGAGGTGCCTGCCAGTGAGCGTCTTTCTCTGCAGCAGATTCAGGAGATTTCCGATAATGTGGAGCAGATGTGTCTGGATATGAAGCGGTCTCCTAATGTGGAGGAGATTCAGGATATGGTAGAAAACCAGATCATGAATAACCGTGCCTTTGCATTGGCGAGAAAGTATATCACATATCGTTATACGAGAGCACTTGTGCGTAAATCCAACTCCACAGACGATCAGATCTTAAGTCTTCTGGAGTGCAATAACGAGGAAGTGAAGCAGGAAAATTCCAACAAAAATCCAACGGTAAACAGTGTCCAGCGCGACTACATGGCAGGAGAGGTCAGCAAGGATATCACAAAGCGTTTTCTGCTGCCGGAGGACATTGTTCATGCTCATGAGCAGGGCATTATCCATTTTCACGATTCCGATTATTTTGCACAGCATATGCATAACTGCTGTCTGGTTAATCTGGAGGATATGCTGCAGAACGGCACTGTGATCAGTGAGACAGCTATCGAGACACCCAAAAGCTTTTCCACGGCATGTAATATTGCCACACAGAGTATTGCACAGATCGCCAGCTCCCAGTATGGCGGGCAGAGTATCAGTCTGGCACACCTGGCACCTTTCGTAGATGTCAGCCGTAAAAAATTCCGCCGCATTGTCCGGGGAGAGTTTGAGGAGTCCGGCGTAGATGCCACGGAGGAGCAGATCAATAAGGTGGCAGAGCTTCGTGTATTAGATGAGATCAAAAAGGGTGTCCAGATGATCCAGTATCAGGTGATCACATTGATGACCACCAATGGACAGGCACCGTTTGTTACCGTTTTTATGTATCTGGACGAGGTGCCGGAGGGACAGGTGCGGGATGATCTTGCACTTGTGACCGAGGAAATTCTGCGTCAGAGAATTCTTGGCGTCAAAAATGAAAAGGGTGTTTACATTACCCCGGCATTCCCGAAGCTGATCTATGTTCTGGAGGAGGACAATGTGACCGAGGGAAGCAAGTACTGGTATCTCACAAAGCTGGCAGCAGAATGTACTGCCAAGAGAATGGTGCCGGATTATATTTCCGAAAAGAAAATGCTGGAGCTTAAGATTGATAAAAACGGAGAAGGACACTGCTATCCATGCATGGGCTGCCGTTCGTTCCTGACTCCTTATGTGGATGAAAATAACAAGCCAAAATATTACGGCCGTTTTAATCAGGGTGTCGTTACCGTGAATCTTGTGGATATCGCCTGCTCTTCCGGCGGAGATATGGACAAGTTCTGGGAGATCTTTGATGAGAGAATGGCACTCTGCAAAAAGGCATTGATGTGCCGCCATGACCGTCTGAAGGGGACGCCGTCCGATGTGGCACCGATCCTATGGCAGTACGGAGCTCTTGCCCGCCTGAAAAAGGGTGAGACTATCGACAAGTTGTTATACGGTGGATATTCTACAATCTCGCTGGGATATGCGGGACTTTGTGAATGTACCAGATATATGACAGGTAAATCCCATACCGATCCAAGTGCCACACCATTTGCACTTGAGGTGATGAGAAGGCTCAATGCAGCATGTGCCAGATGGAAAGAGGAGGAAAATATTGATTTCAGTCTTTATGGCACTCCTCTGGAGTCCACGACTTATAAGTTTGCAAAATGTCTTCAGAAGCGTTTTGGTGTGATCAAGGGTGTTACAGATAAGAATTATATTACCAACAGCTATCATGTTCATGTCACAGAGCCGATCGATGCCTTTGAAAAATTAAAGTTTGAGTCACAATTTCAGGAGCTTTCTCCGGGAGGAGCCATCAGTTATGTGGAAGTGCCAAATATGACAGATAATATTGATGCCGTGTTAAGTGTGATGCAGTATATTTATGAGCATATTATGTACGCAGAGCTCAATACAAAGAGTGATTACTGTCAGGAGTGTGGTTATAACGGGGAGATCCAGATCGTAACCGATGACGACGGCAAGCTGATCTGGAAATGTCCAAACTGCGGCAATACCGACCAGAATAAAATGAATGTGGCGAGACGTACCTGTGGATATATCGGTACGCAGTTCTGGAATCAGGGACGAACCCAGGAGATCAAGGAACGGGTGCTTCACCTGTAAGTATAATTTTCAAATAAAAAGCTGATAAAAAACAAGCTCCGGGAGGCGGATGATTCTGCCCTTTGGAGCTTGTTTTGGGTATCGGTAAATGTTTGATTTTCCTTCAACCATTATAAACTCAAAAGCTTTATTTCTCAGAATGTTCCTTCTCTGTGATCTGCAGCAGGAAATCTTTCAGCAGGATCTTCACCGGTCTGCGTCCCGTTTTTCGTACAGACTCAGGAATAAATTTCAACGTAGGGAATGCCTGCATGATACGTTTGTTTCCCAAGAAAGGATTCTTTTTCTGGAAGGCTGCATGACGTTCCTTGTATTCCCGGAAACGCTGTTCGATCTCTGCCAGTTTGGAATCCTTGCCGGAGCAGGTCTCCTTTAATTCCTCCAGGCGTTTTAAGAAGCCCTCGGCACGTTCGTTCTGTGTATGGATCCTGGAGAATATGATCTGCCGCAGGGAAGAGAAGCGTTCCTCCTCCAGCTGGGCAACCAGCTCGTTACGGATACGGTACAGTGCTTCCAGCTGATTGCGGAAGTTTATCGTCGTGATCAAGGTATAAATAAGATCGGCTGCGACTATTACCGTTACCACGGTCAGCAGGATCAGACCTGTCTGCCAGGGAATGCTGTGAATAATGGAACTTAGCGCCGGCTGCAGAAAGTCAAAGGCAAGCAGTGACAAAAATCCCCAGAACATGGATGGTACCAGAGCGATACGTCCCTCGTAGTTATATGGATCATTGCTGTAATCCCACCACTGTGCATGGAACAGCTTTTCCATTCCCCAGGAGGTGAAATACTCAATCGCAGTGGCTAAAAGCATGCCTCCCAGATATAGCAGAGAAGGATGGGGAGCCAGCGGCCGCAGAAATACATAGACGATGGTTCCGCCAAAGCCGTAGAGAGGCAGCAGCGGACCGATCAGGAATCCACGGTTTGTCAGCTTATGTGCTTTGATGGAGCAGAAGGAACTTTCGTAGATCCATCCGAAGAAGCTGTATAAATAAAAGTCCATCAGTATGAAATACCAGGATAATCCAAGAAACATATGTGCCACCTCATTATTTGTCCGATATATTAGGAGTTTTTCGAAACTCCGTCATGCACAGAAATCGTATGCAGATATATGATACAGTAATTTTTACAAAAAATCAAATTTGGGGGTTCCCAATAAGAACGGTTTGTGTTATAGTAGTTGGTATCAAAAGCGAGGAAAAGGAATAGTAGCTGTCCAAACTTCATACAGAAAGCTGTTGGTTGATGCGAAACAGTTGAATGTCAGATAGTGAACTCGCCTTGGAGCTGCCGGTTGAACCATAGTAGATCAGGACGGATTCCCACCGTTACAGGGGAAAGGTATTGGATTCGTATTTCTTGTACCTGTGAGAGCATGAATGATTCATGAATAAGAGTGGTACCGCGTGAGAATATTCTCCCGTCTCTAAATATAGAGGCGGGTTTTTATTTGCTGTAAACCCTGACCGGACGGCAGCAGATAAAACTCCGTGTTAAGAAATGGAACAAAAAGATTTAAAATGGAGGGTTAGAATCATGAAGGGATTTGAAAAGTATCAGAAAACGTATTTTATGCCGTCAGAGGCAACTTATGACTGGGTAAAAAAGGACAGCATCACAGAGCCGCCGGTATGGTGCAGCGTGGATCTTCGAGATGGTAATCAGGCACTGATCGAGCCAATGAGTCTTGAGGAAAAGGTTGAGTTTTTTAAGATGCTGGTAAAGATCGGTTTCAAGGAGATTGAGGTTGGATTTCCGGCTGCATCCGAGACGGAATACAACTTTCTGCGTACTTTGATCGACCGGAAGCTGATTCCGGATGATGTGACGGTGCAGGTACTGACACAGGCAAGAGAGCATATTATCCGCAAGACCTTTGAGGCTGTAGACGGTGCACCAAATGCAGTCGTCCATGTATATAATTCCACATCTGTTGCCCAGAGAGAGCAGGTGTTCCGCAAGTCTAAAGAAGAGATCAAAAAGATCGCTGTGGACGGTGCAAAGCTTCTCAAGGAGCTGGCTGCAGAGGTAAAGGGCAATATCCGTTTTGAGTACAGCCCGGAGAGCTTCCATGGCACCGAGGTAGAGTATGCGGTTGAGGTGTGCAATGCCGTTCTGGATGTATGGCAGCCACAGGCAGATGCCAAGGCGATCATCAATATTCCGTCTACCGTGGAAAATGCGATGCCTCATGTATTTGCAACACAGATCGAGTATGTCAGCAAGCACTTAAAATACAGAGACAATGTTGTTCTTTCCCTGCATCCGCACAATGACCGTGGCTGCGGTGTGGCAACGGCGGAGCTGGGTGTTCTTGCAGGAGCTGACCGTATCGAGGGAACACTTTTCGGAAATGGTGAGCGTACCGGTAACATGGATATTGTGACCATGGCAATGAACATGTTCTCCCATGGAGTCGATCCGAAGCTGGACTTCTCCAATATGCAGGAGATTGCCGATACCTATGAGCGTCTGACCAATATGCAGGTATCTATGCGTCAGCCATATGCAGGAGAGCTTGTATTTACTGCATTCTCCGGTTCTCATCAGGATGCGATCTCCAAGGGGATGGCATACCGTGAGGAAAAGAACTGCGAGTACTGGACTGTACCTTATCTGCCGATCGATCCAAAGGATGTGGGACGTACCTATGATTCTGACGTGATCCGTATCAACAGCCAGTCCGGCCGTGGCGGTGTCAGCTATGTATTAAAGAACAGCTTTGGTCTGATCCTGCCGGATAAGATGAAAGAAGAGGTTGGATATCTTATGAAGAATGTATCCGATCACCGCCATGCAGAGCTGTCTCCGGAGGATATGAGAGATGTATTCAAGGAAACTTATGTGGATGTTGACAAGAAGTTTGATGTATCCGAGTGTCATTTCAAACAGAAGGATGGTATCGGAGCTGAGGTAACCATCGTCGCAGACGGTAAGGAGGCCGTTGTGGATTCCCACGGAAACGGACGTCTGAATGCAGTAAACCATGCGATCAAGAAATACTTCAATCTGGATTATGCATTGGATGTATATGAGGAGCATTCTCTTTCCAAGCGTTCCGATGCACAGGCAATCTCCTATGTAGGTATCAAGCCGGCTGGTCAGGAGAAGCTGTACTGGGGTGCCGGTACCGATGATGATATCATCAAGTCTTCCATTGACGCACTGGTCAATGCAGTGAACCGTTATATGGAGAATAAATAATTTTAGTTTATTTATGAGACTATATTTATAAAGGATCCATAAATGGTAATATAAAAATGGACTGTACTAATTTTGGTACAGTCCATTTTTTGCACATTGAAATTTTTTGTTAAAATTTATCCATACAGATAAAGATTATTTCTCATACTTCCGGCACATGGTCAGTCCGGCGATCATCAGTACCGGAAAGATAATTGCAGACAGAAGACCGAGCTTTAAGTTATCCTGCAGTGCGGAAGAGACAAAACCAACTGTAGTGGGACCGGCAGAGCATCCGATGTCTCCGGCAAGAGCGAGCAGGGCGAAAATGGTTGTACCACCCTGAGGACAAACCTTTGAACTGATACTAAAGGTTCCCGGCCACATAGCAGCAACGGAAAGACCACAGACGCCGCAGGCAGCCAGAGAAATTGCCGGGAGCGGAGAGAACGTCACGACCAGATAGCTGACGATACAAAGGCAGGCACAGGCTCCCAGGTATCCGGTCAGTGAAAAACGCTCCGCAACATGGGCGTGAAGAACTCTGCCGGAGCCCATCAGGATTGCAAAAAAGCATGGACCTGCAAGATCTCCTGCGGTTTTAGAAACGTGCAGACCGGTTTCTGCCAGGGCAGATGCCCACTGGCTCATGGCAAGCTCTGAGGCACCACTGCACAGCATCAGTAAGGCAAGAACCCAGAATACCTTTTCCTTTAACAGACCGGTGATGGACATGCCCCGCCCTTCGTCAGCCAGAGAATTGATCGGTACAAAACAAAAGTAAATGGCATTACATGCCGGGATCACTGCCCACATAGCAGAAATGATTCTCCAGGAATCCAGTCCCAGCAGGCGGAACAGCAGCGTGGATACCAGAACCACCAGCACAGAACCCCAGCAGTAAAAGGAGTGCAGCAGACTCATGGCAGCTCCCTTTTTGTCGGTAGGGCAGGCTTCCACGATGGGACTGATGATCACCTCGGTCAGGCCACCGCCAATGGCATAAATGACGACGGCGATACTGATACCGAGATAGGGATCGGAGGTCAGCTCCGGTAAAATGCCAAGAAGGATCAGCCCTACGGCGGCAAAAATATGAGCCAGTACGGCATTCAGCCGATAACCGATCCGGTCTGTAAATTTGGCTGAAAACAGATCCACCAGAATCTGGGTGACAAAATTTACCGTGACCAGAAGACCGATCCGCGACAGGGAGATGCCATAAGTCCGGTGAAAGGTAACAAATAATAAAGGGGCGAAATTATTGACGATCGCCTGAGTGATATATCCGATGTAACTGGCGGCAATGGTATGCCGGAAATCATTGCGTATACTCATAATAATCCTCCTGTTTTATTTCTCTTTTCCACCTGAAAAAGTGGGATGGTATTGTGTTGTTATAACAACATTATCACATGTGATCTGTAAAAACTGTAAGAAAATCACTTATTTTTAACAATATTTTGATGAAATCGAGGAAATGGGTCACAAGGGTGCGGGATAGCAGGTGTTTGGATTATCCGTTGTGAAATAAATTTTCTTATGATAAAATGGATATAGATGGATGATAGTGATTATAAAGCCGGGCATGAGTTATGGGAAGAACGGCAGGCAAAATAATATATACAAGGAGAACATTATGAGCGACATCAATAAAAAAATCAGGGAACTTGTCAATTATGGATTACATACCGGATTAGTTGTGCCGGAGGATGAGGTGTTCACCATCAACCGTCTTCTGGAAATATTGAAGCTGGATGAGTACAAGGAGCCGGAAAATGCCTGTCCGGTACCGGATCTGGAAAGCACTCTCAGTGGCATTATGGACTGGGCATATGAAAATGGTGTTCTGGAGGAAAATACCGTGGGATACCGTGATCTGTTTGATACAAAGCTGATGGGGGCACTGGTGCCGGCTCCAAGCACCGTGATCGCAAAGTTTGGGGAGATGTATCGCCAGTCTCCGCGCAGGGCAACGGATTTCTATTACAAATTCAGCCGGGATACCGATTATATCCGCCGTTACCGTATTGCAAAGGATATGAAATGGACAGCGGAAACAGAGTATGGAACCCTCGATGTGACCATTAATCTGTCCAAGCCGGAGAAGGATCCAAAGGCGATCGCCGCTGCAAAGAATGCAAAGCAGTCCGCATATCCAAAGTGTCTGCTGTGCCGGGAAAATGAAGGCTACGCCGGAAGGCTGAATCATCCGGCAAGACAGTCTCACCGTATCATGCCTCTCACGATCGAGGGAGAGAAGTGGGGATTTCAGTATTCTCCATATGTATATTACAATGAGCACTGTATTGTCTTTAACCAGAAGCATACGCCGATGAAGATTGACGAAGCTGCATTCCGGAAGCTGTTAGCCTTTGTGAAGCAGTTCCCTCATTATTTCCTGGGTTCCAATGCGGATCTGCCGATCGTTGGTGGTTCTATTCTGGCACATGAGCATTTTCAGGGCGGTCACTATGAATTTGCCATGGAGAGAGCACAGATCAAAACGCCGCTTACGATACCGGGATATGAGGATGTGGAGGCCGGGATTGTAAACTGGCCGATGTCCGTGATCCGTATCCGTCATGAGGAGAGTGACAGACTTGTTACATTGGCGTCCCATATTTTGGACACTTGGAGAGGCTATACCGATGAGGCGGCATTTATCTTTGCGGAGACCGAGGGCGAGCCTCACAATACTATCACGCCGATTGCCCGGATGAGAGACGGGAAATACGAAATGGATCTGGTACTGCGAAATAATATTACGACGGACGAGTATCCTCTGGGGGTATATCATCCGCATCAGGAGCTTCATCACATCAAGAAGGAAAATATTGGTCTGATTGAGGTTATGGGACTTGCGGTTCTGCCGGCACGTCTGAAAAATGAGATGGCAGTGCTGGGAGAATATATCGTGCAGGGTAAGGATATCCGCAGTAATGAGACGATTGAGAAGCATGCAGACTGGGTAGAAACATTTTTGCCGAATTATGCTTCGGTGACCGAGGACAATGTGGACGAAATCCTTCAGAAGGAGATCGGTATTGTATTTAAGAAGGTGCTGGAGCATGCCGGCGTATACAAAAATACGGCCGAGGGACAGGAAGCGTTTATGCGGTTTGTAAAAGCACTGTAAATGGCAGGACGGCGGATCATTGATAGATGGGTCGTCTGTATCTCTGTATCGGACAGGAGTTGTTAGGATATGTTTTGTGTTGCGCTATGTGATGATAATGAAGACTTTTTGAAGTTAGAAGATTTGGTCGTTCACCAATATATGGAACAAAAACACATTGACTGTCAGATTGAACATTTTAAAGATGGCGAGGCGTTGCTGTTGCAAAGTGTGGAGAACTACGACCTTGTTTTGTTGGATGTGGAAATGGGAAAGTCAGGTGGTATTGAAACAGCACGAAAGATCAGAAAGTATTCCGAAGTTCCTATTGCTTTTGTAACAGCACATTTATCCTATTCTCTGGAGGGATATAAGGTAAATGCGATCCGTTATGTCCTTAAGGATAAAGATAATTTTTCGGATGGATTAAGAGAATGTCTGGATACCGTATTATATCAGAAGAAAAATGACAGATCAAAGCAGTATCTGCTGGAGGCGAGAGAGGGAAAAATTCAAGTTCGTATAGAAAATCTGGTTTATGTAGAAAGTCACCGTCATTACTGTTATTATCATATCCGGCAATCCAATGAAATTCAAGTATATTCCATGCGGGAAAAGCTGGATGAAATCGAGGAGCGTTTTCAGAGCAGTGTATTGGTGCGTATCCATAAAAGCTATCTGGTCAACTTATCTTATGTTTGTGACATGAAGCGGTATCAAATGCAGTTGTCATCCGGAGAAAGTCTTATGATCGCACAGCCGCGTTATCTGGGGGTGGAAAAAGCATATCTGGATTATTGTGGCAGAATTGATGGAGATAGGGAATGAGTGCTTATATTTATGGATTGGTCAATACGATCATCTATGTTGTATTATGCAGTTTATTTAGTTCTGTGTTATTGAGGGAGAATCATGGTCAGTGGGATATAAAGTTTCAAAAGCGTATAGCAATATGGATGGTATCTGCTTATGTGGTTTCTGCAGTATTTGACAGGTATGTTTTGTTAAAAATGGGATTGATCATGTTATTGAATGTGATAATGATCAAATGGATTTATCAAGCTCAAATTAAGCGGATCATTGGGACGGTGATCTTGTATCAGACCATTGGAACCTTAATGGAGTATATGGTATATAGTATCATGAGAAATATAGTTGCCGGACTCAATATTGCGGACAGTATTTCCGGTTTTACCGGGAATCTGATTGGTACATTAAGTCAGGTACTGCTGCTTTTATTTGTTATATGGATACGCAGCCGATATGGTCAGGGGATAGACGATGAAATGACAGAGCAGGAATGGATTGAATTTATTGTTTTTCCTGTTTTTTCAGCCATTACTATTCTGGCATTTATTACAAATTTTGAGGGGAGATTAACGCAAGGGCAGGAGAATACGATATTTTTTGTGGTGTTTGGGCTTGTATTAATGAATATTTTTGTGTTTTATCTGATACTGAGCATTGTTCACAAAAGAGGAGAAAAAAAGCAGGAGGAATTGCTTTTGGAACATGCCCGGCAGACGCAGCAATTATATTATCAGGAGCAAAAGAAATACGAGGAATTGCAGCGACAAAGACATGAATATAGAAATCAGATGCTGGTGATACAATCGCTGTTAAATAACAAGGAATATGACAGAATTGTAGCATATGCCAGAGATTATTGTGAATCTGAAGAAACAGAAGAATGGTTCGATACGAATCATCCGGTGGTTAATACGGTTTTAAATTTGAAATATAAAATAGCAAAAGAAAATAAAATTTTGATGGTGGTCCGCTTCAATGATTTATCAGAAATTTCTATGAAGGATGCGGATATTATTTCGATACTTTCAAATCTTTTGGACAATGCCATTGAGGCTGCCGGTAAAAGTCAGATGGAAAAACCGCAGATTAAGGTGAAATTTGTTGTAGAGCATGGTAAAATGATTTTATCGGTGTTAAATGACTGGGATCATCAATATCGTGAGGAAAATGGGAAATTTCTTTCGTTGAAAGCAGATGCAAAATCTCATGGATATGGACTGGAAAATGTAAAACGGATTGTAAAAAAATACAAAGGAATTTATATGGTAAATAAAGAGGGCAGGAAATTTCAGGTGATCGTAAATATTCCTGTATCATAGATTACCTCCTGTTGTAATATATTTTATATATTTCGTTTTTACATTTGTAACATACCGGCGGCTTATAGTCTGGGTGGTTTTATTCGACAGATAAATGGTATTGCCGTCTATTTTTGTGATGTGACTTAAATTAACGATACAGGATCTGTGGCATTGTACAAATATGTCAGGAAGATGTGCGGCGATTTCCTGAATACCGGCATGATCTGTAAAGGATTCTGTTTTTGTCATTAAAATGATGTCGTGTTTGTCCGCACAAATGGCAAGTATTTTTGAATATGGAAGGGACTGGATCTGTTGTTTGTTTTTCAGAATATAACACTCAGGAGAATATTTTAAAATAAGTGCAGACAATACTTGTTCCAGAATCTTTTGATCGATGGGTTTCAAAAGAAAATTGAATGCCTGTACATTATATCCTTCAAAGACATACTCCCGAAAAGCCGTCAGAAAGATAAGATCACCGGAGTAGTTTTCTTTTCGGAGTCGGACAGCAGTCTCCATACCTGTTTCAGCATTTTGATCTTCTGTATTTAACTGGATATCTAAAAAACAGGCATGAAATGTCTGCTGTGTGATAGCACGGAGGAGTGACGGACCATTGGTGTATTGATAAATATGGAAAACGTGCCCATGACAGGCCGCCCAGGTAGTTAATAATTTATACAGTTCTTTTGATTGTTTTGGATCATCTTCTAGTATTGCAATATTTAACAGCATGTCAGCCTCCTGGTGTTTTATCAGTATCTAGTGGTATCATAATATCTATCTGAAAGATTTCTTTCGTGTTTATTGTAACATATCCTCCGGCAGCTTCGGCAATTGATTTGATTCGTTTCAACCCAATGCCATGTTCGTCAGGACTGTTTTTTGTTGATCTTAATATTCCATTTTGAATATTGTATTGGCCGGAACCGTTGTTTTCAGCATGAATGAAAAGAGTATCCTGATATGGCTTGATCACGCATTTGAAAAATGGAGCTTCTTTTGTTTGTTTACAGGCTTCTATGGCATTTGTGCATATATTACTTAACAATGAACATAAATTGATGTCGGATAAGGGAAGCTGATCGGGAAGGTGGATCATATATTCCGTGTGGATACCGTATTGACCGGCTTCGTGTATATATGTGGTTAAAACGGCATCTGCAACAGAATTACCGGAGTTGATGATCTGATGGGATGCATTTAAGCTGTTTTTAAATTGCTGCATATAATTTGAAAGGTCTGTGTAATTTTTTTCTGCTAAAAGCTGATTTATGACATTAATATGGAAAGACAGATCGTGTTTTATTACTCGTAACTCTTTATTCATTTGGTGAATGCTTTCAAATTCTTTTTTCTCCAGTTGCTGAATCTGCTGTAAACGGCTGTATTCGATATTTTTGTAGCGGGAAACCCCCAGACGGTAAATAAAGATCAACAGAGCCAGATAGCATAGGAGGAAAAAAATGCAAAATATCGTTAACTGATTCTGAAATGTTTGTGGAATATGGAGTTTATTCAGTTTTATGGTGACCGTTAAAATGGATTCCGAAATAAAAAGGTAGACGATAGACAAAAAGAAAAAGCTGAGCTTTTCTGTAAGGTTCAGGAAAAGTTTGTTATTATCAATATGGCAGCAAACAAACACAAAAAAGGAAAGAAAGACAATGTACATCAGTGTGCTGGCATATCGCAGAATACCACCTGCCAGCAGATCAGCGATTTCTAAATGGAATAAATGTATCGGAATAAGAATACCGATTTCTTCTGACAGCATGGCGAGGATCATAAACAGTACATTCCAAACAATTAGAACGATATTCTCATTGGAAAAGAAGATTTTTGAGGCAATAATATTGATTAACAGTGAAATTAAAAAGACAACCTCACTACTAACATGAGCCAGATTCATAAAAAACACACAGAAAGCCAAAACGAATAAGGTGATATCCCACAAAAGAGTTTTATGGATGATAGAATTTCGAAATTCAAAGCGTGTTTGGGCAAGGTGTCCAAATAAAGCAATCTCCAAGAGATCAATAATAAATTCCCATAGATAATTTACAGTCATAAAAATTTCCCATTCCTTTCTGTGTTCACAAATTTTGGGATAGTTAGTAGTATCCGGAGTCATTGTACCACATTTTTATAATAAATTATAAATCGTCATGACCGCTTATGCAGTTTGGATGACCGTTCGTGCATGATACAATTGAAAAAATGATTTTAAATGATTATAGTAACACATAGATCATTTTAGTTTTTGCCAGATAATTTTATCTTTTGCCAGATATCTTGCATTGAACCATGGGGATGACTAAAATGATGTCAATAAAAAGAAAGCATAATGCAGAAAGGATGTGATGCAGCAATGATCCGTCAGGAGATCCGAAGAGTTTTATTGTCGCCGTTTTTTTACATATCCATCGCAATATTATTTGCAGGAAGTTTCTTTCCGGCATTATATGATATATCAAATCATTATGATTTGTCTTACCTTATGGATAGCACCCTGGCAGGTTATGGAACAGCGTTGATGCCGATTTTGTCAACACTTGCAATAGCGGACAGTTATTTGATCGAAGAGAAGGATGGATATCAATATGCGGTGATGGCAAGAACAACAAAGCTGAAATACTGTCTGTCGAAGATAGGGGTAGCAATAGGGACAGGAGTGGCAGTTGTATTGATCACGAAAGGATTGCTGCTGCTTTCCATGACAGTTTCATCTCTTGTCATTTTTGGAAAGGTTGTGCTTGGCAGTGAGGTTGTAGATTCTGCTTGCGCCGGAACCAGTTACTGGATTGATCATCACAATTATATTATGTTTATTGGTCAGCAGATTTTATATGATTGTATGTATGCATCCATATTTCCCGGTTTATCTCTGGCGGTTTCTACCATTGCCAAAAATAAATACGTTGTTATGTTGTTTCCTTTTATTTATGCAAACGTGACAACCTTGTTATTTGTAGGCTTACAATGGTACTATTTGGCACCGATGATATTGGATGCACAGGGGAGAGCAAGCTCTTTAATGTTCGAAGGTTTACCATACCGGATTTTTGTGATACTGATATACTGGCTTGTGTCCACGGTATTTTTTATCAGAGGTGTCTGGAGCAAAATGAAGTAGGAGGGAGAAGGATATGATTCGCTATATTTGGCAGGAATATGTACATAAAACATTGTTGTCAGCCCGCTTTATCGTCGTTGTATCATCACTGTTGCTGATGATGATCATGTTGTTCCAGGGAATGAGTGTCCAGATGAAAAAAATGGGATATCAGGTTGGCGTATTTGAAATGCTTCCGTCGTTTTTATTTTATAATACAGGAACAATAATCTATTTTGGAGTGTTTCTATTTTTAATTGCTGTTTTGCCACGGTGGGATGGGAGTATGAATGAAATTCTTCGATTGGGGAAAAGAAAGTGGTTTTTTGCCCAGTATATTTATATTTTTTTCACATCTGTAATCTATTTTCTGATTTGGACGGGAGGATTTATTCTGGCACTATTTCCGAGAATTATTTGGAATAATGAATGGAGCAGTCTGGCAAAGATGGCAATAGATCCGCAGCAATCCGTTTTTTTCTGGATGAATTTAAACCTTAATGTTAATCTGCAGTTTTCAGATTTGATCATGAATATTGGAAGCCCGGGAAAAGTATATCTTTTAACATTTATGCTGACCGTGTTGGGATCATTTTTTATAGGGATATTTATGATTACTGTAAATATCTGTTTTCGTCGTGGTGTGGGAACTGTTCTGGCATATCTGATGGTAGGTGTTCAGACAATGTCCGGGATTCTGGCCATGCTTTTCGGGAAAAAACTGATTCATTTTGAGGGATACAAACAAGTGAAAAATCTGCTGGAGAGGATGCAGTATTACATTAGTCCATTGTATCAGAGCGATCTGTTTACCATGGCAATTCATAATGCACGCCCCATTGCACAGCGTATCGGGATTGGAGTGATCTATTTTGCGATACTGATCCTGCTGGTAACTCTGTTTGGCATGTGTATGATCCGAAAAATTGATCTTTGTAAAGAAAATGCATAAAAAGCAATAAATCGCTTGGAAAGGAAGAAAAATATGGTTAAGGTGGAAGGACTGGAAAAAAAATTCCGGGAAGAGATCATTCTGACCGATGTTAATATGTCAATGGAACAGGGGAAGATATATGGTCTGGTGGGAATGAACGGCAGCGGAAAAACTGTGCTGATGAAGTGTATCTGTGGGTTTTTGCAGCCCACGAAGGGCTCGGTTACGGTGGACGGAAAGGTGATAGGAAAGGACATTGATTTTCCGCAGAGTCTTGGTCTGATGATCGAGACACCGGGTTTTATTCCTTATATGTCGGGAAAAAGTAATCTGAAAAATCTGGCATTGATCCGTAATCAGATCAGTGATAAGGAGATTGATGAGGCAATGGAGCTGGTGGGATTGGATCCAAAAATGAAAAAGAGGGTTTCCAAGTACTCTCTGGGAATGCGTCAAAGACTGGGAATTGCACAGGCGATCATGGAACATCCGAGACTTCTGATACTGGACGAACCGTTTAATGGATTAGACGTGCAGGGCGTGGAGGATATGCGAAAGCTTTTTTCAAGGCTGGCAGGGGAAGGCGTAATGATCCTGTTGGCATCCCATTATGATGAAGATATACGGACACTTTGTGAGGATGTATATCTGGTGAGGGATCATCATGTGACAAAGAAGGAGAAAGAGGAAACAAAGTAGAACCATTATGGAACGTGTTGAAGGATATGAAATAAAATGAGAGATAAAAGAGAAATTGTTTTTTGGAGCAGTGTGATATTTCTTGCACAGATCCTTCTGATGCTGGCACAGATGACACAATATAGGGGAGATGATCTGTACCAGCCTCTGAAATTCTTATACGGGGATGGCTATGGCAGAGCAAAGCTGTATAATGTGGAGCAGTATATGTGGCTGTTGGAACTGTCCCTGTATTGTATTGTGACTGTACGGAAAATAGTACAGTATAAAGAAGAGGATTCTTACATGATGATTGTGCGCTATCCGGATTTTCGTTCTTATTATCGTGCAGCATATGGAACCTTTGTAAAATATACCGTTCTTTATCAGATTTTTTTGTTTCTGGGAACTCTGGCAGGAACGGGGGTGGTAAGGCTGGGACACAGCGTACGGGAAGTATGCTGGCAGCCGTTTTTACTTTCACAGGGCTGCATGTTTTTGGGTAATCTGTGTTTTGGAATTATTATGTTTTATCTGATCCTTTATTTTAATGCGGTTAAGCTGGCAGTGGTGTTATATCCGGGACTACCGGTGATAGCAATCGTGCTTCGGGAGCGGATTCCAGAAGCTGTCAGCAACTGGAATCCCGGAAGCTGGCTGATGGCTGCGCGGAGCAGCAGGATGGTATCCGGGGGATTTCCGGTTGGCATTGTATTTCTGATTGAAATCATTATATTTACAGCAGTCAGTATTTTATCCGTGGAGAAACGGGAAATCTAATAACAACTTCATAAAATCTTAAATATTTCATTCGATTATATTAAGAATCTCCTGATATGATTAAAACACGAATAAAATGTCAGGGGGAAGGTCTATGAAAAAGGGAACAATATATGTGGCACTGACCGTTTTTTTCATTTGCTGTATTACCGGATGCAGCAGTCACAACAGCAAAAAAGATCAGAATAATAAAAAAATGACATCCGTATCCAAAATGCATCCTGGCAGGGATAAGCTTGCCGGGATTATAAAATCATGTCCGAATCTTAAAATGCCGGAGGAACTGTTAGTGGAAGTACCGTCGAAGCTCACGGAGCTTGTGGAATATACGGCAAATTATTCTCTGGATGCTTCCATGAAGCAATATGACAGGGAATTTCGGGAGATGTATGAGTATCTGTTTCCGGATCATCCTCTGGATGAGGATTACTTGTTTTATTGTGGGGGACATTCCGAGGCGGAGTATGATGACGACACGGGAGAATTAGTTCGTGATTATTATAAATGGAAAGACTGGAAGCAGCAGATCCTTTCCGGGGAAGAAGGACAGGTATATTATTTTTATGATGAAGCGAGACATCAGAGTATTACGAAACAGAAACCGGCGGTTTATCTGGAGTTAGGCAATCCTATCGGATATGGTTATACGTTTCTCAATAAAGGGAAAACCATTGCCTTAAATGGCAGTAAGGTGGAAAAGGATATACAGTATGATCCCACTTATTATCTGGAATATGTGGATTCCTATGCCCCTGACAGTAAGCAGAAGTACAAACTGGCAGATCGGGAAATGGCTGTTTGCGATGCCGTGAAATTTTTTGAAAATTATATCAATCATCTGCCATGTCCGCAGGAAAAAAATGTGAAAACGATTGTGGTCAGTGTGGATGTATACCGCGTCAATAAAAATACATACGGGTATAATATGATGACGACCAAGGAATGTCAGGGGATTCCCTTTGATCATATCCGGGAAGGCAGTTATGACGGACGGCTGGGGTATGATGACTATTCCGGCACGGGGGGAAGCGCATTTATGGTCGAGAGTGATGATGCAGACATAATTAACGGATATTATGCGAAAGAGGATATGAGGAATATCCGAAAATATTCTGAAATTTTTTCTTTGGAAAGTGCGATCCGGCATATCAGTAAAAAAATGACAAAACATGTAACATTTACTGTCCGAAAAATAGAACTTGTCTATAGCCAGAAGGATAAAAAAACAAAAGAAGGTTATGTAGATATCAAAAACAGGTCGGCCCGGATGAAACCGGCATGGAAGCTGACACTGGAAAATACCAATGACGAGCTTTCTTATATTTGTTATATTGATGCTGCGGATGGCGGAAATTTCAGATATTGTACGACTCCGACAAAATGGTGGGAGGATGATCAGATATGATATTTCGAAATATGAAAATGGAATTTATGAAAATTCTCAGTGGCTATGGTTTTTATTTGTGCGTCCTGTTTACCGGTTTATTATGTTTTAGTGCATATATTTATGAGGATGTCATGGATGGAAATAAATATTCCGTATTGCGTTCATTCCTTTCCTTTGACCGCAAATTTATGCTGGAGGATACGACCTTCTGCTCCTTTGAGGTGATCTGGAACAGTGCGGGAAACTGGCTGTTTCTGTTTGTTCCGATCATTGCTGCGTTTACATTTGTGCCACTGGTGTGTGACGAACACGAGTCGGGGGCTGTACGGTTTGAGGTAGTTCGATCCAATAAGTTTTGTTATGATACCTCCAGATTTTTTTCGGGCTGTCTTTGTGGTGGTCTTGCCGTAATGACAGGATTTATTATTTTTGTAGTAATCGTCCACCTTTTGTTTCCGTTTATTGGTTCTTATAGCGGGGAGCTTCAGAAGGATTACCGGGCTGTATTAGCGGCAATGGATATCAATATTTCCGGGAAATTTTATGTGGCAGAGATCGCGAAGAAGATTGGGGAAATGTTTTTATATGGTGCGTTCTGGGCGGCACCTGCCATGCTGCTGACGGGAGTGATCCACAATAAATATCTGATCCTGTGTCTGCCGTTTTTTCTGAAATATACAATAAATCAGACAGAAATCCGAATGACATCACAGGTGTTAGAAAATCCGGAAAAGGTCCATCCATTGTTTACACAGATCAATATGATCGTATATCCCGATGCTCTGGCAGAATTGTCAGGAGACAGAAAATATATGATGCAGGTGTTATTTTACAGTTTTTCGGTAATGTTTCTTTCCTACATTGTATACCTTTTCTTGCAAAAAAGGAGGGTGGATCGCGGTGAATAAAAATGTAAAGTGTGTATGGGCGGTTGCCAGATGTGAATATATCAAATGGATTACAAACCCAAGGGTGATCATTGTACCAATACTGCTGATCTTTATGCAGACGCTTGCCGTGGAGCCGTTATTGGAGCGGGCGGAGAAATTTGGCGGGGTTCTGGAGCGGATGGAGCCCTTTGCGGCAATCGGGAATTCAGGAATGCTGGTGATGCTTATGCCATGTGTTTTTATGGTGTTGATCAGTGATTATCCCAAAGTGACGGGGAATACATTATTCTTTTTGCAAAGAACCGGGAAATTTCACTGGTTTGCGGGGCAGCTTGTTTTTCTGATCATGGCGATCATTACCTACCTGGGAACGGTGTTTCTGGGGAGTCTCTTTATGACAGATGGAAATTTTAGCGGGATATGGAGTGATGTGGTGACAAAGTATAATGCACATTTTCCGCAGGAAGCAGACAGCTTCACGGCGAAGCTCCTGCCGTCAAACCTGTATAATCAGATTCCGCTGCGAACAGCGGTTTTCCAGACCCTGATCATGATGTCTGCCTATTTGTTTTTGATCTGCATGATCATATATTTTTTCAAATTGCGTCATATACAGTCGTTTGGGCTGCTTGCTGCCATTTTTGCAATTGCGGCGGGGGTTGTGACCTGCTCCTTGAAAACTGCGGTTATGTGGTTGTTTCCCATGGCAAATACCATAATCTGGCTGCATTATGATACGATCAGGGATGCCCCGGAACTGCCGGTATGGTGCTCCTTTGTTTATTTTGTGATCATGAATGGCATGCTGCTGATATTAAATTGCCGTGCAGTGCATAAAATGGAATTTTTAAATATAGAGCATATAGACTTTTGAAATCCGTAAGTGACAAGACAATTTTGCGATTACTTCGTTTCTTTTGGGGTGTTCTGATCTTTGTGTACCCGTTTCATAAAAACCACGACACTTGCCAAAATGAAAAGTACGGCAATGATCATAGTGACAGGGAATACTGCCGGATGATTCTTGCCAAGTAAAAGACCAAGACCTTCATGCATTGTGAGATTTCCAAAGATTGCAAAGATGAAAAAAGCCAGTGTGTTTAACAGGCCATCCGGAGTTTTGCTTTTCAGAAGATAGCCGATCAGCATACCAAGGATATCGGCGGCAAAAAGACCGATGGAGCAGGCAAGCCAGACGGTGACTGCGGCACTCATGCCCTCGTTGGCACCGAAGGTGATGGCGGTAAGCTGTGTTTTGTCTCCAAGCTCTGCCACAAAAAAGGTGCAGAAAACGGTGAGAGGAGCAAAACGGGATACATTTTCTTCTTTGGCTTCTTCTTCCGCCTCATCATCTCCCTTGAGTGACGTGATAGCAAAAAATAGGAAAGCGGCGGCGGCAACCAGACGGATCAGCCAGGTAGGGATCACCTCGCTGACAAGACCGCCCAACAGGACGGCAAGTCCGTTGAGAACCAGGATTGCGGCAGCCGTACCGATAACGATATCCCGCAGTTTAAAACGGGAAGTAAGTGCCACCAGCATAAGCTGGGTCTTGTCCCCCATTTCGGCGATAAATTCTGTGAACATGATCTGTAGAAATAAAATCATAGGAAATCTCCTTTGGTAATATATTCGAAAACCTAATTCTATCATAATGAAAAAAATACGTCAATAACTCAGGATCTAGACGAGATGTTCGTTTATTGTTTCGTATAACTGCTGGGGGTGATGCCTGTTACTTTTTTGAAGATCCGGGAAAAATAAAATTCATTGCAAAATCCTACTTCCGCAGCAATCTGTTTTTGGGTGTACAGTTTGGTGGCCAGCAGCTCTTTACTTCGGTAGATGCGGTATTCGTTTAAAAAATTCATAATGGTTCTTCCGGTATATTCCTTGAATTTACGGTTGATATAATTATAATTTCTGTGGAATTTCCGGGCGATAGTGGTGCTGGTGATCTCTTCCGGATAATAACGGTAGATATATGTGATAATACCGCTGATGGTTTGATCCATGTTTTCGAAGAATTTTTCCTGATATTGGTCATTCAGAAGACGGGCATATTCGATGAACAGCTGGAGACATAGTGTTGCTGTCATTTCCTGGCGGTACTCCATTCCGTTATGAAACTGGCTTTGCATCTGTTCCAGTAAAAATGCAATCTTTTTGCTAGAAGCTTCCGAAAGCCTGCAGTACTTTGGGAGAATGATCTGGTCACCACCGTCATCACTTTTATTGAAAATAGAATTTTTGTTTCGCAGATTTCTGCGGATATGTATTAGAGATTCCTTGGATATATGTTCTTCCTTCATATCCTCCCAGGTGAAATGCAGATAAAGATAATGGCAGGTGGAGGTTTTTCTGCCATAATGGACACGGCCTGGATCCAGGATCAAAAGATCTCTTTGGGTCAGTACGTATTCCACGTCTCCCTCAGTCAGGTACATTTCTCCGTCATAAATATAGTAAAGAATATATTCCTCCGGTTTTCTGCGGTAGTGCACATATGGCGCGGAGATGGTGACATCATCGATCAGGACAATGTGCGGCAGGTGTTTCATATCCCCGCAAAAATAAATGGTATTATCTGTATATTGAAATGACGTGTCCATAACCGTTCTCCTTTCCTGATAGTGACGGGCATACCTAGGAATCTTTCACTGTTACAAAAAGTGGAAATTAGATAAATTACAGTGTGGATTGTACATAGGAATATTATACATAATAGTATAAAATAGGTCTATAGTTAAATTTACATAAAATATATGGGGTGTATTTTAGACATGCCAAAATGCAATGTCATAAGGAAAGGAGAGAGGAGCTATTTTGAGAAAATCAATTGTTCAAAAAATACTTACAACAACATTAATGGGAAGTATGGTATTGTCTACGGTATGCGGAGACAATGTAATCTTTCCGGAGGGAGTATCCAATGCCAAAGCGGCAGAAAAGGTGACGATCTCTGTCGATTCGGCGGAGCGTTCTACCTTCAATGACACGGATGGAAATGGGTATGGGGAGTTCCAGGGATTTGGCACCAGTCTATGCTGGTGGGCAAATCGTGTTGGTTACAGCGATGCTCTTACGGAACAGGCAACAGAAGCTTTTTACAATAAGGATACCGGGTTGGGAATGACCATCGGAAGATACAATATTGGCGGAGGAGATGCGCCGGATCATGATCATATTACCCGCTCAGATTCTAAGGTGCCGGGATATGCGGTCGATCCTACCAGGATTACGACAGAGGAAGAAGGAAAAAACTTCGACCAGTATGATATGACAGCGGGATATGCCTGGAATTACGACTGGGATGCGGACAAAAATCAGCTCAATGTATTGATGAAAGCGGCTCAGAAAGCCGGAGAGGATTTCCTGGGAGAAGCATTTTCCAATTCACCGCCATACTTTATGACATACAGCGGCTGTTCTTCTGGAGGAGAGGGCGGTGCAGAAAATCTTAGAAGTGATTGTTATGAGGCGTTCTCGAAATATCTGGTGGATGTTACAAAGCATTTGAAAAAGGAAGGCTATTCGTTATCCAGCTTAGAGCCTATGAACGAGCCGGCTTCCGGCTGGCCTGCATTGAGTGCCAAGCAGGAGGGATGCCGGATCACACCGGATTCTATCTCTGTTTTACTGCCTGCTTTGAGAACAACTATGGATCAGGGAGGATTGAATGACATGATCCTGGCAGGCTGTGATTATTCCAATACCACAGAGACCAAATCCGTGTATGACAAAATTGATGACACCGCAAAGTCTTTGTTAGACAGAATGGATATTCATTGTTATTCTTACAGCAAAAAAAGTGGGGCTTATACAAAAGAAACGGCTGAAAAAGAAGGCAAAAATCTTTGGATGTCAGAAGTGGATGGCTCCTATGCGGAAGGATCCAAGGCGGGAGAGATGGCTGCAGCACTGGGACTGGCAAAAAATATGACCTCCCAGATCAATTATCTGATGCCTTCTGCCTGGGTACTTTGGGATGCGATTGATATTCATGTGGATGCGGATAATAAATACGATGCGGACAGTAAATCAGCAGAGGATTATAAAAATCTTGATAAAAACGGTTTTTGGGGAATTGCTGTTGCCGATCATAACGAAGGCAAAGTGATTTTAACAAAGAAATATTACGGAATGGGACAGTACTCCAGATACATCAGACCGGGATATACTCTGTTGGGAAGTGCTTCTTCCAGTGCGACCAAGGTATACAGTGTTGCAGCCTTTGATGCGTCCAGTGGGGAAACGGTTGTGGTAGCCACTAATCTGAGTGGGCAAGCACAGGAGACCCAGATCGATCTGTCTAAGATTGATTTTTCCACAGTGGATAAAACGCGCTTTTCAGGATCTTTTGCAGGATCATCCCTGGAGGTGATCCGTACCAGTGGAAACCTGAAGGGGGGAGAAAACTGGGCAGATGTGACCTTAGAAACAAAGGATGATTCCACGGAGCTGCTCAATGCCTGGGACGCATCGGCTGGAATGATTAACACATCTCTAAAAGCCAATAGTATTACAACATTTGTGGTGAAGTCAGGAAAACCGGGAGATGTTCTGCCGGAAGTATCTGTAGCTCCTGCAACGGAGGTTCCTGCAGTATCAGCGGCACCGGCAGAAGCGTCTGCATCACCGGTACCTGTAACACCTGTGGTATCTTCTGCACCGACAGAGGATACCAAGGCACCAGCGGCCACAAATCCATGCAAAAGTATAAAGGCTGCAAAAAAGGCGGTGACGATCAAGAAAAATAAATCCCAGGTTCTTACATTTTATGTGACCAATGCGATTTCATCCGGCAAAACTACGGATAAGATCAAGGTTGCTGCTTCCGGGAAAAAGGTTGTTAAGATCATGAAGACAGCAAACAAGGCAAAGAGAATTAACGTAAAGGTCAAAGGGATGAAAAAAGGAAAATCCGTCATCACGGTGAAGGCTGGTAAAGTGTCTGCGAAGATGACGGTGAAAGTAAAATGCTAAAACTTCCCACATGGAATGTTTCGATGCTATAATTTCTAAAGTGATGCATCTGAACCGAAACATTTCATTACCTGCTGCACGATGCCGGGATCAAGCCAGCCCTTGTCTGCCATATCCTGCAGAATGCTGCAGGTTTTTTCATGGGACATGCCTTGCTTATAAGGACGGCTTTCGGTTAAGGCCTGATAAATGTCTACACATGCCATCATGCGCTCCGGAATACTCAATTCATCGGCAGAGCGGCCAAAGGGATAACCGGTTCCGTCCAGTCTTTCATGGTGAAAGGCTGCCCAGTCACGCAGCTCTTCAAAATCATCAATTTCAGATAATATATAGTAGGTATAAGCAGCGTGATGCTTCATGATCGTAAATTCTTCATCGGTAAGCCGGCCGGGCTTTTCAAGAATCTCATTGCCCACAGCGACTTTGCCGATATCGTGGAGTGCTCCGGCAAGATACATTTTTTCGGAGGTTTCCTGATCCAATCCCATAAAGAGCGATAATTTTCTGGCATGCTCTGCTACACCGATGGAGTGGGTGCTGGTGAATGGGGATTTATAATCGACGATCTTTGCAAAAAAATCAGCTAGAGCTTTTATTTGTGTAAAGTCAAGCTCCTGTTTCATGCGTGGGACTTTCTCCCAGAGCCTTGTGTCGAGGTCCTCATCTCCAAGTGTCAGAAAATGCTGCTCAGGAAAGGAATGAAGGAAGGTCTGTGCACATTCTTCATCAACAATAGAACCATTTATTTTCAGGAGAAAATCATTTGCTTGCTGCCAGGTGTCGGTGGTAAAGTTTTTGGTACGGCACATGACATCCAGGAGATCACATAAGTGTATGATCCGGGCAAAAAGAGGAATTTCGTCCCATTTTTTGTGAAAAGGACCGGTGCCATTGGCGTTTTCGTGGTGGTAAAGAATGACATTAGTAACGTCCGTGTGGAATGGAAGCTTAATGACATTATCTTCTCCAAAGGAACAGTGAAGGCCTAAATTTGGAAACTGCTGTGAAACGGCAGCCTGGGCAATGTCGCTGTGAAGCTCCTCCTGAATATATTGTGTCAGCGCATTGTCGTGGAGAAGGGCACAGGCAGCCAGATCCTGCAGAGGCTTCCCGGAAATGCCCATCTGTTCTGCTATGCAGACACTCATATATGCAACACGTTTGGCGTGTTTATTTGTTACATGAACTAATTCTGCCTCGACACAGTCCAATGCGTAGGAGCAGGCGGCGAATAATCCTAAAACATCTAATTTCATAAAGTTCCTCCATAAATATCCTTTGTTATGACCATATTATCACGGAAAGGGAGAATTCACAATCGTGAATGTGCACTATTCACGGAGTTCCCACCACAGCCCCCAGACCGCCGCAAAAACAGCGGCTAGAGTCCGCCAAAATCAGGCGTCCTCTGTCTGCGGGTGTGGGTGATAACAGCCTGCACGGCTGATTGTGAAAAATTCGCATATGACTTTCCGTTAGACAGCACTATTCACGGAGTTCCCACCACAGCCCACAGACCGCCGCAAAAACAGCGGCTAGAGTCCGCCAAGAGCAGGCGTCCCCTGTCTGCGGGTGTGGGTGGTAACAGCCTGTACGGCTGATTGTGAAAAATTCGCATATGACTTTCCCGCATTCCTAAGCATTTTCGCCAAGAGCAGGCGAAAAGCACCGCAAAAGCAGCGGCTTAAAGCTTAGTCATGTGGGAAAGCCAGGCTAGTCGCCTTGACAACAGCCGGGGATATTACCTTATACAAACAAGTTTGTAACGGCAATTTCCCCGGCTGTCATCATATGCGAATTGTGACAAGATATCAAAATACTGTTAGAAAATGACGTTTATGTTGTTGACACCTTTTTTAAGGGTGTCGTATAATGGGGATATGAGAAAATGGTGAAAACCGTTACTAGAAAGAGGAGGATATTTTCATGAATTATGGTTACTTTGATGAGAAGAACCGCGAGTATGTGATCACCAGACCGGATACACCGGCTCCATGGTGTAACTACCTTGGTTCTCCGGAGTATGGTGCGATTATTTCTAACAATGCGGGTGGTTACAGCTTTGTAAAGAGCGGTGCGAACGGCCGTATCCTGCGTTATCACTTCAACAGCGATGATACACCGGGACGTTACATTTACATCAGAGATGATGAGACTGCTGATTTCTGGTCTGCTTCCTGGCAGCCGGTTGGCAAGGATTTGAATGAGTACAAGAGTGAGGTTCATCACGGTACTGCATATACAACAATGTTTTCTGAGTATGCAGGTATCAAGACCCAGGCAGATTATTATGTACCTCTTGGAAAGGTTTATGAGGTTTGGAGATGTAAGGTGACAAATACCACAGACAAGCCACGTAAGATTTCTGTATTTGGTTATGCAGAGCTTTCCAATGATGACAATTACAATCAGGATCAGGTAAACCTGCAGTATTCCCTGTGTACTACCAACACATTATTCCTTGGCAACAAGATCCTGCAGCAGATCAACCTGAACTGGTATAAGGGTCCGGATGGAAGCAACGGCAAAGAGCGTTTCTTCGGTATGGCAGGCCAGAAGGTTACTTCTTACAATGGTGATAAGGAAGCATTCATTGGTATGTATCACGATTATGGCAATCCGGTTGCTGTAGAGCGTGGTGAGTGTGATGGTGTTCTCAACTACAATGAGAACAGCTGTGGTGCACTTCATACTGCACTGGAGCTTGCTCCGGGCGAGTCAAAGGAGCTTGCATTTGTACTGGGCCGTTATAAGGCTTCTGACGCAGACAAGATCCTTGCATGCTACGAGGATGTTTCTGTCTGTGACAAAGAGATCGATGAGTTAAAGAATTACTGGCATTCTAAGCTGGATAATTTCAAGATCGATACACCAAGCCCTGCATTCAACAGCATGGTAAATACATGGAATGCTTATCAGTGCTTCCTGACCTTTACCTGGTCAAGAGCTGCATCCTTTATCTACTGTGGTGAGCGTAACGGATATGGATACAGAGATACGGTTCAGGATATTCAGGGTGTCATTCATACAGATCCTGAGGCAGCACTGGACAAGATCCGTTTCATGCTGTCTGCGCAGGTAGACAATGGTGGTGGACTTCCACTGGTTCGTTTCGATCATGATGAGCGTGCCGGTCATGAGGGTACACCGGATGATCCGGATTATGTAAGAGAGACAGGACATCCTGCATATCGTGCAGATGATGCACTGTGGCTGTTCCCTACTGTATTTAAGTATGTTTCAGAGACAGGTAATCTGGCATTTATGGATGAGGAGATTACCTGGTCTAACGTAGATAAGAAAGCAACTGTTTATGAGCATCTGCAGAGAGCGATCGACTTCTCCATGAATCATCTGGGACCACATGGTCTTCCGGCTGGTCTTCACGCTGACTGGAATGACTGTCTGCGTCTGGGTGCACAGGGCGAGTCTTCCTTCGTAGCAATGCAGTTATATTATGCATTCTCTATCATGCGTCTTTTCGCACAGAAGAAGAATGATACCGATTATATCGCTTATCTGGACAAGACCCAGAAAGAGATCGGCGACAAGATCAACAAGCTCTGGTGGGAGGATGACCGTTTCAACCGTGGCTTTAAGGATACCGGAGAGCTTATCGGTTCCAAGAAGGATCCGGAGGCAAGTATGTGGCTGAACCCACAGTCATGGGCCGTTATTTCCGGTCTGGCTACCAAGGATCAGGCTGAGAAGGCTCTGGAGTCTGTAGACCGTGAGCTGAATACCGCTTATGGTGCGAAGGTGATGGCTCCTTCCTATGTAGATCATTACTTTGATGGTGCACTGGCTGGTCTGTTCCCTCCATCAACAAAGGAGAATGGTGGTATCTTCTCCCAGACACAGGGATGGATCATTCTTGCAGAGTCACTGATGGGACATGGAAACAAGGCATTCCAGTATTTTGAGGAGAGCTCCCCTTCTTCACAGAATGACAAGGCAGAGATCCGTAAGCTGGAGCCATATGTACACGGACAGTATACAGAGGGGGATGAGAGCCCATTCCATGGACGTTCTCATGTACACTGGCTGACAGGTACGGCATCTACATGTATGGTAGGCTGCGTAGAAGGTATCTGTGGTATCCGTCCTGATCTGGATGGTATCCGTATTGCTCCTTCTATTCCGAGTGACTGGAAAGAGTTTACCATGGAGAAGAATTTCCGTGGAAGCAAGCTTAAGATCAAGGTTGAGAATCCAAACGGCGCAGAGAGCGGCTGCAAGGAATTCTATGTGAATGGTGAGAAGTTCGAGGATAATTACATCCCGGCTGACAAGCTGACTCCTGTGACAGAGGTTCGTCTCGTTATGTAATTAATATGATGCAAGGGTGAAAAGCAGACAGTAACTCAGGGCATCAGCATTATAATAAAAATCAGGCTCCACATATGGCGTAAGTTGTGTATGGAGCCTGATTTTTACTATACAAAAACGGGGATATTCATACTGGATATCCCCGTAAGTGATTACGAATGTTATCTGTTCAAAATATCTACTGTTCAAATAATGAGGCAATATCGTTGACAGCCGTTGTAACCTTGGCAACAGATTTCTCAATGTCACCATAAATGGTAGCTGATTGGGAAGAAAGCTCTCCCATGCTCTTTGCAACAACAGCAAAGCCGACACCTGCCTCGCCGCTTCTGGCTGCCTCGATGGAAGCGTTCAGAGAAAGCATTTTCTGCTTGTTGGCGATAGACTTCAGGGAATGGGTATTGGCATTGATATCCTGAATGATATCTGTAGTATGCATTACTTCATTGTGAAGCTGGTTAAAACGATCTCCGTTCATATGACGGAAATATTCCAGATTTACGAGCTGATTCACGATATTTTCCAATAGATCTGCTGCAGCACGGATCCGTTTCTCGGAACTGACAGGTACCTGATGAACAGCCTGCACATAGGCCTCCTCATCGATACCAAGCTCCCGGGCGGTCTGACGGAACTTCTCATCATCCGGCTCCTGTGGCAGAACCTGTCCACCGATAATGGCTCCGACTTTTTCGCCGTTCAGCATAATGTCGATGGCAAAATCCATCAGACCGGCATGACAGTAATAGGTACCGGTGCATTCATTATCACACTTTACACAGCGACGGTTTCCTTCGGTGGAATTACGTGTATATTTCATACAGAAGTCCGTGAAATTGCTGCCTTCGGTTATGTACTCCCCGTTTTTGCCAACTGCGATCGCGGCAAGTCCTGTCGCATCGGAAAAAGCATCCTGAATTTTCTGCAATTTACTTAAATCCATAAAATCTTTTAATTCCATAGGTATTCTCCTTTTTTATTTATTCGTCCGATCAGGCGTTCAATGATAATTTTGATCATTTACCATATTTTACTACAAAAGAAGCATAAATGCAATTATTTCAAGGGAATGATCTGCTGTTTTTCTTGACGATACTGTGGTGGTATGTTTTAATGATTAGAAGAAGATGCGGAGGTGTTTGTCGTATGAGTACAAGAGTTTCTTTGTCTATGGATAAGGAGTGGAGTTTCCACCTGGGAGACGTAAGAGAGCCGGTTGAAATGACTCATAGTTATATATATAATACTTCAAAAGCAGGGGCCTGTCCCGGAGTACCACAGGAGGACTTTGATGCAAGGGAATGGGAGAGAGTCGATCTGCCTCATGACTGGGCTGTCAGACAGCCTTTTTCAAAGGAGTCCGCAGCAAACTGGGGATATAAGTCCGGCGGAAAAGCATGGTACCGTAAGGTATTTGCCATTCCGGAGAAGTATCGGGACAAGGAGCTTACGATAGAGTTTGAGGGGGTTGCTTCTCACGCAGTAGTATATTTTAACGGCTCCGTGATCCATCGGAATTTCTCGGCTTACACACCGTTTCAGATTGACATTTCAGACCGGGCACATTTTGGCTCCAGACCGAATGTGCTGGCAGTATTTGTAGATGCAGATGTCTGGGAGGGATGGTGGTATGAGGGGGCTGGGATCTACCGGCATGTCTGGCTGAATATCAAGAATCCGATCCATATTCCGCAGTACGGACTTTTTGTACGGATGGAGGAGACTTCAGAAAATACGTGGAAAGTCAATCTGTTTACCAATATATGTAATCAGACGGACAAGGATACGGAGGTAAGGATCTCGACGACGCTGGTGGATCCGGATCAGGAGCTGGAGGTCAATATTAATAATGAAGGCGTGATCTGCGAAGCCGGGGAGGAATCCCAGGTGGAGACAGAGTTTACCATAGAGGATCCCAAGGTATGGGACATTGAGGAACCGAACACCTACGAAGTGATCACGAAGGTGTTTGTGGAGGATGAACTGGTGGATTCAGACCGTACGACTTGTGGTTTTCGTACGATTGCAATGGATCCGGAAAAGGGATTTATCCTGAACGGCAGACCGGTAAAGTTGTTTGGAACCTGCAACCATCAGGATTTTGGAGGCATAGGAGTAGCTGTCCCGGATGCGTTACATGAGTATCGGATCGAACGGTTAAAGGCGATGGGGTCGAATGCTTACCGCTGTGCCCATGGTCTGCCTCACAAGGAGCTTCTTGACGCATGTGATAAAATGGGGATGCTTGTGATTGATGAGAATCGTAATTTTGAAACCTCAGAGGAAGGACTGGAACAGCTTCGGACCATGGTGCTCCGTGACCGGAATCACCCATCTGTGATCATGTATTCGATCTTTAATGAAGAACCGCTGCAGGGAACCGGGGAAGGAAAACGGATGGCACATACCATGCGGGAGGAGATCCGGGCACTGGATGATACGAGACTGGTAACAGGAGCGATGCATGGAGGCATTGACCAGGAGGAGAGTGCTGTGGATTCCCTGGATGTGTGTGGCATTAACTATCAGACAGAGCAGTATGACAGTTTTCATAAGAAGCATCCGGATATGCCGGTATTTGCCAGCGAGTCTACGTCCTCTTTCTCGGTGAGAAGCTGTTACGAGGATGATGAGGAGACTCACATGATCAGCAGCTATGATGAGCATGCGGCAGATTGGGGCAGAACGGTCCGCCAGACCTGGAAGGATATTATGGCACGGGATTTCATGGCGGGAGCTTTTATGTGGACGGGCTTTGATTATCTTGGAGAACCGACACCATATACCTGGCCGTCCGTTTCCTCTTATTTTGGAATGATGGACACCTGCGGTTATGCAAAGGATGCCTTTTATATGGCAAAGGCGGTCTTTTCTAAAAAACCGGTATGTCATGTGCTGCCGCATTGGAATCATCGTGGAAAGGAAGGACAGATGATCCGCGTAATGTCTCATACGAACTGTGAGGAGGCAGAACTGATCGTCAACAGGAAGTCTTACGGAAGGAAGAAGATCGATCTATATGAGCAGGCAGAATGGCAGGTTCCGTATCAGCCGGGATATATTGAACTGATCGGATACCGGGACGGCGTCAAGGCGGCCCACGACGTGAAGATTACCACGGGAGATCCGGTCAGATTAAAGATTGTTCCATGGCACCGTGGAATGTATAATGATGGCAGGGATGCTATGCCGGTGAATATTTATGCCGTGGATGAAAAAGGACGGGGAGTGCCGGATGCGTCCTTTGCAATTGACCTGAACGTGGAGGGCGGCGTGCTCCTGGGAACCTGTAATGGGGATCCGACCTGTCATGAGGATTTTGGCTCAGGACATAGAAGCCTGTTTCATGGAAGGTGTCAGGCGATTGTCCGGGCAGAGGAGGGAGCCAGTCAGATGGTGATCTCAGCAGTGGCTCCGGAGGTGGAGTTTGGCAGTCTGATGATCCCTCTTTCCTCAAGGAAGACAGAGCCTTTTGTGGAGAGCATCCGTCAGCAGTATCTGACCGGCTGGAAGATCACCTCACAGCTGTATGAGGAGAAGCCGGATGTCAATATGCATGTAGATGAATTTGACATGAATACCTGGATGGATGTGCAGGTGGATGAGAAGTCAGGAACGCCGTCTGTTTTTGAAAATCAGGAAGGAAAGTACGGAATATACCGGATACGCACCCACATACCGGACAAGATCAATGGCAGACTGCCGGTGCTTCATTTTGAAAGCGTCTGGGGGCAGTGCAGTGTTTACGTGAATGGAGAACTGCGGGCGGAGGCTTCCTGTGAATGGCCGGAGTCTCTGGATGTGGAGATGAAGGAGAAGGATACCGGTATGGCTGAGATCCGTGTATTGGTAAAGAGCCTGAATTTTCATGCAGGACTTCATTCTATGGTAGTTTTTCGGTAAAAGTTGGGGGGATAGTTTTTGACCTTGACATTATAATATAAAATAAGATCAGAATCAGAAATGGAGATAATTATGAACAGACAGACAGATGTTGTGATCGTGGGTACAGGGGCAGCAGGACTTTTTTGTGCTCTGAAGCTTCCGGCACAATATAAGGTACTGATGATCACAAAGGACGAGGTGGATCAGAGTGATTCTTTCCTGGCACAGGGTGGAATGTGTATGCTGCGGGGAGAGGAAGACTATGATAATTATTTCGAAGATACGATGAAAGCAGGACATTATGAAAATAATAAAGCATCTGTGGATGTCATGATCCGTTCCTCCAATCAGATCGCACAGGATCTGATCGGTTATGGTGTGGATTTTGAAAGAGATGGGGATAAACTGGCGTTTACCAGGGAAGGCGGCCACTCCAGACCGAGGATTCTTTTTCATGAGGATATTACCGGAAAGGAGATCACCAGCAAGCTTCTGGCAAGAGCACAGGAGAGAGCCAATATTACTATTCTGGATCATACCATGATGTTAGACATTATCTGTGGTGAGGATGGCTGCGAGGGGCTGGTGATCCGGGAGGCAGACGGGAATCTGGGAACAGTACAGGCAGGATATACGGTATTTGCCTGCGGCGGCCTGGGTGGTCTTTACAAGCATTCTACCAATTTTCGTCATATTACCGGAGATGCCCTGGCAGTTGCACTTCGTCATGGAATTGAAATGGAGCATATAGACTATATACAGATCCATCCGACAACGCTTTATTCGGAGAAGCCGGGACGGCGTTTTCTGATTTCCGAGTCAGTCCGGGGAGAGGGAGCTATCCTCCTCAATAAAAAGGGAGAGCGTTTTGTGGATGAGCTTTTGCCGAGAGATGTGGTGACGGCGGCGATCCACAAGCAGATGGCAGAGGATGATATGCCGTATGTGCGGCTTTCTTTGGAACGGATTCCGGAGGAGGAGATCCGCAGTCATTTTCCAAATATCTGTCAGCGCTGTCTGGAGGAAGGTTATGATGTGACAAAGGAGCCGGTACCGGTTGTTCCCGCACAGCATTATTTTATGGGTGGTATTAAAGTGAATCTGTCCAGCATGACTTCCATGGAACGTCTTTATGCGGTGGGTGAGACCTCCTGTAACGGAGTTCATGGTGCAAACCGTCTGGCAAGCAATTCCCTTCTGGAGTCCATGGTGTTTGCGGATCGCTGTGCAAAGGAGATTACAGAGAAAAAGCTGCCGGAGCCAACGGATATTGCCGGAATGGCAGATCTGTCAGCTTACGAGGATCTGGAGAAGTTAAAGGCAGATTATAAACAGTTAGTATTAGATGAAATAGAAAAGGAGAAAAAGAGACATGAGTGATACAACATTTATGAAGATGAATGCGGATCGTTATATTCGTCTGGCATTGGAGGAGGATATTACAAGTGAGGATATTTCCACCAATTGTGTGATGCCGGAGTACCAGAAGGGACAGGTGGATCTGATCTGCAAGCAGGACGGAGTGATCTGTGGTCTGTGGGTTTTTCAGAGAGTATTTGAGCTTCTGGACGATACGGTTGCTTTTGATATGAAGGTGAAGGAGGGAGACTTTGTTCATGCGGGAGATCTCATGGCAGTGATCACGGGAGATATCCGCACGCTTTTGTCGGGAGAGAGAACAGCGTTAAATTATCTTCAGAGAATGAGTGGGATTGCTACGTATACTCATGAGATCGCAGTGCTTCTGGAGGGCAGCAGTACGACTCTTCTGGATACCAGAAAGACGACACCGAATATGCGTCTGTTTGAAAAGTATGCCGTAAAGGTGGGCGGTGGCAGCAACCATCGTTATAACCTGTCGGACGGTGTGATGCTCAAAGACAACCATATTGGTGCGGCAGGAAGCATCACAAAGGCTGTTCAGATGGCGAAGGCATACGCATCTTTTGTACATAAGATCGAGGTTGAGGTGGAGACGTTAGATCAGGTAAAGGAAGCAGTAGAGGCAGGTGCTGATATTATCATGCTGGATAATATGACGCCGGATAAAATGAAAGAGGCAGTGAAGCTGATCGATGGACGGGCACTGACAGAGTGCTCCGGTAATGTCACCAGAGAGAATATCCAGAATATGATCGACGTAGGTGTGGACTATGTGTCCAGCGGTGCACTGACCCATTCCGCTCCGATCATGGATATTTCACTGAAAAATCTTCATGCAATTTAGGGAAATCAATAACGATTGAAATATAAATTTATACAGGGCATATGTTGATAGAGAGGCCTGCGGCAGAAGCAGGACCGGAGACGAAAAATATAGATTTCGTCGGAAAAGAGGAGAAAATGCAGGAGACAAATGTAGAACAGTTAAAAAAAGAGATACTGGAGTTAAAGGAAAAGCGGGATGCGGTGATTCTTGCTCATTATTATGTAGACGGTGAGGTGCAGGCAATTGCGGATTATGTGGGAGATTCTTATTTCCTGAGTAAGCTTGCCATTGAATTGAAGGAGCAGACAATTATATTCTGCGGCGTGTCTTTCATGGGAGAGAGTGCCAAGGTACTCAATCCCGGCAAAAAGGTAATTATGGCGGATGAATTTGCGGACTGCCCCATGGCACATATGGCTGAGGTGGCAAGGATTGAGGAAGTGCGTAAAGAGTGGGATGATGTGGCGGTTGTCTGCTATGTAAATTCCACCTCCGGGCTGAAAGCACATTCCGATGTCTGCGTGACATCTTCCAATGCCATCAAGGTGGTACGCAATCTCAAAGAAAAAAATATCTATTTCATTCCGGATGAAAATCTGGGACGTTATGTGGCAAAGCAGCTTCCGGAGAAGCATTTTATTTTCAATAACGGATTCTGCCATGTACATAAAAGCATTCATGCCGATGAGCTGTTAAAGGCAAAGGAGGCACATCCGGAGGCTAAGGTACTGACCCATCCGGAATGTACCGGAGATGTGCTGGAGCTTTCGGACTTCATTGGAAGTACCTCGCAGATCATCGACTATGCGACAGAGAGTGATGCGAAGGAGTTTATCATCTGTACGGAGATGGGTGTCTTTTATGAGCTGGCACAGAAGAATCCGGACAAGAAGTTCTATTCCGTAGGACATCGTCAGTTTTGTCCAAACATGAAAAAGATTACATTGGAAAAGGTGAAAAACGCTTTGGAAACACTGCAGCCGGAAATGATCGTGGATCCGGAGATTGCAGAAAAATCCTGCAAGCCATTGGAGAAGATGTTGGAGCTGGCAGCAAAGTAAAGGGACAACGGAGGTTATCCAATATGTTTGGTTTGATTGATAAGCTGGAGAAAGAGGAATGCCTGGAGCGTGAGGAGTGGATCACGCTCCTTTCTGCGTATGGGGATGAGGAGTTGCGAAATTATGCGGCACAGAAGGCAAGAACTGTGGCACAGGCGGTTTTCGGAACGGATATCTATGTCCGTGGTCTGATCGAGTTTAGTAATTACTGCAAAAATGACTGCTATTATTGTGGAATCCGCCGCAGCAATCCGGAGGCAGACCGTTACCGGTTGCCGAAGGAGGATATTCTCGCATGCTGTGATGAGGGCTGGGAGCTGGGCTTTCGCACTTTTGTGCTGCAGGCCGGAGAGGATGGCTTCTACCGGGACGAATGGTATGAGGAGCTGATCCGTGAGATCAAGGAGAAATATCCGGCATGTGCCATCACATTATCGGTAGGCGAGAGGAGCAGGGAAACGTACCGCAGGTGGTATGAGGCGGGGGCTGACCGCTATCTTCTGCGTCACGAGACGGCAGATGATGCCCATTACCGCACGATGCATCCGGCTGAAATGTCTCCGGTTCACCGGAAGGAATGTCTTTATGCCCTGAAAGAGATCGGTTATCAGGTGGGCTGTGGTTTTATGGTGGGTTCTCCGGGGCAGGGACTGGAGCAGCTTGCACAGGATATGAAATTTATTCATGAGCTCAAGCCTCATATGGTAGGAATTGGTCCATTTGTGCCGGCAGCAGGGACACCCTTTGCCGGGAAGGCACAGGGAAGTCTGGAACTGACACTTTTTTTGCTGAGCTTGCTGCGGCTTCAGGAGAAAAGAGTGCTGCTTCCGGCAACCACAGCACTGGGAACCATTCATCCTCTGGGGCGTGAAATGGGGATACAGGCGGGAGCCAATGTCGTGATGCCGAATCTGTCCCCGGTGGCAGTGAGAAAGAAGTATGCCTTGTATGACCACAAGATCTGTACCGGGGAGGAGGCGGCAGAATGTCGTGGCTGCCTGAACCGTCGAATGGAATCCATCGGTTACCGGATCGTTACGGACCGGGGGGATTCACCGTATTCGAACATATGTACTTGAAAAACGAAATAAAACATGCTATGATATCGTAATCAGAAACAAATGGAAATGTTTATGACTTGTATCCGGATGCATGGGGCATCCGGCAGAAAGGCATGGTTTATTATGGCAAAGCATGAAGAGTTAAAGAAATATATCAGGATCCGTAAGGCGGCAGAGCATAATCTTAAGGAGATCGATCTGGATGTACCCAGAGACGAGTTTGTTGTGTTTACAGGACTCAGTGGTTCCGGAAAGTCCTCTCTGGCGTTTGATACGATCTATGCAGAGGGACAGCGTCGTTATATGGAGTCGCTGTCCTCTTATGCACGCCAGTTTCTGGGGCAGATGGAGAAGCCAAATGTGGATTCCATTGAGGGACTGCCGCCGGCGATCTCCATTGACCAGAAGTCTACGAACCGCAATCCCAGATCTACCGTGGGTACGGTGACAGAGATTTACGATTATTATCGTTTGTTGTATGCACGGATCGGTATACCACACTGCCCGAAGTGTGGCAAGGAGATTTATGCACAGACCGTGGATCAGATGGCAGACGAGATCATGGAGCTGCCGGAGGGTACCAGGATCCAGCTTCTTGCACCTGTTGTGCGGGGGCGGAAGGGCCAGCATGTCAAGGTGTTTGAATCTGCCCGCAAGAGCGGTTATGTACGTGTCGTTGTGGATGGCCACTTATACGAATTATCGGAGGAGATCTCCCTTGAGAAAAACAAAAAGCACAATATAGAGGTGATGGTGGATCGTCTTGTAGTGAGAGAGGGGATCCAGAAGCGTCTTGTAGATTCTATCGAGAATGTACTCAAGCTGTCCGATGGTCTGATGATCGTTGACATTCCGGGAGGGGAGCAGTTGAGCTTCAGCCAGAGCTTTTCCTGTCCGGACTGTGGGATCAGCATTGACGAGCTGGAGCCGAGAACATTTTCCTTCAATAATCCCTTTGGTGCCTGTCCGGTCTGTCACGGTATCGGCGTCAAGATGGAGTTTGATGAGGCACTGATGATCCCGGATCCGTCCCTGAGTCTGGCAGATGGTGCTCTGGTAGTGAATGGCTGGCAGTCCGCAAAGGATACCAGCAGTTACTGCAGATGTATTCTGGATGCTCTGGCAGATTCCTATGGTTTTGATATCAACACCCCATACGAGGAGCTTACGGAGGACATCCGTCATATGCTGATGCACGGCACCGATGGCAGAGTGGTCAAGGTGAAGTACCGGGGGCAGAGAGGTGTCGGGGTATATGATGTGGCTTTTGAGGGGGTCATCAAAAATGTCCAGAGACGTTACAGAGAATGCGGCTCCGAACGCATGAAGAAGGAATATGAGAGCTTTATGCGGATCACACCATGTGCAGGGTGTGGCGGCAAACGTCTGAAGCCGGAGGCTCTGGCAGTGACGGTCGGGGACAAAAATATCGCTGAGGTGACAGAGCTTTCCATCAGTAAGCTGATGGAATTTATGCAGGGACTAAAGCTGACACCACACCAGCTTGCCATTGGAAAGCTGGTACTGCGGGAGATCAGGGCGCGTCTGCAGTTTCTGCTGGATGTGGGACTGGAGTATCTGACGCTGGCGAGAGCTACAGGATCCCTGTCCGGTGGAGAGGCACAGCGTATCCGTCTTGCGACACAGATCGGTTCCGGTCTGGTTGGTGTAGCGTATATATTGGATGAGCCGAGTATCGGTCTTCACCAGAGGGACAATGACAAGCTGATCCAGACTTTGAAAAAGCTTAAGGATCTGGGCAATACACTGATCGTGGTGGAGCATGATGAGGATACCATGTATGCAGCGGACTATATTGTGGATATTGGTCCGGGAGCAGGAACACACGGTGGTGAGGTGGTTGCTGCCGGCAGCGTCAAGGACATCATGAAGTGCAAGGATTCTGTGACCGGAGCGTATTTAAGCGGCAGGATCCGGATTCCGGTACCGTCAGAGCGGCGGGAACCGACGGGCTGGATCACTGTCCGGGGAGCCAGAGAAAACAACCTCAAAAACATTGATGTTTCGTTCCCGTTGGGTGTTATGACATGTGTAACAGGTGTATCCGGTTCCGGAAAGAGTTCCCTGGTCAATGAGATACTGTATAAGGAGCTTGCAAGAAGGCTGAACCGTGCCCGTTTTATTCCGGGCAAGCACGACTGCATCGAGGGGCTGGAGCAGCTTGATAAGGTGATCAATATTGACCAGTCACCGATCGGCAGGACACCGAGATCCAATCCTGCTACGTATACCGGAGTATTTGATATGATCCGTGATCTCTTCGCATCCACGCAGGAGGCAAAGGCGAGAGGCTACAAGAAAGGTCGTTTCAGCTTCAACGTCAAGGGCGGACGTTGTGAGGCATGTCAGGGAGACGGTATCATAAAGATCGAGATGAATTTCCTGCCGGATATCTATGTGCCGTGTGAGGTCTGTGATGGCAAGAGATATAACCGGGAGACATTGGACGTAAAGTATAAGGGGAAAAGTATATTCGAGGTGCTTGATATGACCGTGGAGGAGGCAATGGGATTTTTTGAGCCGATCCCGTCCATCTACCGCAAGATCAAGACATTATATGATGTAGGACTTTCCTATGTGAAGCTGGGACAGCCGTCTACGACGCTGTCCGGAGGTGAGGCGCAGCGTATCAAACTCGCTACGGAGCTGAGCCGCAGAAGTACCGGCAAGACAGTATATGTGCTGGACGAGCCGACGACCGGTCTTCATTTTGCAGATGTCCACAAGCTGATCGATATCCTTCACCGGCTGGCAGAGGGTGGCAATACTGTCATTGTCATTGAGCATAATCTGGATGTGATCAAGACGGCGGATTATATTATTGATATCGGTCCGGAGGGCGGAGACCGGGGAGGCACCGTGATCGCCCAGGGGACACCGGAGGAAGTGGCAGAGATGCCGCAGTCCTATACGGGATATTACATTCAGAAGATGATCGATAAGGATCGGAAGAAATAACGGAAGTATAGCAAGACGGCTTATAATGCATGATCCGGCTGGATCGTGAAGGAGGATACGGATGGAATCAGAAAATACGTTTTTTGCTATGATGGCAAGGATGAAATTTATCAACCGCTGGGCTTTAATGCGTAACTCGTACGAGGAGAATATCAGTGAGCATTCCATGGAGGTGGCGATGATCGCCCATGCACTGGCGATCATTGGCAATAAACGTCTGGGCAGACACTACCCGGCAGAAAAGATTGCGATGATCGGTCTGTATCACGACTGCACAGAGATCATTACGGGAGATATGCCGACCCCGATCAAGTACAAAAATGACAAGATACAGGAGGCATATAAGGAGATTGAGGCTGGGGCAGCCAGACGGCTCCTGCAGCGGCTGCCAGAGGATCTGCGGGATGCCTATGAACCGTATCTTCTGGAAACGGAGATGAATGAGGAGGAGCGGCGGCTGGTAAAGGCTGCCGATAAGCTTTCTGCCCTGATCAAATGTATTGAGGAGCAGAAAGCAGGCAATCAGGAGTTCCTGAAGGCGAAGGAGACGCTGCAGAAAGCGGTGGGGGCATTGGAGTGTCAGGAAGCAGATATATTCTGCCGGGAATTTCTGCCTCATTATTATAAGACTTTGGATGAATTGTAGGTTGCGGGATCCGCTCTGGTATGCTAAAATCAAATTAACTATCTGGAATTTCAGGTGTAACAGCAACAGTGAGTGGAGACGAAGAACATGAGTGAAAAGTCATACAACGAAAATGCCTATAACGAATTTGCTTATTGTTACGATCTTTTTATGGATAACATTCCGTATGACATGTGGGCAGAGTATCTTTATGGACTTTTTCAGGAATATGGAATTACCGGTGGCACACTGCTGGAGCTGGGATGTGGTACGGGAACCATGACAGAGCGTATGATATCAAAGGGCTATGACAGTATCATTGGACTGGATTGTTCTGAGGATATGCTTATGGTGGCCGGAGACAAGAATATCCCGGATGTACTGCTGGTACAGCAGGACATGAGAGAACTGGATCTGCCATATCCGGTGGATGCGGTTTACTGCGTATGTGACGGGATGAATTACTTATTGAAACCACAGGACCTGCAGAAGGTGTTTGCGAGAGTAAAGCATTTTCTGAAAGCCGGTGGTGTTTTTGTATTTGACATGAAAACCAGTCATTTTTATCAGGATGTGCTGGGAAACCGTATGATCGCTGAGAACCGCGACGATGCCAGCTTCCTGTGGGAAAATGAATACCACGAGGATACCGGGATCAATGAGTATCTTCTGACAGTATATCAACTGGAGGACGAGGAAAGAGATCTGTTTTCCAGATGCGATGAGTTGCATTATCAGAAGGCATATGATCCAGAGCAGGTGCAGCAGTGGATCAAAGAAAGCGGGATGGATTGTTGTGCAGTCTATGAGGCATTTACAAGGCAGCCTGCAGCTTCGGATAGTGAACGGATATATTTTGTAGCAAAAAATAAATAACCCGGGAAACCCGGAGTTATTTATAAGACATAATAATATTTCTGCATTTTGCAGAGAGTGACAGGAGAGAGGAACAATGGCAGAGAATAAAGATTATATTGTAAGGGCAACTGCAGCAGGGCAGCAGCTTCGCGTGTTTGCATGTACCACAGGAGGCCTTGTGGAAAAGGCCCGTGAGATCCATGATCTGAGTCCTGTGGCATCGGCAGCACTGGGGAGACTTCTGACAGCAGGAAGTATGATGGGCTGTATGATGAAGGGAGATACGGATGTGCTGACACTCCAGATCGAGTGCGGCGGTCCTATTGGCGGCATTACGGTAACGGCGGATTCTGCGGCAAATGTCAAAGGCTATGTTAAGAATCCACAGGTTATGCTTCCACCGAACAGCAAGGGGAAGCTGGATGTTTCCGGGGCAGTTGGACCGGGATTTCTGAATGTGATCCGTGATATCGGGCTGAAAGAGCCGTACAATGGCCAGACACATCTGGTATCCGGAGAGATTGCGGAGGATCTCACATATTATTATGCGGCAAGTGAGCAGGTGCCTTCGTCTGTGGGGCTGGGCGTTCTGATGGAGAAGGACAATCATGTAAAACAGGCAGGTGGATTTATCATTCAGGTTATGCCAAATGCAGATGATACAGTGATCGATCGTCTGGAAAAGCGTCTCGGAGAGGTGGATTCGGTAACAAAGCTTTTGGAGCAGGGAATGACACCGGAGGATATCATCCGATATCTGATGGAAGGAATGGACATTGATTTTCTGGATACGATACCGACACAGTATCACTGCAACTGCTCCAGAGAACGTGTATCCCGTGCCATTGCAAGTATCGGCAGAAAGGATCTTCAGGAGATGGTCGATGCAGGAGAACCGGTAGAGGTAAACTGTGATTTCTGTGGTTCCCACTATTTATTTGATACAGAGGATTTAAAGCAGATGCTGAAATAAGAAATGAGGGAGAAAATGGACAGAAGGTATAAAGGGCTGATCATTGCCGGCGTATTTTTACTGGGAGTTGTTGTGTTCTGCAAGGTGCAGCAAAGAGGCGACGTTACTTATGCCACTGCGGTGGGAATGGTGCGCACCGGGAAGCGTCTGGATGTCCGGAAAGGACCGGGAACCAGCTTCGAATGTGTCAAAAACGGCAGCACAAAGGTAAGCCTGAAAAACGAAGAACAGGTGACGATCCTTGCACAGAACAAGAAGTGGTACAAGATCCGTCTGAAGAAAAATTCCAAAAAATTTACCGGCTATGTGCCAATGAAGAATCTGGCAGTTATGAGCGGTGACATGGATTCTGAGGTGTATGGAAAGGCATATCCTTCGGCAGTTCTGGTGAGAAGCAGAGCGGTCAAAAGCGGAAGTCTCATGCGGATCGATGGGGCGGCAGTACGTCTGTCCAAAAACAAAAAAGTACGCATTCTGTCTGAGTCTGTTATGTACGGAGTGAAGTACTATAAGGTGTCCTTTTCGTACAATGGAGAGCAGCAGGCAGGTTATGTACCGGCTGACAATATAAGAGCGGATTATCCGTCAGCAATGCCTGGCATCATTACGACCTCCCGGCAGGTTACTTTAAAGACGAAGGCAGGGACGACCCAGACCGTGAAGGCAGATGGCAATACGGTCATTCTCAAAAACGGGACAGAGGTTTTGATGCTTTCTGAGGCGATCGTATCCGGAGTCAAATATATCCAGGTGGATGTTACATACAACAAAAAGGCATATCGTGGATATGTGACCGCCAATCTTGTTCGTTTCCGGACGATTCAGGTGGAGGATGTTGTAAATGGGGAGCAGGAAAATCTGTTCCTGGAAAAGACCACACCGGCACCGGTTAAGACAAAGGAGCCGGAGGAGACAGCAGCGCCTGTTCAGGATTCATCAGCAGCAGACAACAGCAGTCAGGCAACAGACATGTCCGGTCTGACCGATAAGGAATTTAAACAGGCAATGGTCAGGGAAGGATTCCCAAGCAGTTATATAACACTGCTGCAGAGTCTCCATAAGAAATATCCAAAATGGAGTTTCAAGGCATACCAGACCGGAATTGACTGGGCAACGGCGGTGGATAATGAGAGTAAGGTGGGATTGAATCTTATCAGCAACAGCAAATCCAGTGACTGGAAATCCCAGGAGGAGGGAGCGTATAATGCTTCCACCGGTACATATATACCATTTGACGGTTCAAGCTGGGTAACAGCATCGGAAAAGGCCGTGAGATATTATATGGATCCTAGAAATTTCCTGAATGACAGTGGCGTATTTCAGTTTGAAAGTCTGGAATATCAGAAGGGTATTCAGGACGAGAGCGGTGTGGAGAATGTATTGAAAAATACACCGATGTACCGTGCGTCTTACGTTTATACCGATGATACAGGCAAGGAATCATCAACTACATATTCCAAAACATTTATGGATGCAGCATCTCTTTCAGGTGTCAGTCCTTATCATCTGGCTTCCCGCGTGAAGCAGGAGGTTGTGACAGGTCCGACCGGTATGAGCTCTTCGGTATCCGGAACTGTTGCGGGATATGAAGGAATTTACAATTTCTACAACATTGGAGCCAACAACAGTACGAAGGCAGGAGGGGCAGTTGCCAATGGTCTTGCCTGGGCCAATAAGGACACCACATATATGCGGCCGTGGACCAATCAGTACAAGGCGATCGTTGGTGGTGCACAGTATCTTGGCAGCAATTATATTAATGTTGGACAGAATACATTGTATCTGCAGAAGTTTAATGTAACAGCCAATAACACATATAATCATCAGTATATGGCGAACATTGAGGCACCTTGGAGTGAATCACAGAAGACAGCAGACGCATATGGAACTGATAAGTCGGATATGCGTCTGGTATTCTCCATTCCGGTATATTCCGGTATGCCGTCCGAGATCTGTCCGGTTCCTGCCGGGGAAGCACAGCAAAGTGTTTCCACTGTCAGTACCAACAATTATCTCAAGACACTGTCGGTGAAGGGGTATGCCTTTCAGTCTCCATTTAAATCCGGAGACGACGGTCATGAGGTGTACAGCCTTAAGGTCAACAAAAAGGTCAGCACTATCCGGATCGATGCCAGACCGGTCAGCACAACGGCAAAGGTGTCAGGAAACGGCAAAAAAAAGCTTACCCAAAAGAAGACGAAGACTTACGTGGTAAAGGTGAAGGCACAAAGTGGAGATGTGAGGAAATACAAGATAAAAGTAAACCGCAGGAAGTAATCACAGATCAGGAAAAATGACAAGGAGTGCAGCGATGAGGGGCAGATTCAGAACAGGGTGTATCATATTATTTCTGTTATTTGCCGGCTGCATCTGTGCAGACTCCCATGCACAGGCTGCGGTTGCACAGATCACCATACAACAGTCCCGGGAGGATATTGTCAAAGGGGACACCTTTTATGTGGTGATCACGGTGAGATCCGATGAGGACATGAATGGCTTTGAGGGGTATTTTTCCTACAACCAGAATGTAATGCAGTATATTACCGGCGGCAGCGTTGCCAGTGGAAATGATGATGAGATTCATATTAAGGATCTGGACAGGAAAGAAGGTACTACGAAGATAAAATATTCTTTGCAGTTTCGTGCAAGAAAAGCAGGGATAAGCTCTGTGGCATTGAAACGATACCGTCAGATCACGAAGGCGGATGAGGATATCAAAATGTCCGTGGGCTCTGCTTCTCTGGAGGTAGAAGTTCTCTCACGGAAGCAGTATAATAGGAGATTAGAAAAGCAGCAAAAGCAGCAGAATCTGCAGCAGGGCGGAGACAGACCGGAAGGAGAAACAGCCGGAATCTCCGTGACCGCCGGCCCGATGGAGACAGAACGGCTCACCGTGACACCGGAAGCATCTGGAAGAACGGCGGATGAGACCGATAGGCAGGATACATTTTATGGAGATGGAAAGGAGACCGGTGCAGCGGAGTTTTCCACAGAGCTGCCGGGGAGCAGCGATGCAGCCGGTACATCTACGGGGCATACCGGTGGAGTTTATATGGTGATCCTTATTCTCGCAATGACAGGATTTGTTATTGTGACCGGACTGATCGTGGGAGCGTTACGTTCTTCCGAAGACAATGGGATATCAGAGAATAAAGAAGAGACAGAATATGACAGCACAGAGAATGAGGATGCTCCGGAGGAGCAGGAACAGACTCTGGAAGAGATAGAGAAGCGGCTGGAGGAAAAACGCCGCTGGTTGAGAAAAGAGCAGAGTGACAGGAGGATTTGAGAGGATGCAGAACCGTTTTACCAAAAAAGCACAGAAAGTGCTGAATGATGCCGGGAAGGCAGCAAAGGAGCTGGGGCACAATTATGTGGGAACTGAGCATTTGCTGGTTGCCCTCATACGAAACTCCGGTGTAGCATCAGAGGTACTCCGGGCAAACGGAGTCGAGGAACAAAAGATACTGGATCTGATCGACGAGACCATATCGACAGATTCCGGCGTATTAGTGGCTGATGAGGGGCGTTTTACCCCGAGAGCACAAAAGGTCATTTCTATGGCCAGAGAGGAAGCTGATAAATTAAAAATATCAGAAGCAGGAACCGAGCACCTTCTGATCGCACTATTGAAGGAGACAGACTGCATTGCTGTGCGTCTCCTCAATACCAAAGGTATCAATGTACAGAAGCTTTATGTAGATGCACTGACAGCGTCCGGACAGGATATGAATACTGCCAAAAACGAATATATGAAGCAGAAAAACAAAAGAAATAAATCTGCAACGCCTGTTCTGGATCAGTACAGCAGGGATCTTACAGCATTGGCAAAGGAAGCAAAGCTGGATCCGGTCATCGGTAGAGAAAGAGAGATTGAGCGGATCATCCAGATTCTCAGCCGGCGTACCAAAAACAACCCATGTCTGATCGGAGAGCCGGGTGTCGGTAAGACAGCAGTGGTAGAAGGTCTTGCACGGAAGATCGTATCGGGCGATATTCCCGAGATATTGGCAGGAAAGCGGGTTCTTACACTGGATCTGTCCGGGATGGTTGCCGGTTCCAAGTATCGTGGTGAGTTTGAGGAGAGGATCAAAAGATCTCTGAAGGAAGTGATGCAGAGTGGCAATATTCTCCTGTTTATTGACGAGATCCATACGATCATTGGAGCGGGTGGAGCCGAGGGAGCCATTGATGCGGCCAACATTTTAAAGCCGTCTCTGGCTAGAGGTGAGATCCAGCTGATCGGAGCAACGACCAGAGAAGAGTACCGCAAATACATTGAGAAGGATGCAGCACTGGAGCGTCGTTTCCAGCCGGTTGTTGTGGAGGAGCCTGCCGAGGAAGAGGCCATAGAGATCCTGCGCGGACTGGCACCAAGATATGAGGAGCATCATCATGTGAAACTGACACAGGGAGCTGTTACAGGAGCGGTGAGACTGACTGCAAGATATGTCAATGACCGTTTTCTGCCGGATAAGGCGATAGATGCTATTGATGAGGCGTGTGCCAGAGCGGGACTGAAGAGGTATATGATCTCACCGGAGCTTCGCAGTCTGGAAGAGGAACAGGTGCAGCTTGAGAAGAACAAGGAGCAGGCGATCCGGGATAAGGATTATGCCCATGCAGGAGAGATCAGGAAAGAGCAGGAAACATTAGAAAAGAAGATTGCAAAGCTGCGTAAGGATCAGGAAAAGCATAGGGATGCCAGAGAGCTTCAGGTTACAGAAAATGAGATTGCAGCAGTGATCGCAGACTGGACGAAGATTCCGGTGCAAAAACTGCAGGAAGAAGAAATGGAACGGCTGAGACATCTGGAAGAAATTCTTCATGAGAGAGTGGTTGGGCAGGAGGAGGCAGTGACGGCAATCTCCAAAGCAGTCCGGCGGGGACGTGTGGGTCTGAAGGATCCGAAACGTCCAATCGGTTCGTTTTTATTCCTAGGACCGACCGGTGTGGGAAAGACGGAGCTTTCCAAGGCACTGGCAGAAGCTGTGTTTGGCAAGGAGGACGACATTATCCGCGTTGATATGTCCGAATATATGGAGAAGCACAGTGTGTCCAAAATGATCGGGTCACCGCCGGGATATGTAGGATATGAGGATGGAGGACAGTTAAGCGAAAAGGTACGCCGTCATCCGTATTCTGTGATCCTGTTTGACGAGATTGAAAAGGCACATACCGATGTGTTTAATATTCTTCTGCAGATTCTGGAGGATGGTCACGTTACAGATGCACAGGGGCGTAAAGTCAGCTTCAAAAATACCATCATCATTATGACATCCAACGCGGGAGCACAGAGGATCATTGAGCCAAAGCATCTGGGATTTGGAGTGCAGGAGGATGCGGAAGCAGATTACCATAAGATGAAGGATGGTGTGATGGAGGAGGTCAAGAAGATCTTCAAGCCGGAGTTTATCAATCGTATTGATGAGATCCTGGTGTTCCATACACTGACACAGGAAAATATCCGGCAGATCGTGAAGATCATGCTGAAGACTTTAAATAAGCGGACGGTGGCACAGATGAATCTTTCTCTGGAAGTGACGGAGGAGGCCATCGCACATCTGGCCAAAAGCGGCTTTGACAAAAATTATGGAGCACGTCCGGTACGCCGTGCGATCCAGACACAACTGGAGGACAAGCTGGCGGATGAACTGTTAGACGGTACCATTGCGGCAGGCGATCATATCAAGGTAGATTGTAAAGAGGAAAAGATCACATTTTCAAAGCTTTAATAGTAGAAAAAATAAATGGTTTATGGTATGCTAAACATACGATAAAACCACAAAAATACGGGAGGATAATGAAATGGCAGTGATTACAGAATTGATCCGTAAGGAGGCAGACGGCACACTCAGCTTTGGTAATTTTGATTTCGATACCAAGCAGAAGAAGTCAGATTTTGAGTACGAGGGAGACCTGTACAAGATCAAGACCTTTAAAGAGATTACAAAGCTGGAGAGAAACGGAATGTTTGTCTACGAATCTGTACCAGGAACTGTGGTAACCAATATGAAGAGTACAGAGGATCAGATTGAGTTCAACGTAGAAGGATGGGAGGATTCTTCCATTACTCTGGAGCTGGAGCCGGAGACAGAGTACAAGGTATTTGTAGATGGAATTGATGTTGGCAGAATGAAAACAAATCTGGGTGGCAAGCTCAATGTCAGCGTAGAGCTGAATCCGGGACAGACATCACAGATCAAGGTGAAAAAGTTATAATTTATGGCAAAGGCAAAAAGTAAGACTACATTCTTTTGCAAGGAATGTGGATATGAGTCATCAAAATGGCAGGGACAATGTCCGGGCTGCAAAGCGTGGGACAGCTTTGTGGAGGAGCCTGTGGTACGCACCTCCACAGGAAAAGCTGTGGCGCGAAAAGAGATCCGGGAACCATCCAGATTATCAGAGGTACAGTTTTCAGAGGAAACGAGGATCATCAGTGGGATTGAGGAGCTGGACCGGGTGCTGGGAGGCGGTATTGTTGTAGGCTCTCTTGTGTTAGTTGGAGGAGATCCCGGTATCGGCAAATCCACCCTGCTATTGCAGATGTGCCAGAAGCTGGTGCAGCAGGGGCGGAAGGTTCTTTATGTATCCGGAGAGGAGTCTGAAAAGCAGATCAAAATGAGGGCAGAGCGGCTGGGAGTATTTCAGTCGGATCTACTGGTGATGAGTGAGACAGATCTGGATATTGTAGCAGAAACGATTACCAGAGCGGTACCGGACGTTGTGATCATTGATTCCATACAGACCATGTACCGGGAGGAGATTGGTTCCGCTCCTGGCAGCGTGGGACAGGTTCGCGAGACGACAAGCACACTGCTGCGTCTGGCAAAGGGCATGTCGGTCTCTATTTTCATTGTGGGACATGTCACCAAGGAAGGTGTCGTAGCGGGACCGAGAGTTCTGGAGCATATGGTAGACACGGTTCTTTATTTTGAGGGAGACGGAGGAGCTTCGTACCGTTTCCTGCGAGGGGTTAAGAACCGTTTTGGTTCCACCAATGAGGTTGGTGTTTTTGAAATGCGGGGCTCCGGTCTGGTGGAGGTAGCCAATCCGTCAGAGTTTATGCTGCAGGGCAAGCCGGAGGATGCACCGGGGTCTGTGGTTGCATGCTCTATGGAGGGTACCAGACCGATCCTTGTAGAGGTACAGGGACTGGTATGCCAGACGAATTTTAATTATCCCAAAAGGACGGCGGCAGGGATTGATTTTAACCGGGTGAATCTGTTGCTTGCTGTGTTGGAGAAGCGTCTCGGTGTCCGGATGAATGATATGGATGCCTATATCAATGTGGCGGGTGGGATGCGTCTCAATGAACCGGCAGTCGATATGGGAATCGTGCTGGCTATTTTATCCAGCTACCGCAATCAGGTAATAGACGGCAGGACGATCTGTTTTGGTGAGATTGGTCTGGTAGGAGAAGTCCGTGCAGTCAGCATGGCAGAGGCAAGAGTGCAGGAGGCAGCAAAGCTGGGCTTTGAGAGATGTATTCTGCCGGAGGTGAACAGACGCCAACTGGATCTGGAGCAGATGGATCTGAAAGGATTAAAGCTGATCGGAATTTCCAATGTGTATGAACTGTTGGAGATTTTGTAACCACGGACAAACGTGGTTGTATATAAATATCGGTTGCTGCCCTGCAGGGCGGTGAAATAAGGAGAAGAATGGAAAATATGGAATGGAAAGAAACAGAAAATGCGACACAGAGTGTGGTGGAACGCATGGAAACATCAATGTGTTCCATGGAACAGATGTCCTTTGATGCAATTAATATTACTGACTCTCTGGTGACATTGACCAGTAAGGCAAAGGAATATGCCTCTCTGATGAAAAATGGTGATGCAAGAGAGCGAGAGGACTCTTTTGAGGAGATTGAAAAGATTCTGGACAAGGTATTGGAAACGGCTTTTCAGGTGAATAATGTTTCCCATGAGCTGGAACAGGAAGTGATCTATCAGAGAGATACCACAGCCAATATACGCCAGATCATTGATTTTTTATATAGTATGGCAGATGTATAATAAAAGCTGATCCCGTTAACGGATCAGCTTTTATTTTTCTATATTTAGATCGTATGGTTTTATTTTTTCTTTTACTTCGGGTTATTGGTCAGAATGTCCATTTTTGTTTCTGCGGGGTGGCTTCGGTCCCATATACTGATAAAAATATGTTTTCATCATACCGTTATAGATCTTACGGTTTTTATCAGCCTTGCGTCCCAGATAACGCTCTGCCTGATCAAATGCCGTGATCAGATAGAAGGACCAGCTGTCCAGATGAGAGAATGCTTCCCCAATCTCACGGTAAAGTGCCGGCATATCTTCCTCCTCCTCAAGACGTTTACCGTAAGGAGGATTTGTAATGACAAAGCCATATTTTTTACGATGGCTGAGCTGCGATACCGGTCTTTGCTGAAAATGGATCAGATGATCAACCTCGGCGAGTCTTGCATTTTCCATGGCAGCCTTAATGGCTCCGGGATCAATGTCATAGCCCTGAATGTCCATTTCAACGTCCCGGCGGATCTGGTCTTCTGCTTCGTTTGCGGCGTCATACCATGCTTTTTTGGGAATCAGATGCATCCAGTCCTCGGCAGAAAAGGAACGATTCATACCGGGAGCGATATTGGCTCCGATCATGGCAGCCTCGATCGGAAAAGTACCGCTTCCGCAGAAAGGATCTACCAGAATACGGTCCCATTTCCAAGGAGTCAGCATGATCAGGGCTGCAGCGAGGGTTTCGGTGATCGGTGCTTTTACTGTGGCCTGACGATAGCCCCGCTTGTGCAGGGAGTCTCCGGAGGTGTCCAATCCCACCGTCACCACATCCTTCATAATAGTGACCCGGAGAGGAAAGCTGGCACCATCCTCCGGAAACCAGTTTACGTTATATTTCTTTTTCAGACGGTCTACCATTGCCTTTTTCATAATAGACTGGATATCTGACGGGCTGAAAAGCTTACTTTTGATAGAGGTTGCCTTTGCTACCCAGAATTTACCATCTTCCGGAATAAACTGCTCCCAGGGAAGTGCTTTGGTTCCTTCAAAAAGCTCGTCAAAGGTTGTTGCCTTAAAGCTTCCGATCTTGATCAGGATACGTTCTGTGGTGCGCAGAAAAATATTGGCGCGGACAATGGCAGCCTCGTCTCCGGCGAAGGTAACCTTTCCGTCCTCGACTTTCAGAATATCGTATCCAAGTTTTTGTATTTCGCGTTTTAATACCGCCTCCATTCCAAAATGACATGGGGCGATCAGTTCAAAGTCAGCCATAATAATCTCCTTTATTGAGTAAATACTGGATTTCGGTGATATCTTATCATATAATGGGGTTTAGCACAATGATTTTCAGGAAAAAGAAGAGTAAAAATACTACAATAGTAGAAAAGAGGTTGCGGGATGCATATTTTTGTGGCAGAGGATGAGAAAACGATTCGCAGAGAATTGACCATATTATTGGAAAATGCAATGTATCAGGTCACGGCACCGGAGAATTTTGAAAATATACCGGATCAGATTACAGAGGCGTCACCTGATCTGATCCTGCTGGATGTGAATCTTCCGGGAATGTCCGGATTTGATATCTGCAGCATGCTGAGGCAGAGGGAAAACTCTTGTCCGGTAATCTTTTTGACAAGCCGGACGGATTCCATGGACGAATTAACCGGAATGCTTCGGGGGGGTGACGATTATATTACCAAGCCGTATCAGGCACCGATCCTTCTGGCAAGGATTGCAGCAGTATTAAAGAGAACCCATAGAAATACAGAAAAGATAAGCTTTATTTATAAGGATGTGCAGCTTGACATTTCAAAATGTTCCATTTCCTGCGGAGGAAGGGAGATGGAGCTTACAAAAAATGAAATGAAGATATTACACCTTCTTTTTATGCATGCCGGAAACTATGTTGCAAGACAGGATCTGATCGAATATTTATGGGAGAATCAGATTTTTATTGATGATAATACCCTCAGTGTTCATGTGACCCGGATACGGGAAAAGCTTCGGGAGCTTGGTCGTGATAATTTTATACAGACGAAACGAGGGATGGGGTATCGCATATGAGATGGAGAGATTATTGGAAGGATAAGGCGCTTTTTCTGATCTTTGTGGGCTGTTGTATGGCGGTTACCTGCATTTTTCTGAGGCTTACCGGTTATGAAAAGGGCAATGTTATCCTATTACTGTTGTTTTGGACATTACTTTTGCTGTTTTGGATGTGCCGGGAATATATGGAACGCAGGAAATATTTCAAAAAGACAGCAGAAATTTTGGATAAAATGGATCAGAGGTATCTGCTGGGAGAACTGATGCCGCCGTCATGGCGTCTGGAGGACAGAATCTATCAGGATATGATCCGCAGATCCAACAAATCCGTCATTGAGAAAATAAGAAAGCTGGAGGCGGAACAACAGGAATATAAAGAGTATATAGAAAGCTGGGTACATGAGATCAAAACACCAATTACAGGGATCAGTCTGCTCTGTGAAAATGGAAGGAAAGAGGAGACCGGTGCCCCGGAGAGATTCCGGCAGATCAGCATGGAGAATGCAAAGCTTGAAAATTATGTGGATATGGTGCTTTATTATGCGAGGTCGGAGCAGGTCTATAAGGATTATCTGATTCAAAGCTGCCATTTGCAGGAGATGGTGTACGACGTTTTAGAGCGGGACCGCTTTCTGTTGATCCGCAATGGAATCCGGGCAGAAGTGAATTGTGATGAGGATGTTTTTACCGATAAGAAATGGCTGGGTTTTATTGTCAATCAGATCGTATTAAATAGTGTCAAATATAAAAGAGACAGCTCACCCTGCATTTCCTTTTTGGCGCAAAAGACAACAGATCATACCTGCCTGATTATTGAGGATAATGGGATGGGAATACAGGAAAAGGATCTTCCCCGCATTTTTGAAAAGGGATTTACCGGGGAAAATGGGAGAAACCAAAAGAAATCCACGGGCATTGGTCTGTATCTGTGTAAAAAGCTTTGTGACCAGCTTGGGCTGGAAATATATGCACAGTCAAAAGCGGGCAGCTATACCAAAATCATTTTACAATTTCCACAAAATAATTATATTTCAGAGGTACGTTAAGGTCTTAGAGAAATCTTTCGAAATCGTAAGATTTCTTTAAGCTTTTTTTATATGAACACCGGCGGGGATGAAGTATACTTCTGAAAAGAAAAGAGATACAATTTGAAAGGCAGGTTGATAAAACATGGAAAGAAAAAATAGTTGGATCAGTGATTTTCTTATTCCTGTAGGGTATACTGTTCTGGTTTATGCAATATGGGAAGGAATTGGATTTTTTGTATCTTTTGTTGTTGGAAAAATGACAGGAAATTGGACGGAATCTTTAAATAATACATACGTTGTTATGCTGTTACAGGAAATTTCGGTATTTCTTATAATGTATGTATTATTTCACAAAAAAGTGGATTTTGTGAGGGACGGAAAAAGTAGTGTTTCTTTGCTGTCAGCATTTGCAATACTTATTTTCCCCCTGATTCAGATCGGCGATGATCTGATGGCAATTTTTTATGGAAAAAGAGTATTTTCTCTATTCTCCGGGAAAGGAATCCAATTTTTTGTGATCTGCTGTATCGCATGTTTAAGCATTGGACTGCTGGAGGAATTTGTTTGGAGGGGAATCATCTTAAATGGATTTTTATCGGCCTGGAAAGACAAGAGAAAAGGAATTTATTTTGCGGTATTGATATCTTCCCTTTGCTTTGGCCTTTGTCATTATATGAATCTGCTGGCAGGACAGGATTTTTTGAGTACCACAAAACAGGTGATTTCCGCAGTGTGTATGGGCGTGTTTTTATCAGCGCTTTATTTGCAGACAAACCACTTGGTATTTCCGGTTCTGGTACACGGATTATGTGATTTTTCCAACTTCCTAATGAATGAAATCCTTGGGTGGGACTACTCTGTCTGGAAATATGATGATATATTACAATGGATATTAGCCGGAGGATATCTCCTTACGGGAATGTATTTTGTTTATCGTTATATAAAAAAATCAACAGGAAAAGGATGGTGAGACATTTGAAGGATTGTATCAGAGTATGTGATGTGGAAAAATATTACGGTAATGGACAGAATATTACAAAGGCTGTGGACAGGGTAAGCTTTCAGGTGGAAAAGGGAGAATTTGTGGGCATTATGGGAGCGTCCGGTTCCGGAAAGACCACCTTATTAAATATGATGGCAGCGATCGATCATGTGACATCGGGGCATATTTATTATGATGATCTGGACATTACAGAAATGTCTGCAGATCAGTTGTCGGAATTTCGCAAGGAAAACCTCGGCTTTGTTTTTCAGGAGTACAATTTATTGGATACACTGACATTGGAGGAAAATATTATCCTTGCTTTGACGGTACAGGGAAAAAGGAGAAAAGAGATTCAAAAAATCTGTCAGGATATGATGGAACTTCTGGAGATTGAGGATGTAAAGGATCAATTTCCGTATCAGGTATCCGGCGGTCAGAAGCAAAGATGTGCCTGTGCCAGAGCTATGGCAAATGACCCCTCTCTTCTTCTTGCCGATGAGCCTACCGGAGCGTTGGATTCCCATGCTTCCCAGGTACTTTTAGAGACCTTTTGCCGTTTAAATGAAATGCAGAAGGCAACGATTCTGATGGTAACTCACGATGCATTTTCTGCAAGCTATTGCAGCAGGATACTTTTCTTGCGGGATGGGAAGATTTTTCATGAACTGATCCGCGGAGAAAGGAACCGCAGAGCATTTCTTCAGGAGATTCTGGATGTATTGTCGTTGATGGGAGGTGAATCGTCTCATGATACGAAGACTGGCTTATCGTAATATGAAGCGTTTTGCCGGGGATTATCAGATCTATATGATCACGCTGGCGGTTGTGGCAGCGCTTCTGTATGCATTTGACAGTCTATTCTGGGATAAGGAGCTGGGAAGGTTTGACCAGATGAATCAGATGATGATGATTATGGTGGGGCTTGCTACAGGCTTTGTTGTGATCATTACGGCGTGGTTGATCTACTATATTATTCATTTTATGATGGAAAGACGCAGCAGGGAGTTTGGAATTTATCTGCTGTTAGGAATGAAAAAAGGACAGGTTGCCCGTGTTTATATCCGGGAGAATCTGATGCTGGGAGGTATCGCATTTTTTGTGGGATCTGTCCTGGGAGTGTTTTTTCAGCAGATCTTACGCTCTGTGATTGATTCTATGGTACGGATTCCCTATTCCTTCCGTCTTTCGTGGGACTATCGTATCTGGCTTATGACTTTTGGATGTTATGCAGGCTGTTATCTGCTGGCATTTTTCCGATGCGGTTTTTCTTTCCGCAAAATGAACATTAATGAGCTGATGAAACAGGACCGGAAAAATGAGGAGATCGTGGAAAAGCATGAAGAATGGAAGCGGATCTTACTTCCCCTGGCAGTGATATTTCTGATCCTGTTCTGGGGGATGTTTACTCATTTGAATTCGACGGGGGAGATCATATTGTTTCTGATCGGTCTGGTTCTGACAATCTATCTGTTTTATACAGGAGTGTCCGCCTGGATCATCTGCTATGTGAGAAGGAAGGGAAAGGGAATTTATCAGGTACAGCGATTATTTTTGCTGCGCCAGTTTGCATCAAAGATCAGGACCATGCAGTTTACCCTTGGAACCCTGACTTCGTTATTTACCCTGGCACTTCTGGGGGCGAGTGTGGCATTTATGTTCTGTGATTATGAAAATACGGCATTAAAAGCGAAGTTTCCCTTTGATGTGTTGATCTACAGTGATCAGGTCCGGGATGATTTTCAGGATGAAAAGGAAGTGCTGCAGCAGGAGGCAGATGTAAAAGAAATGATCCGGTATCATATATATACGGATCAGAAGGATCAAGTAAATACTTGGATGCTGACCCATCTGGAGCAGTATGGCACCATGTATCAGAATAAAAATGGGAAACCTGACCGGAAACGGGTTAAAAAAATGTTAGAAAATGATGGAACCTATTGCCGGTATGATACTTATATGGGGCAGACTGATTATAACCGTCTAAGGAAAATGCTGGGATATGAGCCGGTACATTTTGAACCTGACCAATATATCGTACAGACCAAGAAACGCTTACAAAAGGACGTTGCTTCTATTGGAAAAGATCTTCATTTAACAGCGGCAGATGAAAAAACAGAGCTGACCTTTGCGGGAGTTCAGGCAGAGCCTTTCTCGCAGGATGGTCATAACGGAGGAGATTATATCGTTGTGGTGGGAGATAAGGTGCTTCAGAGAATGAAGCCGTATTATTCTGAGCTTGCGGTGGATCTGAAGGGAGAGACGCCACAAGGGCTGGAGCAGAAGCTGGATGCCCTGGCAGATCCCGATGACCGTGATTTTTCCGGACATACCGTATCATCCTTATCCGGAAATAGCTGCAGCGGCTCCGATACGGTACTGGTTTATACTGCTACCAATCTGGTACGGGATAATCTGATACCGGAGTTAAAGATGCTTCTTGCGTCCATGATCGTTCCGTTGTTTTATATGGGTCTTGTCTTTGTCTGTGTGGCATTAACGGTATTGTCCGTGCAACAGCTTAGCGATTCGTCGAAATATAAATTCCGGTATGATGTGTTGGAAAAAATCGGTCTGTCCCAAAAACAGGTCAGATCACTCCTGCTGCGGCAGATGGCAGGTTACTATTTGTGTCCTGCACTGTTGGCATTGGTGATCAGTGGAAAAATGGTTTTGTATATCAGCGCAAATTTTGTCCAGAGGACAGGCGTGTCAAGCCGTGTGTATACCTATTTTGTAGAGGGAACCCTGTTGTTTATGGGAATCTATTTGGTTTATTTTGCGGTGACATTTCTCTGTTTCCAGAGATCAATATTTTTAAAAGAACGGTGAGCAGCTAGGCCTTAACCGCCCAGCGCATTTTGGTGGAGCGTGCCCGTGGGTTCTGTGCACATTCCTGTGCAGAAGGGCGTACCACATCCTTGGAGTATTCACTGTAGATACCTGCCTTATAACCGGTCTTGAGCGCCTTTTTTACCAGTTTGTCCTCTCCGGAGTGGAAGGTCAGGATGGCGGCTCTGCCGCCGGGCTTTAAGGCGTCCGGCAGCTTTTCCATAAATTCATAGAGCACCTCGAATTCATTGTTGACATCGATCCGGAGTGCCTGAAAAACACGCTGGCATGTCTTTTTGACCGTGTCCTTTCGATCCTTTTCCGGAAGGAAGGATAAGGTTTCCTCGATGATCCGGTGAAGCTTTGTGGTGGTGTCCACATGATTGCCACGGCGGATATAGTCTGTGATGGCTTTGGCAATCTCATCACTGTAGGGCTCATCGGAGTTTTCATAAAACATGCCTGCCAGCTCATCCCGGCTGATGGTTTCCAGTCTCTGAGCTGCACTGATGCCCTTTTCCTGATTGAGTCTCAGGTCTAACGGTCCGTCAATCTTGAAGGAAAAGCCACGTTTTGGATTATCGATCTGCATGGAGGATACCCCAAGATCCGCCAGCAGGAAATCAAAGCCCCCGGCTTCACGGGCAATTTCATCGATGGTGCAGAAGTTTTGCAGCCTGATGGTCAGGATGTCCTCGCCAAAGCCGAGATCTGCTAACCGCTTTCTGGTTTTGGCAGACTCTTCCGGGTCCACGTCTGTTGCATATATGTGTCCATGGCCATTGAGCTTTGTAAGCATGGCTCTGGTATGGCCGCCATATCCCAGTGTCGCATCAAAGCCGGTCTGACCAGGCTGTATCTGCAGAAAATCAAGGATTTCCGGCACCATAATAGAAATGTGCATTCCCGCAGGCGTATTTCCCTTACGAATCACATGCTCGATGGTATCCTGATATTTTTCAGGATTTAATTCTTTATATTTCTCTTCAAAGCGTTTTGGATATTTTCCTTTATAGCGGACACGGCGTTTGTGTGGTGTCTGCTGTTTATTTTCATTTTCCATAGAGATCTCCATTTCTGATCGTTTATTACAAAGGGGCGAAGTGAAACCGCCTTCCGGAGTGAAGTATTTGGCTTTTGTTGCAAGCATAACACGGCGGTCAGGGGATGTCAAATGGGAGAAAGGGCATTATCGGGGATTCTCAGTATTCTTAAATAGGAATCGCTTTATTGACAAAAACAGTAAAGAACAGTAAAATAAAACAAAAACAGTAAAAGAGAGTAAAGAACAGTAAAAAGAATTCTAAACAGTAAACGACAGTAAAACAGAAGGAAAGGAACGGCGAACGATATGCAGAATCCATTTACTCTGACATTTGGAAAAAGTCCATTGGAGCCGGTGGAACGTCCGGTACAGACCAATGAAATTATTGATACATTTACGGCAGAACCGGTAAATCAGCAGATGTTTTTAATAACGGGTGTACGTGGCTCCGGCAAGACAGTAATGATGACAGAAATATCCCGGAAGCTGCGGACCAGAGAGGAATGGGTCGTAATTGAACTGAATCCATCGGTTGATCTGCTGCAGGGAATGTTGTCAAAGTTAAACAGCAATCCGGTCTGTGCAGGGATTATTAAATCCGCAAAAATTGATCTTTCCTTTTGGGGATTTGGTGTTTCCATAGAAGGTGCAGCGCCCATTACTGACGCGGAGACAGCGATCATTGCCATTTTAGAGAAGATGAAAAAGAACGGAAAGAAATTGCTGGTAACTATTGATGAAGTGACCAATAACGAATTTATGCATGTTTTTGCCGGTTCCTTTCAGATTTTTGTAAGGCAGGATCTTCCGATATTTTTATTGGCAGCGGGCCTATATGAAAATATTGATGAGCTGCAGAATGAAAAAAATCTGACCTTTTTGTATCGTGCCCCAAAGATCCAGATGAAGCCGTTAAATCAGCAGGCAATCATTAAAAAATATATGAATATCTTTCAGATAGAACGGGAACAGGCAGCTCAGATGGCAGAGCTGACAAAAGGGTATCCCTTTGCATTTCAGGTGCTTGGTTATCTGACATGGAATAATCACGGCAATTACCGGGAGGTGCTAGAGGAGTATGAGCAGTATTTAAGCGAGTTTGTATATGACAAAATATGGTCAGAGCTTTCCCGGAAGGATCGTGTTGTTGCCAGGGGAATTGCCGAAACAGACAGCGGAAAAATAAAAGATATCCGGGAGCATCTGGGGATGGAAACGAATCAGTTCAATCCATATCGGAAGCGATTGATCAAAAAAGGAATTCTTTCCGGAGAAATGAGAGGATATGTGTATTTTACCCTGCCTCTTTTTGAAGACTATGTATTAGAGAATGATTAGGCAAAGCTTTCCATCCCGATTAATAGGAAGTGCCCCTAATATTTCTTATGTCCGAAGTGTAAATATGATTTTTGCCTTAGATTATTTGAACAACCGTGAGCTAGTGACACCCAAATTGTCTTGTCACTTACGGATTTCGAAAAGTCTAAATGCTTTGCTGTTTCGTTTAAACTGTTCAAAAACATGTTTTTAACATATCAGCAAATTCTTCAATATAATATCCGGAATTATCTTTTTTCCAGAATGAGTCAGGGGAAGTTTGGCAAGATCATAAGGAGGCAGACATGAAACAAAATTTAATTATTTATTATTCCCGTAAGGCGAAAACTACGTGAACGGAAGGATTCTGGATCTTCCGAAAGGAAACACGGAAATCTGTGCAGAGTTTATTCAGAAAGCAGTCGGCGGTGATCTGTCTGAGATTGAAACTGTGGAGGATTACGCAAAGGATTATCACAAATGCACGGAGGAGGCGAAAAGAGAACTAGCAGACAACGCCAGACCGGCATTAAAGCAATATCTGGAGGACATTGACTCTTACGACAATATTTTTGTATGTGGTCCATGCTGGTGGGGAACTTATCCGGTTGCTGTATTTACGCAGCTTGAAAGACTTGATTTTGCTGGAAAAAAGGTGATGGCTCTGATGATTAAGCGAGGAGACGAGGAAGAATGAACAAGGAAGTAATGATCGTAACAGGAGCAGGACAGATCAGTATGGCAATCGCCAGAAGAATGGGATACGGCAAGAGGCACGAGATTGAATGACATTGCTCCGGAAATCATTGTGACCCCATTGGCAGTAGATGAATTTAACGGACCGCGTGGTGATTTTTATAAAAATATGTTTGCAAAGTGTCCGGCAGGAAGACCGGAAACAGCAGATGAGGTAGCTAATGTGGCAGAGCTGTTGATGAGCGTAAAAGGAGCATTTATTACCGGTTCTACCTTTTTGATGGATGGCGGTGCAACGTCCAGTTATTTCTATGGTCCGTTGAAGCCGCAGGAATAACAGGAAACGGATTTGATTCAGGCAACAATCCGCGGCATCAGTTGAAGGCAAAATATCTTTTGACCTCAACATTATATAATTTATCAATCGTAAAAATAAAATCCTTGACTTAAAGTTAGGTTTAAGTGATAAAATCTATGTTATAAACACGTATAAGAAAAGAGGTTATTTTATGTATGATCAGTATTTAACATTAAGTAACGGAGTAAAGATTCCACAGCTTGGTCTGGGAACCTGGTTTATTGATGATGATAAGGTGGCAGATGCGGTCAAGGCCGCAGTAAAGCTTGGTTACAGACACATTGACACGGCACAGGCATATGGCAATGAGCGTGGTGTCGGTGAGGGTATCCGTACCTGTGGTGTTCCTAGAGAAGAGCTTTTTGTGGTATCCAAGGTTGCAGCAGAGCACAAAACTTACGAGGAGGCGAAGGCAGGAATTGACGAGACACTGAAAAAAATGGGTCTGGATTATCTTGATATGATGATCATTCACAGTCCACAGCCATGGGTTGAGGTAAATCAGTCCGAGAACCGTTATGTGGAGGGAAACCGTGCCGCATGGAGAGCGCTGGAGGATGCCTATAAGGCCGGTAAGCTGAAAGCAATCGGTATTTCCAATTTCCAGAAGGAAGACATCGAAAGTCTTCTGGAGACCGGTATGCATTTTGTAATCATCTGAAAATGGGAACAGGAGGCGGTAATAAATGATGTACAATCCACAACTGGAAACCTTCATCTGTGTTGTTGATGCCGGAAGCTTCAGCAAAGCGGCGGAGAGACTATTTATTTCACCTCCTGCTGTGATCAAGCAGATCAATTCCTTGGAGGCGAGTCTGGGAGTGCAGCTTTTTCAGCGGACCCACAGAGGACTTGTTGTGACGGAAGCCGGCAAATCTATTTACAAGGATGCGGTATATGTGATCAATTATTGCAAAGAATCGGTGGAAAGAGCTAAAAGAGCCATGGATGTGTCGGAGGATGTGATCCGTGTGGGAATATCCCCGTTGACACCACCACAGATTTTTGTAGAGCTGTGGCCGGGGATTCAAAGGCTTCATCCGGGAATGAAATTTGAACTGGTTACTTTTGAAAATACACCGGAAAATGCCAGAGAAATTCTGGCAAATCTGGGACAGAATATTGACGTGGTCGCGGGAATTTTCGATGATACTTTGTTGAAGCTGCGAGGCTGTAACGGAGTGAAAATTTCGATGGAACCCTTCTGTATTGCCGTATCGATCCATCACAGGCTGGCAGGAAAGGAAAAACTTCGTCTGGAAGATCTGGAGGGAGAAACGCTTATGATGATGCAGAGAGGCTGGAGCTGCTACGGGGATAAGCTTCGGGATGATCTGCAGGAGAATCATCCGGAGATCCATATTGCGGATTTTGAGCTTTATAATGTATCAGTATTCAACCGGTGTGAAAATAATAATGAGCTTTTACTGGCAGTAAAAAGCTGGGACAGTGTACATCCCCTGATCAGGATCATACCGGTGGAGTGGCAATATGAGATACCGTTTGGATTATTGTACTCTACAGATCCATCTCCAAAAGTAAAAAAAATGATTCAGGCGATTGAAGAAGTCAAATAAAGAATGAAAAGTGGTCTTAAGGCCACTTTTTTATTAGAGGTGTTTCCTATAACCTTTTGGTTTATACTGCATAACGAATCGGGACTTCTTAATACAAAGACTGGATATTATAATAAGTCTATCAAAACAAACAGGAGGTAATGAACATGGAATATGTAACATTAAGCAACGGAGTAAAAATGCCAATTCTTGGCTATGGAGTTTATCAGGTAACAAAGGATGAGTGCGAGAGATGCGTTTTAGATGCATTAAAGGTTGGATATCGTGCGATAGATACAGCACAGAGTTATTTTAATGAGGAAGAGGTTGGAAATGCAATTCAGAAATCCGGCATTCCAAGAGAAGAAATTTTCCTTACGACAAAGGTCTGGGTAGAACATTATGGATATGAGGAAACAAAAAAATCTGTTTTGGAATCTATGAAGAAATTAAAAACAGATTATCTGGATCTGGTTCTTCTTCATCAGCCGTTTGCTGATGCATATGGTGCGTATCGTGCTCTGGAGGAGATGTACGATGAGGGAAAGATCAGAGCCATCGGAATCTCTAACTTTTATGTAGACAGAATGGTTGATTTTGCATCCTTTAACCGAATTAAGCCGATGATCAATCAAGTGGAAACACATATCTTCAATCAGCAGAAAGAGATGAAGGAATATGCGGATAAATATAATATCCAGTTGGAGGCATGGGCACCATTTGGAGAAGGAAGAGGAGGCACATTTGATAATCCTGTGATTGCAAAGATTGCAGAAAAATATGGCAAGACGACAGCACAGGTTATGCTTCGCTGGCATATCCAGAGAGGTGTTGTCGTAATTCCAAAATCCACTCATATTGAGAGAATGGAGGAAAACTTTAATGTATTTGATTTTACTCTTTCAGAGGAAGATATGAATACGATCGCAGAGCTGGATAAAGCAGAAAGTGCATTCTTTTCTCATCAGGATCCCAAGATGGTTGAGTGGTTTGTCAATATGGTGGAGGAAAGAAAGCATAACCATGACAGCGCAAAGGAAAAGAAAAAATGGTAAGATTCAGGAAGGTGCAAGCAATGAAAGTTTTATTGGTAAATGGCAGTCCTCATAAGGAGGGCTGCACTTATACAGCATTATGTGAGGTATCCGGAGCTCTTAATGAAAACGGCATTGGAACAGATATATTCTGGATTGGAAATAAACCTCTTTCCGGCTGTATTGCCTGCAAAAAGTGCAGAGAAAATGATAAATGTGTATTTCAGGATTCCGTCAATGAATTTCTGGATATTGCAGGAGATTATGACGGTTTTGTGTTCGGGACCCCGGTTCATTGGGGAAGTGCCGGTGGAGCAATGACCTCTTTTATGGACAGAGCATTTTATGCAGATCTCAATGGCGGTGGAGACCGATTCCGCTTAAAACCGACGGCTGCAGTAATTTCGGCAAGGCGGGCCGGTACGACTGCTACGTGGGATCAGGTCAATAAATATTTTGGTCTTATGCAGATGCCGATCGTTACCTCGCGGTATTGGAACATGGTTCATGGCACAAATCCGGATGAGGTGAAAAAAGATCTGGAGGGTATGCAGGTGATGAAGGTGTTAGGCAATAATATGGCATATCTTTTGAATAGTATGAATATTGCAAAAAAAATGGAACTGGAAAAACCGGATTCACCACAATTTGTATTTACTAACCTTATAAGATGATTAAATAAAAGGTGCTGATTTGAAAAGATTATTATCATTATTACTGACAGGAACACTGATTACTGCATTGTTTACCGGGTGTGGGGCAACAACCAGCACATCGGTGACCAAGACAAAGCAGGAAGTAAAAAAGACATCTGTCCGAAAAGATGACCAGGATGCTACAAAGGTTCTGGTAGCATATTACTCAGCTACCGGGAGCACAAAGGCGGTTGCTGAGACTATCGCGGAAGCAACCGATGGAGATTTGTTTGAATTAACACCAACCGAGCCCTATAGCAGTGGTGATCTGGACTGGACGGATAAGAAAAGCAGGGTATCCAAAGAAAACAAAGATACCTCTTTGAGAGATGTGGAGCTTACCTATAACTCTGTGGAGGATTGGAATTCTGTTTACAAAACCATCTGTGCTGAGGTCCCGGCTGGCGCGAGGCAGCGCTGCTTTGGTTGCTTTTTATGGAATTTATGCATTTCATAAACGTCAGATCGGGACATATCTTTTGATGAAAAATTACTTTTTATTTTACAGTTATGGTGAAAGTGTTTTGATATTTATGCTGGATTATCTGGCAGTGATGTCCCTGATAATATGGATCAGCTATTATGCAGGTAAGATGGCAAAAGGAAGATAGGAGGCTTTATGATGAAGAAACAATGGGTTACCCGTATTTGTCTGCTGGTACTGGTAGTCAGTGCGATTGCCGGAGTATCTGTTTTTGCTAAAGAACATAATGCGGGAAATACTACAAAAGTAACGATGAAACAGGGTAGTACACAAACGCTTCGCTGGAGTAAAGTTTCTAAAAAGAACAGAAAAAAGATTCAATGGAAAAGCTCCGACCGCCGGATCGTATCGGTCAATACGCAGGGAGTGGTACGGGCGAAGAAAAAGGGAAAAGCAACGATTACCGCAAAGTATCAAAAGAATTTGCGTTATATGTCACGTTGCCCGGTTATCAGGGACTGTATTTTCAGGGAGTTGCGGAAAATATAAAGACAGAGGATTTTGGTTTTGAGGCACAAAAATATAATGAAAATATGATCATTGTTGCACCACAGTTAAATGACTGGGGACAGACATCGGCAGATCAGACGATTGACTTAACACAGTATTTTTTGAGGCATTATAAGATTGATCCGTCAAAAGTATATATCAATGGATATTCAGGTGGTGGAGAAACCTTATCTCTTGTACTGGGAAAGCAGCCGGAACTGTTTGCGGCGGCACTGATGTGCAGTTCTCAGTGGGACGGAGCATACGAGCCGGTTGTAAAGGCAAAAACGCCGGTATATTTTGTGATTGGCGAAAGTGACGAATATTATGGATCAGATCCTTTTAAAAAGGCATATCAGACCCTTTATGATCTTTATAAAAAACAGGGATTATCAAAGGTTGCGATTGATAAGCTTTTGGTACTGGATGTAAAAGGAAAGGATTATTTTGCAGGAACGCCGGTAACATATCAGCATGGCGGCGGATATTTATTCTGCAGGGACAAACAAATTATGGGATGGTTGTTTAACCACTAGAGAGGAGAGCGTATTATGAAGCAGAAAAAATGGATGAAACTTTTGGCAGTTATGTTTGCCATAATTTTTGCACTGGGACAAATGGCAGGGGATGGATGGAATGTATCTGCAGCCAAAAGAAAAAGCTTAAATGTTAAAAATTTAACATTGTCTGTAGGAATGAGTAAACAATTAAAGGTCTCAGGTGTGAAGACAGGGAAGGTACGCTGGTCTTCTTCTAAAAGATCGGTAGCAAGTGTCAGCAAAAAAGGAAAAGTTAAGGCAAAAAAACCGGGAAAAGCAACGATTACTGCAAAATTTGCAGCGGGCAGATTAAAATGTAAGGTAACAGTAAAGGCAAGAAAAAATAATGAGAAACCTCAGATATCAAAAGCGCCGGCAGCACAAGTGACCACCAGATCGGCAACAACACAGAAACCGGTTCAGACACAGGCACCGACGCAAAAACCGGCACAGTCTCCGGCAACTCAAAATAGTAAGATTCTGGTTGCATATTTCTCATGGAGTGGAACAAGTGAGAGAATAGCGAACAACATTATTTCTCAGACAGGAGCAGATTCTTTTCGGATTGAGAGAGCCGTGCCATATAGCTCTGATTACCAGACAACAGCATATGGTGATGCCATGACAGAGGCACAGACCAATGCCCGCCCTGCAATCAAGGATCCATTGGCATCTGTGGCTCAATATGACAAGATCATTCTTTGCTATCCGATCTGGTGGCACACGGCACCAATGACAGTTGGAACATTTTTGGAAAGCTATGATCTGACGGGAAAGAAAATATATCCTGTTTCTCAGTCCGCATCTATGGACAGATCCCAGTATGAAGAATCTGTTACATTTATTAAGGATTGTGCAAAGGACGCTGTAGTAGATGAAGGAATTTTTTCTAAGGATAATACGGCAATTCAGACATATGTCAATCGAATTATTAACGAGTAAAAATAAAAAGCTGTGGGAGAGCCACAGAAAGAAGGAGGTTCATTCATTATGAAAATTAAAAAATTTGTTTCAGGTGTTTTAGCGGTCACTATGGCAATGAGTCTCATGACGGGATGCGGCACTGGCAGTTCGGATTCGAAGGAAAGCTCTGATATGGCAGCGGCTAAAGCAACAGCGGAAGCTACGGAAAGTAGTGATGCAAAAGAAACAGATGTGGCAGCAGATACAAAAAAGACAGAGGACAATGGAAAAATTCTGGTTGTGTATTACTCCGCTACCGGAAGCACAAAGGCGGTTGCTGAGACAATCGCAGACACCACGGGAGGAGATCTCTTTGAAATCCAGCCTAAGGAGCCTTACACAGACGATGATCTGAACTGGACGGATGACAACAGTCGTGTCAGCAAAGAACATGAGGACGAGAGTCTGAGAGATGTGGAATTGACCACAACAAAAGTGAAAAACTGGGATTCCTATGATACGGTGTTTATCGGTTATCCAATCTGGTGGGCGATTGCTGCCTGGCCGGTGGATAATTTTGTAAAGGATAATGATTTTTCCGGAAAAACAGTTATTCCGTTTTGTACTTCAGCATCCTCCGGAATAGGAGAAAGCGGACAGCTTTTGGCGAAAGCGGCAGGAACCGGGGAATGGCAGGATGGAGAAAGATTTAGTTCTGGTGTATCGGACACAGATGTTACAGACTGGGTCAAGGATCTGGGGTATGCAAAATCCAATACACCACAGTAAATCTAGGATAAAAAGATAATTCCGGAAGAAATTTTTATGGCAGATCAACACAGAAAACAGTGAAGAAATGGGTCAAAACAGTAAAATAAATTATGCGGCAAAAGAGGAAGAAACGAACATGGATAAAAGAATTTTAGGGAAAGATTTAGAAGTTTCAGCAATTGGATATGGATGCATGGGAATGAGCCATGCTTATGGAACGGTTTCCACTCAAAAAGAAGCGGAAGAGCTGATTGAAAAAGCGATAAACTGTGGGTATACGTTTTTTGATACAGCAGAAATATATGGAACAACGGATGATCCACATCACAATGAAAAACTACTGGGCAACGTGCTAAAAACACATCGAAATGAGATTGTGCTAGCATCAAAGTGTGGCATCCGTTTTGATGATACGGCAACGACTGTCAATAAGCCATTAATTCCGGACGGAAGACCGGAGACGATTAAAGCATCCATTGATGGATCTTTACAGCGCCTGAATACAGATCATCTGGATTTATATTATATTCATCGTATTGATCCAACGGTACCGATCGAAGAGACGGCAGGAGCTATGAAAGAAATAATGGAACAGGGGAAAATAACCCATTGGGGACTTTCCGAGGCAGACGAAGATACGATCCGCCGCGCACACAGTGTATGTCCGTTAACTGCGATCCAGAACAGATATTCCATGATGTACAGAGACTATGAAAAATTATTCCCTGTGCTGGAAGAATTAAATATCGGTTTTGTTGCATTTTCTCCGCTTGCAAATGGTCTGTTGACAGCCTCCTATCATTCTCATGAGGAATTTGAAAAGCCGGGAGATTATCGAAGTGCAATGCCTCAATTTACAGAAGAAGGCTTGAAAGAAAACGAGAAATTTATGCTTTGGATCAAACAGTTAGCAGTAGAAAAGAATGCCGCTCCGGCTCAGATCTCTCTTGCATGGATGAGTGCAAAGAAGCCGTATATTGTACCGATTCCGGGTACCCGAAAGGTCAGCAGACTGGAAGAAAATATGAAGGCATCTGAGATAAAATTGTCTCAGGATGATGTGAGATCAATTGATGAAATGCTGGATCAAATACCGATGTCACAGGTGTTTGGAGGCTCCAGGATACAGAAAAAACATTGCTGACAGAGCAATAGAGGTATAAAATAAATGTGTAATAACAAGAAAGTGGATAAAAGAGGTAGAGGCAGGGGTTATGCCGCAGATTGATCCGTTGTCAGCAGACATTTCGGATTATGATGTGATCGCCATAGGAACGCCGACCTGGTGGTATACAATGGCTCCTGCGGTACTTACATTTTTGACATAAAATGATTTTTCCGGAAAAACAGTGATTCCATTTATGACAAACGGTGGATGGCCGGGACATGTCATTAAAGACATGAAAGCAAAATGTAAAAGTGCTGATTTTATGCATGAAATGCAGATTCAGTTTGATTCCATGGGAAAAGACCATCTGGAAACAGAAGAATCGGTTATCCGGGAATGGATCGATCAAATAAAAACAGATATAAACAAGTAAAGGAGACAAAACAATGAGAAAAGACTTAGGAGCAAAACCATATTTATTTCCACAGCCGGTTATGATTATCGGAACTTACGATGAAGAGGGCAATGCAAATGCCATGAATGCAGCCTGGGGCGGCATTGTAGGAGGAAAGGAAATTATTATCGAGCTGAGTAATCACAAAACCACAGACAATATTCAGAAAACCAAAGCATTTACGGTAAGTGTGGCAGATGTGGAGCATTTGGCTGCCTGTGATTATGTAGGTATTGTTTCAGGAAATAAAGTGCCAGACAAGATGGAAAAAGCGGGTTTTACCACAACCAAAAGTAAATTTGTAAATGCCCCTGTTATCAATGAGCTTCCATTAGCGATGGAATGCGAGCTGATCAAGGTGATCGATGAAAACAAATACCTGGCAGAGATAAAAAATGTCAGTGTAGATGAGAAAATACTTGGCAGCGACGGGGATGTTGATCTGGAAAAATTTATACCAATTATTTTTGATATTGCTCATAGTGGATATTACCGATTGGGCGAACGTGTGGGAAATGCTTTTAAAGATGGAGAACAGTTGAAATAAAACAAGAGGAACCGGAAAGTGAGGAGTCACGTTTCCGGTTTTTTTGTGGCGAATTAGTATTGGGTGTTGCCAAAATAATAGAGATGAGCAAAACGCATTGATTTAGATATAGGATTTGGCTGTTAGTTTCTGTAAACTGAAAAAATGAGAATTTAGGGCATAGAAAAACTAACGTAAGTCCAAAACCTACGCAAATGAGGAGTATAAAAGGCTCTTTATTAAGTGGTTCGTTTTACAGATTTAAGTTTGCGGTAGGATTGTCCTATCAGATGCTGATTTCTTTAGGAAAAAACAGAAAGAATGTTTTTGCGAAGAAGTATTTGAATCTGATCTGTGGAATAAGAATGGGGATTGTTTTATTGATCTCATTGATTTTTGTGTTTGTTGAACAGTGGTTTTCCGGAAAGATCCTGCCGGTAGCTGCCGGTCGCGTTGTGGTTGTGGCTGTTGTATTGACAGGGAATCACTATTTCAATCTGGAAAGCTATGGGATGAAATTACATGTAATATCTTTATGGACTCATCCGTGTCCGGCAGTCTTTGTGTGGCTGGCAGTTTATGGGATTTTACTTGTAATACTTAGTGTATTGGTATATAAGTCATTCAGGATTCATAATTAGCAGGGGGAGATTCATATCATGTTTTCGGTAGAGTTCAGGCATTATATATGGAAAGATAAATTGTGGCTTTTGGTCTTGTTATTTTGTGTATGTAAATTTATTTCCATGCAGTTTGAGACTGTTTATGTTGATACACATATTATAGATCAGACCAAGTACCAGACATTTTTTGAAAAATATCAAGGTAGGTTATCTCTGGATAAAAAAGAGAAGATAAAGCATATAGATAACGTGCTGAAGCAGTATGTTTCTTATGCCGATGAAAATCCGGCAAAGCATTATCTGGTAAATGAGACAGGATGGGATGCATGGATCGGCAATGAGAAATTTGATGTAATCCTTCTGGCATTTATTGTGTTCTTTGCCGTATATCTTGTAAGCAGCGATTATGAGACCGGTGTGTATGCGTTGAAGTATACCTCGCATGCCCGTAAAGAAAAGATATATTTGAGTCAGCAGATGATTTTTGTATTATACAGTGCATTCATGATTCTTTTGTCTTTTGCCTGTGAATGGATATTTTCGTGAAAAATGTAAGCCGATTATGTATGATGGCGTAGAGGTGTCGGAACCCGTCGGGAAAATACCGCAGTTCTATCTTCCTGTCGTTTTAGGAGCAGTGATACTGGTATTTGCCATTATGTTTATTATTCTGTTCTGGAATCACAGAGAAAAATGTGTCTGGATGAAAAAAAGCAGGCTTGGTTTTTTATTTTCTTTCGTGGAAGTTCTTTTGATTTCTTCATTTTGTCCGGTGCTGGTTTACCGTCACCAGAATGTAACAGGGCAGATGAAAGGAAATTATTATCAGGGAGAAGGATATTGTGATGCCAATAAAATATATACCACAGATGAAGAAAACAGACTTATAGAATATGATTATTTATCCAAGAAACAAAATTTTATTATTCGGGATGTTTTTAAAGAAAAGAATTGTGATGGATATTATGTAGATAAAAATGCCATTTATTATTATGTGAAAGATGATTATGGAGAAGTAAGCATTTAAAAAACCAATAAAACAGATTTTACATCTGAAATTATTTATAAGGAGATAAATGGTGATAGAAAATATGCATATACTACCCGGTATCTTGGGTTGATCAATGTCCATAATTATGAAAATGCTTCTACGGAAAAATGGCAGGAGGAGAATGTAAAAGATTTTTGGGTAGACGGTAAAAATATCTTTTTGGAGAATGGAAATAGCATAGAAATGGTTGATCTTGTTACAAAGGACAGAATTTGCCTGGTTGAAAAAGGATATCAGGGTGGTGCTGTTGCGTATCATGCCGGGACGCTGTATTATATCGATTCCGGAAAACGTGTTGTCCGGCTTGATGTGGTAAGTCAACGGGCGGACTTTGTGGATATACCGAAATGCCGGACATTAGCGGTTCAGGGGAAAAAGCTTTGGTTTATCCATGAGAAGGAAGAGGTCGGTGTCTATTATGATGGACAGACACAGATTGTTTCCGCGGTCAAAAGCGCATCAACGTCTAATATTGTTTGCGGCAGTAAATATGCGTTCTTTATCTCAAAGAAAAATAAGTTGCAGTGTATTGATTCTGCCAATCTTCGTTGTCAGAAAGTGAAGTGTTATGATGATGCAAGGAACATTGTAAACGAGTCTGCCTATAATGTCATGGTCTATAATGAGGAAAAGTTATCGTTGTTTGTTTCAAAAGATCAGGATTATGAATGGAGCTTGTGTGATTATGAAATAGAAGATGATAAATGATAATAGTAGTTTTGATATAAAATTATGATTTTTCCTATGTAACTTTTTGCCGATATGGTACAATATACGTGAAGTCAAAAAAGGTAGGAGGTCTTAGAATGAAATCAATCAAGAAAAAACTTATTGCGGCAATTTTGGTATGTTCCCTGTTTACTGCTGTTTTGATCGGTGTTCTGGCAATTTCCAATTCCATGAATACAGCAGGAAAGGACGCTGTTACAAAACTGCAGCTGACGGAGCAAAAAAAGGCACAGGAAATTAATTCCGTTATACAGAAGATCCAGCAGTCCGTGGATACGCTGAGTGAGGTTGCCATGAGCAGCTTTGACTACGACGCTTTTGTGAAGGATAAGGCGTACGCGGATACATATACCAAGAGTGTGCAGAAGTCGGTGTTAGACTTTGCAAATCACACCAATGGAGCGGTTACGGCGTATCTTCGATATAATCCGAAGTATTCTAATCCCACATCCGGAGTTTTTGCACAGCGCCCGTCTCTGGATCAGGATCTGGAGTGTCTGACACCGACAGACTTCTCTATGTATGATGAAGGAGATGTGGAGCATGTAGGCTGGTATTATCTTCCGGTACAGGCAGGAAAAGCAATCTGGATGTCTCCATATATGAATGAGAATGTTAATATTTACATGATATCCTATGTAGTGCCGTTGTTTGCAGAGGATGGAACCTCTATCGGAATTGTAGGTATGGATATTGACTTTTCTCAGATTACAGATCTGGTGAGTGATACGAAAATATATCAGTCAGGCTATGCCTTTCTGACGGACGATACCGGAGCTGTTATGTTTCATCAGGACGTAGAGGAGGGGACGAAGCTTACAGAGCTTGATAAATCTCTTTCCGGGGCAGACAAATTTCTGACAGAGAGTGATCAGAAGGGGAAAACTCTGGAATATTCTTATAAGGGAGTTTCCAAACAATTATTATACAGTGATCTGGATAATGGCATGAAATTGATCCTGACAGCTCCGAAATCAGAGATTTACGGGGAAGCGTATGGTCTGGCGAAGCTCATCATTGTAGCCATGCTTGTGGCATTTATTCTTTCTGCGGTGATCGGTGTTATCCTGGGAATCGGCATTACGAAACCGATCCGGCAGCTCACAGACGTGATCGATCAGACGGCACGGCTGGATTTCTGTCCGACTGAGAATGGAGAAAAGCTGCGGAAGCACAAGGATGAGATTGGTGTGATGGCTGGTAAAATTCATGACATGAGAAAAAAGCTTCATGGTCTGATGGAAGAATTACAGCAGACACAGCAGACTCTGGAAGTGAGCACCGGAGATCTCAATGAGCTTATGAAACAAAATAGTGCCATTGCAGAGGATAATTCAGCAGTTACCCAGGAGCTTGCAGCAGGTATGCAGGAGACCAGAGCCAACACGGCAAGTATTGTGGAAAGTGTTAGGATCATGGAACAAAGCTCCGGAAATATTCACCGTCTGGCGGCAGATGGAGCAGAAAACTCCAGTCAGATCCAGGAAAGAGCCGGAGAAATGGAACGGATCAGTACCCAGTCCCGCAATAAGACAGATGAAATGTATGATGTCATGAAACAGAAAAGTGAGACGGCGATGGAAGAGGCAAAAGCAGTTGAAAGAATCAATTCCCTGACCGATAACATCAAAAAGATTTCGTCCCAGACAAATCTGCTGGCACTGAATGCCAATATTGAGGCGGCAAGAGCAGGGGAAGCCGGAAAGGGATTTGCAGTGGTTGCTTCCGAGATTGGAGATCTTGCTTCGCAGACATTGGAAACTGTTTCCAATATTGACGAAATTGTAGGAGAGGTAAATGGCTCTGTCACCAATATGACAGAATGTCTCACAACGATCATGGACTTTTTGGAACAGACCGTTCTTGGGGATTATGAGAACTTTGCCAAAATGGGGCAGCAGTATCATATGGATGCGGACACCTTCCGGAATATTATGCAGGAAACCAAAAACGCAGTGGAAGAACTGCAAAAACATATCGGTCAGATCGGCAGTACCGTAGCAGATATCAATACCATGGTAGAACAGTCTTCCGATGGGATCAGCGGCATCGCAGAAAAATCCGGAAGTACCCAGAATCTTGTTGAGGAAGGATATGAAAAGCTGCAGGAGTGTAACCGGTCTGTGGATGTTATTAAGGAGTTCGTGGCACAGTTCCATTTGGATTAGGGTAAAAGAGAAAGAATGAGTTTTTAAAAATTCCGTGCCAGAGAGCCGCTATTATGGTGCGCAGGTCAGGTGATCGGATGGCTTTTGGTACCTGTGATGAGTACCAATGAGGAGGTGATCCTCAGAAGCTCCATTCCGGTGGAATTACAGGGACGTGTTTATGCGTGTCGAAATACACTGCAGTTTTTCACGATTCCGATCGGTATGTTTTTTGGTGGTTTTATGGTCGACAATGTTTGCGAACCGTTTATGGTCCGATATGGTCATTTGTCATATTTAAATATGCTTTTTGGTTTTGGTAAGGGTTCCGGGGCGGCACTTATGATGTTTATTCTTGGTGTAAGTGGAAGCCTGATCTGTATTATTATGGGAAGGAAACTGAAGAGGTATCAATATAGAGAAGATATGTTGTGAAAAAGCTGCAGACATTTGTAATTTGGAGGATGCGGTTGCCACAGCTGCTTCGGAATTTCTATAATCCCAGCGGTTCTGACGGTGCTGGGATTATGTGGCGTCAGGATTTTCCGGATCATAGCGGTATTTTCGAACCATCGAACATTCCGGGCGATTTTAACGGCATATCCGGTCAGTCTGTCGGTAACGGCACTGCTGATTCTGATGACACTTGTAGTCTGCAGGCCTTCACGGAGAGCGGTAATAAAGGTTTATAATGGAAGCTCCATAAGAAATAAAGTGCCGGTTTCCACAGGAAATTTTTGCAGCTCCGTAACGTCCGAAGCCAACGCATCCGGCTCCGTAACCCGGATGATGCCGTGATGGGCACGGATAATTTCTTTTGCCATACAAAGTCCCAGACCGAAATGTTCATGATCGGTGTGGGACTTTTCTGCGCGGTAAAACCGCTCAAAAATACGTTCCTTTTCCCCGTCGGGAATGGAAGGACCGGTATTGGCAACGCCGAAGGTGATCCGGTGGGAGAGGGCCGGCATCAGAAACAGGAGGATCGTACCGTTTTCCGGAGTATAAGAAACTGCATTGTCCAATAAAATGGACAGTAACTGACGGATACGTTCCGGGTCTGTACGGCAGAACGGGATATCTTCCTCCGGCAGGGAAATACGGAGGGACAGCTTCCGGGAAAGAGCAATGGATTCATATTTCTCAAAGCTTCCCCAAAGCAGCTCGTCCAGGGATGTTTCCTGCAAATGAAGCTTCATTCCGTGGGCATCGGCATTGGCAAGGAGCAGCATATCGGAAATCAGGTGCTTCATACGCCGGCCCTCCTCCTGCATCAGGCGGCAGAAGTGGTGGCGCAGCTCCGATGACTGTGTTTTTTCCAGAGTTTCCATACCGGATAATATCACGGTAAGAGGAGAACGAAGTTCATGGGAAGCGGCAGCGATAAATTCCTGCTGTTTTTGACGGCTGGTTTCCACGGGAAGCAGAACCCGTCTGGTAAAATGCCACGAGAATACAGAGAGAATGATCAGGGTGATCACGTCAGCAGCAAGGATCAGTGCATAGAGGGAGTACAGGTTATGCTGCAGATGTGACAGATCATAAAAAATAACAAAGCTTAATCTGTCCGTATCCTGGGTCAGATATCCCACGGAGGCATAGTAGCTGTGACTGCTATCATGCAGGGAAAATTCTTCATGATAAGCACTCTCGCCGGAATTATCATAGAAAATATCGACCTGGGATCTGCGGATCGCTTTTTCCCGCAGAGAGGTCTGACGTTTACCGGAGGTATCTTCATGTAACTGCTCATAGTAAAGGGGGTCTCCGTTATCGTACAGATAAATGGAAAAACGATATTCATTCTGCATCTGGTTTAACCATTGGTGGGAAATGTATTCCTGACTCTGCAGGCTGGTCAGGATAGTATTTAACTGTTTTTGAAAGGAGCTGCGATCCGTCTGGATCATGGATTGTCTGGCATAAAAAAGACATAGAAGACTCAGGATCACAAGGATCGCACCGATCGTGGCAGTACAGAATATGGTGAGCTGGCGATGGAGTTTATCAAACATAAAAATTACCTTTCTACTTAGTTAATAAAAAGTATCATGCAGTCTGCTGCCGGAAATCTGACAGCAAAGGATCATTGCGGCAACTACTGTCCGATTATTGGGACAGTTTGTATCCGCTTCCACGGATCGTCAGCAGGGAGAGTGTACTTCCGGTCTGCTTCAGCCGTTTCCGGACAAAATGAACATAGGTATCCAGATTGCTTTCCTCTACCGGGGCATCGGTTCCCCAGACCTTGGAAAAAAGAATCGGGCGGTGGATTACGGTATCCGGGCTTTGCAGCAATACCTCCAGAAGACGTCCTTCCCGGCCGGAAAGCTGCAGACTGCCGGTGGGACCATTCAGCTCCCGGAGCTGTGTATCATATGTGATATCTCCATAGGATAAGCGGTGGGCATCGTCATAAGTTTTATTCCGACGGCCGATAGAACGGATCCGCGCAGACAGCTCTTCAAAGGCAAAGGGCTTTACCAGATAATCATCGGCACCACAGTCCAGTCCTTCGACACGGTCATATAACTCTCCCAAAGCGGTGATCAGGATCACCGGGGTATCAATGCCCTTTTGTCTTGCTTTTTGCAGGACAAGAAGTCCGTTCATGGTGGGAAGCATCCGGTCTAAAAGCACCAGATCGTGGGCGTTTTGCAGAAACAGGTCAAGTCCGTCCAGCCCGTCATGACATACTTCCACCTCATGATGCTCCTTTTCAAGCTGGAATCGCAGAAGCTCACAGAGATTTTTATCATCTTCGATCAGTAATATTCTCATAATAATGGTACAATCCTTTCTGGTACAGTCCATCAAAAGCAGGACCGCAGACGCAAATATAACATTAAGGTATGTATCCAGTATATCAAAAAAGTCTTTAAGAAATCTTTAAAAAATTTTTTTATTTCCAGATGTTTTTCCAGAAAATTTAAAAGTTCCTCTGGTATGATAAGAGAAACAAATGAAAAATAAATATGTGTCCGGGATTCCATCCTGCAGACACAGGGAAAGGCAGGTTTGCTTATATGAGTCAAAGAAACGGGATAATGTCGAGAGTGCTGGCAGTGGTACTGGTATTTACTCTTTGTCTGGCCATGGGAGGCTGTGGTGACAAAAAGAATTCCGGCGGTCATACCACGGACAAAAAATCAGAAACTCAGGCGAAGGGGCGTTTTCTGGAACAGGAACGAAAACTGCCAAAAGAGGTGACTACCTTATTGTCGGCCGTGGAGCGCACCGATGGCGTTGTGGAAGCGTTTGGCTATAGCGATGAGACGGGAGAACAATATATTCTGACCACAAAAAACGCAGGGAAAAAATGGAAAGCCCGGAAGATAAAAAGTTTTCCGGCATACAGTTATGATGGCGTGACCATTGCAAAGGACGGCACGATCGCTGTGGCAGGGATGTTTCGGGCTGACAGCAACAAGGTGGGACTGCGTTTGATCTCGAAGGCCGGCCGGATCAAAGAAGTGCCACTGAATCTGCCAAAGTGGAGGAAGGAAGAAAATTTTACCAATAATATTGCATTTGTAGGAGATAAAATTTATCTTGTGGAAATGAATAATAAAATTTATGAGCTGGATCCCCGCAACGGAAAGCTAAAAAGCTTTTGCAGTGATGAGGATGGAAATGTCAGAGGAGTTTTTGCGGCAGGACAGGATGTGGCGATCGTGAGAACCGATTCCACTGTTGTATTTGCCGATTCGAAAACCGGCACCATACGGGAGGAAAATAAAAAGCTGCAGAGGATTTTTGAAAATCTGGATGGAGGAAATCAGGACAATTCGTTTCCGGTAAACTTTTCTGCCAATGAGAAGAATGAGACTGTGATCGTCTGTCACAAGGGAATCTTTTTTGTCAAAACGACAGGCGGTGCCGTGGAGCAGATTCTGAATGGCGATATAGTAAGCCTCAGTGATGGAAGTATGTATTTTAAGTCTGTCATCCAGGTTGATGCCAGAAATTATATGGTCTTTGCCGTGGATTCCCTGGGGAATGATAAATGCCTGTATTATCATTATGATAAGAACGCTTCCGCAGTACCGACAAAGCAGATTACCGTGTACGCTTTAGAGGACAGTCATGTATTACAGCAGACGATTTCTTATTTTCAGAAAAAAAATCCGGATGTTTATGTAAAAAAACTCATTGGTCTGTCCGGCAATAACAGTGTGACAGCCGATGATGCCATTAAGGCACTGAACACGGACATCATGGCCGGGAAAGGGCCGGATGTGCTGGTGACTGATGGCCTTCCGGTGGAGCGTTATATTGAGAAGGGAATCCTTACGGATATGAGTGCGGAGATTTCCGGGACGCAGGGAGAGATGTTTGAGAATATCCTGCAGGCATATCAAAAGGATGGCAAGGTATATCAGCTTCCGCTGCAGTTTTACTGTGCAGTGGCAGAGGGACCGAAGGATTTTGTAAAGGCTGTGGGAAACATTCAGAACATGGCGGAGGCTGCGGATAAACTAAAAAAAGAGAAAAAAACAACGGTATGGCCGGTTATGGCATCCTCTAATCTGTTAGAAACCCTGTTTGATGCCGACAGCAGTACCTGGGGAACCTCGGCGGAGGAAATAAAAGCGGGAGTGAAAAAATATTTGGAGACCGCCAAAAAGCTCTATGATATGGACAATGACAGAACAGAAAATCAGAAATACCGCGACCGGCTGGAGGAGACTCTGGATTCGGTAAAATCAGACGGAGAACTTTACAGTACAGGAGAAAATGAAAATGTCGGGAGAATTTCCGGAGAAAATCTCTGCAGTATCCAGACACTGGTATCTCTGCAGGAAGTACAGAATATATACGGAATTGAGAAAAAGGCAGGGGGAAGCTATGGATTGTTAGGCAGTGATCATCCATCCTTTGTCCCATATGTTGGACTTGGTCTGATGACGAAGGGGAAGGAGAATGACAATGCAAAAGAATTTATCCGCACGGCATATACCGCACAGGCGCAGGAGGCGATGAATGCGGCATTTCCGGTGAATAAAAAGGCATATGAAAAAAAGATTACGGGACTGGAGTCCTATTATATGGGAATGACAGGGGAGGATGGTTCCGAGATCAGTTATCATGCAGCAAAATTATCTTCTTCCCAGCAAAAACAACTTACACAAATGTTAGAAGGTTTAACGACACCAACGATCACGGACCGGGTGATTCGGGAGCTTGTGATGGAACAGGGGAAAAAGTATCTGAGGGAAAAAACTTCTCTGGAGGATGCGGTAGATGAGATCACAAGGAAGGTGGAGCTGTATGTTTCGGAGTAAGCCGGCGCATATCCGCAGAAGACAGTGGAAGGGAATTCTTTTTGTACTGCCGGGCTTTTTGGGAGTGATGCTTTTTTACCTCATTCCCTTTCTGGATGTGATGCGTCGTTCCTTTTTTCAAATGTCCGGAAACCGCTTCTGTGGTCTGGATAATTACAGAGCAGTTCTTAACAATCAGGCATTCCGGCTGGCAGCCCGCAATACGATCCGGTTTGTGGCAGTCTGCCTGCCGCTGTTACTGGTAATATCTTTTGTTTTTGCCGTGATATTGACGGGAATGTGGCGTCATCTCCGGAAAAGCCGGTGGTTTGCAGGGGATGAAGAGCGGGCTGCAGGTTGGATGGGGATATGGAAAGGGATTTATCTGGTTCCCTATGCGATTCCAGCGGCAAGCATTGTTGCGCTATGGAAAATGGTTTTTGCAGGAAAAGGATTTTTTAATGGTGTCCTGCATCTGTTTGGTCTGTCCGGTGTGGATTGGATGAATACGGGGTATGCATTCTGGGTATTGGTGTTTAGCTATGTATGGAAAAACCTTGGCTACAGTATTGTGTTGTGGATGGCGGGACTGATGACGATTCCTCAGGGGATTTATGAGGCGGCACAGATTGATGGAGCAGGAGAACGGACAATACTGTTTCGGATCACATTACCTATGATACGCCCTGTGATATTTACGATTGTCATTCTGTCCTTTCTAAACTCCTTTAAGGTGTTCCGGGAGGCGTATCTGGTGGCGGGAAATTATCCACAGGAGAATATTTACCTGCTGCAGCATCTGTTTAATAACTGGTTTATGGATCTGTCGGTGGACAAGATGGCGGCAGGTGCCGGAATCCTTGTGGTAGTCGCAGGAGCATTGACGATGCTGTTACAGAGAAGCTGGGAAAAGTCTTACGATTCAAAATTTGCGGGTTGAGAAAGGAATGAGAGAATGAAAAAAGTAGTAACACTGGGGAAATTTCTGCTGCTTGCCGTGGCAGGGCTGATCACGGTGGCACCGGTGCTTTTTCTGCTGGGGGGAAGCCTGATGGGAGATCAGGAATTAGCAGAATTACTGGCTCCGGCGTTTTCCGACAGTGATGGATATGCGGCATGGCACTGGCTTCCGCTTTATCCGACACTGCGCCATTATGTACAGCTTTGTCTGGATTCACCGGAGTATTTTCAGATGTTCTGGAATACCATGAAGATCACAGTGGGAGTGCTGGCAGGACAGATCATTGTTGGGATTCCCGGTGCCTGGGGGCTGGCAAGATATTCCTTTCCGGGCAAAAGGGCTGTTTATCTGCTTTATATTTTGCTGATGCTTCTGCCATTTCAGGTGACAATGCTGTCAGAATATCTGGTGCTGGACCGCTTTCATCTGCTGGATACTCTTTGGGCTGTGATCCTGCCGGGAGCATTTTCCACCTTTCCGGTGTTTCTGATGTATCGTTTCTTTTGCAGTATCCCAGAGGAAATGCTGGAGGCGGCACGGATCGATGGGGCAGGGGAATGGAAAATATTTATAAAGATCGGGCTTCCCATGGGAACCTCTGGAATTTTGTCAGCACTGGTGCTGCAATGTCTGGAATGCTTTAGTATGATCGAGCAGCCTATGGTATTTCTGAAGGACAAAAAGCTGCAGCCGTTGTCTTTATATCTGCCGCAGCTGCAGAAGGAACATCTGGGATTTACCCTTTGCAGTTGTTTTGTGACCATGATCCCGGCACTGCTGATCTTTGGCATGGGGCAGAGGTATATGGAGCAGGGCATTACAGAGGCTGCGGTAAAGGAGTGAGAATATGTTATCAAAGCTTACAAAGAATAAATGTGCAAAAATATTGGTCATCTTTATGGTGTTTATGTTTGCAATGACCGTAATCTCCAGAGGGGCAGCCTCTATGACGGTAGCACAGGTAGCGGTGATCCATCCGACCACCCGGAGTCTGGAGACGACCGTGACAGGGGAGGGAACCGTGGAACAGCAGACAGAAAACGGGTTCTGGACTCTCGCCGGTCTTGTGGTGGAAAAGGTATATGTACAAAAGGGACAGAAGCTTTGCAAGGGGGATGTGCTGGCAAAGGTGCAGGCAAAGAGTCTGCAGGAAAAGATACAGACTCTGCAGAAAGAGATCCGGGGCTTAGAGCTGCAGAGTGAGGAGGCACAGGATACTCTTCTCCAGAACAGACAGGAAAAACGAGAGACAATAAAGTCACAGAAAAAGCAGAACAGAGAGCAGTATCAGCAGAAGAAACAGGAGCTTTCCGCGGCGGTGGAGACGGCTTCCACAGAGTATGACAGCGCAAAGGAAACAGCCCGGACAGAGAAGCTGCAGGCGGCAAGAGCGGTGGAGGATGCCGCAAAGCCGGTGGAGGATGATGGAACACTGGCGTCAGGCAGACTGGAGCTTGCCCAGAAGCAGAAGAAGCTGGAACGGTTAAAGGAGCAGAAGCAAAAGGGCAGTGAAGCGGAAAATATCGATGATGATATCAGTACATTGGAGGATGAGATCGCCTCACTGCAGCTACAGCTTCAGACACAGGAGCAGACACTGCAGCAAAAGCAGGCAGATCAACAGGAGACGTTAAAACGTGCCAGAGAGGATTACCGCCGCACTGTGTCAGAAAACCGCCGGAAGGTAAAGAAGGCAAAAGACACTTTAAAGAAAGCGAAGAATAAGCTGGCAGAGTGTCGTCCGGAAAAGGGAACAGAAGCAGAAATAAAAACGGGAATCAATTATACCAAAGAGCAGAATGATCTCCAGATCAAAGAGAAACAGAAAACGCTGTGTCAGTTGCAGGAGCTTGCCGGAGCAGGGGGAACGGTCCGGGCAGATCAGGATGGCGTGGTTACGGCAGTTCATGTGAAGGCGGGAGATGTGACAAATGAATCCGCTGTGCTTCGGTATGCGGGAAGCGGGGAAAAGCTTCAATTTACATCATTGGTGGAAAAGAGGGAAGCAAAGAAGCTTTCTGTGGGGGACGAAGTGATATTAAAGACGGCGGAGAAAAAAATGAAAGGATTCACAATATCGTCCATAGAGGAACAGCTGCAGTCCGATGGCACGGAAAAAAGAAAGGTGACGGTGCAGGTGCCTCAGGGAAAGTGCAGGATCGGTCAGGTGGCGGAAATGACGGTACGAAAGGAGTCAGGTCCCTATGATGTGACAATCCCGTTGACAGCACTTCATACGGAGCAGGGGAAAAACTATGTCTATGTGATGCGTTCAGAGAAAACGGTGCTTGGAAAACAAAAAACAGCATTCAGAGTAGATGTCACAGTTTTGAAAAGAAACGGAAGTTTTGCGGCGGTCAGTGAGGATAATCTGTCCAGTGAGGATCAGGTCATCACAGAAGCTGACCGGATCATTCGTGCAGGGGACAGAGTCCGCCTGCAGGAGGGATGATGCGCCGGGGCAGGTTCCTGTGGATGGCGGCATGTCTGGCGGCAGCAGTTTTGTCCGGCATATGGAGCCTGAAAGCAGGAACGGAAGTGGACGGCACAGAGCATTATCTGACGGCAGCTTTGTCACAGCCGGTAACGGTACAGGAGGCTCACAAGGCGCTGGAGGGGAAGAAAAAATGCGTGACAATCTGGGGAGCAAAGGAGCATATGAATTTAACTCAGCCGGAAACCGGCCGGGAAACAGAGGCAGAAATGCTTGTACTTTGTGGCTCCTCTGAGTGGATGCT